>JAABUZ0100001276.1_pt1 | contig 49301 bp, 45 predicted proteins | sample 5562091 | NCBI WGS metagenome assembly JAABUZ01 (sample SAMN12813069, study PRJNA571459) | rock metagenome | isolation source: Antarctica rocks | place: Antarctica: Victoria Land, Linnaeus Terrace sud | collected 2015-12-21 | reverse complement strand
GCGGCCAGCTCGTCCAGCACGGCCTCCACCTCGACCCTGGTCACCGAGATCGGGTCGTCGGGGGCCGGGTCCGGGTCGTACGGCACGTCGAAGTAGTCGGCGATGCGGCGCAGCGCCAGGTAGCCGGCGCGCAGGCACAGCTGGGCGTCAGGATCGTTCGGCAGGTCGAGCGCGCTCACCCGCAGGGCCGCCGCGTCGAGGGTGGCCCCGCTCGCGGTCACCCAGCTGTGGTCCGGCTGGGGCGAGCGGAAGAAGACGAGTGCGGCGAAGGAGGTGTGCGACTCCTCGATGTCGACGAACCAGTCCTCCATCCCCCGCCACAGCCCGTCCAGCTGGTCGAGGCCCTGGATGCGGGAGAAGCGGATGAGCAGCTCCCACCCGCACGGCGGCGAGCCGGCCCGCACCTGCAGCTTGCTCACCGTCGCCTCGCGCCGGCTGAAGGCGCTGTAGATCGCGGGGAGGAAGGAGATCAGCAGCGCCACGAGCAGCAGACCGAGGCTCGCCTCCACGAAGGTCAGGGCGGTCTGGCGAGCACCGTGGGGAGCGATGAAGCCCAGGGTGAGCAGAGAGGAGCCGCTCTCCCCCAAGGCGCGGTGCACGCTGCGCCCCTCGCCGGTGACCGCCCACATGGCGGCCGCCCCCCCGAGCCAGATCAGAAGGAGCCACACCTGCAGCAGCGCGAGCAGGGACAGCGGCCCGTAGGAGGCGAAGACCTCGTCCCGCCGCTCGTAGGTCGGCGAGCGGCCGAGGCGCAGTCGGAAGAGCGCGCGGAGCCCGAGGAAGACCGCCCGGGCGAGGCGGCTCGCCACCCCTCGCGGCAGCACCGTGGTGCGGGCGGCGGACAGCGTCGTCGTCAGCATCACGGCGAGGCCGGCGAGGCCCACCAGCACGCGTGCGACGATCACGAGCGGGCAGCGTAGGTCCGACGGCAGCGGAGCCGTCCCGGTCGCCCGACGACCGGCGGCTGCCGGCCGGTGCAGGCGAGGAGGCGGACGTGGCCATCGTGGCGAAGCTCGGCTGGAAGGTCGTGAGCGGCCTGGCGGGTGCGGCCGCGATGACGGTCACCCGCGACGCCCTGGACGCCGGCTGGCACCTGCTGCGCCGCGCGGACCCGCCGCTGGACCCGCAGCACCCCTCCGTGCGGCTGCGCGACGCCGTGGGGTGGACCGTGGCGACCGCTGCAGGGACCGCTGCCGCGCGGCTGGTGGCCCAGCGGGTGGCAGCGTCGGGCTGGGAGGCCGCGACGGGGACCCGACCACCGGTGTCGGCGGGCAAGGGCCGCAAGGGGAGAAAGCCCACGACCGCGGAGGTGGGCCCGCGGGACCTGCGGCCGGTCATCGACCAGCGCCCGACGGCGGCCCGCTCCTGATCATGCTGAAGCCTGCCGCCGACTGGCAGCCGGCGCCGCGAGCGATGGCCGACGCGCTCACGGAGCGGCTGCGGGCCGAGCCCGGCGCGCGGCTCAGGGACCGCACCGCGACGGTGCTCTTCGACGCCGGCGACGAGGGCGCCTGGACGGTGCAGCTGCACCGCGGCCGCCCGCTGCGCTGGGAGCGTGGGGCCGTCGGCACGCCGACGACCACCATCCGAGGTGATCTGGGCACGCTCACCGGGCTGGTCGACGGCAGCGTCAGCGGGGCGCACGCCTTCACCGCCGGCCACGTCGCGCTGCGCGGCGACATGGGGCTCGCCCTGGCGCTCGACGGTGCCTTCCTCAGCGGGAGCCGTGCCACGGGCTCACCGCGGGCGACCATCGTGGAGCCGAGGGTCGACGGCGCCCTGCTGCGCACCGCGACGCTGGTCAGCGGGCCACCGGACGCGCCGCACGTCGTGCTGCTGCACGGGCTCGGGGCGACCGCCTCGTCGTTGATGCCGCTCGTGCTCGACCTCGCCCGTGACCACCGCGTCTGGGCACCGGACCTGCCCGGGCACGGCGACACGGCAAAACCCTCCACCGTCTACGACGCGGCCTTCCTGGCTCGCTGGCTGTCGGCCTTCCTCGATGTCATCGACGCTCGCAACCCCGTGCTCGGCGGCAACTCCCTCGGTGGCCGGCTGACCCTCGAGGCGGCCATGCGGGAGCCGGGGCGCCACGCCGGCCTGCTGCTGCTGTGCCCCGCGGCGGCCTTCCGGCGCATCCGGCAGGCCGTACCGCTCGTACGCGTGCTGCGCCCTGGGCTGGCCCGCGCGCCGATCCCCGCCCCGCCGCACCGGTTGGTGATCGAGGGCATCCGGGCGATGTTCAGCAAGCCCGACCGGCTCCCCCAGACCTGGTACGACGCGGGCGCCGACGAGTTCACCCGGGTGTGGCACCAGGCGGGGGCACGGCATGCCTTCTTCTCGGCGCTGCGCTCGATCTACCTCGACCCCGCCTTCGGCGGCCGCGGCTTCTGGGACCGGCTGCCCTCGCTGACCGTGCCGGCCCTCTTCCTGTGGGGCGAGCGCGACCGGCTGGTGCCCGCCGGCTTCGCCCGCCACGTCAGGGAGGCGCTGCCGGCAGCGAGCAGCCAGGTCCTCGAGGACTGCGGCCACGTGCCGCAGCTCGAGCTGCCGCTGCTGACCAGCTCACTGGTGCGCGGCTTCCTCGCCGACGTCGTCTACTGAGCGTCGGCGGCCTCGCGCACAGACGTGTCGCACCCGAGGGGCAGGCTGCGCCACGTGACGAGCACCCTGGCCGCCGGCCCATCCCCGACCGCCGCGACCGACAGCACCCGCCGCTGGGTCGCGTTGGCGATCGTGCTGTCCGCGACCTTCATGCAGCTGCTCGACGTGAGCATCGTCAACGTGGCCACGCGCTCGATCCAGAGCACGCTGCACAGCTCCTACGCCGACGTCCAGCTGGTGCTCTCCGGCTACCAGCTGGGGTTCGCCAGCACGCTGATCACCGCCGCGCGCCTCGGTGACGTCTACGGCCGCAAGCGCCTGTTCCTCCTCGGCATGTTCCTGTTCACTGGGTCGTCGGCGCTGTGCGGCGTGGCCGTCAACCCTGGGATGCTCGTCGCCAGCCGGGTCGTGCAGGGGATCGCCAGCGGCCTGATGTTCCCGCAGGTGCTCTCGGTGATCCAGGTCCTCTTCCCGCCGGCGGAGCGCGGCAAGGCCTTCAGCGCCTTCGGGGCGACGCTCGGGCTGGGCACCATCCTCGGTCCGGTCACCGGCGGCTTGCTGATCCAGGCGGACCTGTTCACCGACCCGTGGCGGGCCATCTTCTTCGTCAACGTGCCGATCGGCGTGGTCGCCTTCACCAGCGCGCTGCGCCTGCTCCCGGAGTCGACGGCGCCGGACCGGCCGCGGCTCGACGTCACCGGAGCGGTGCTCTCCGCCGTCGGCCTGGCGTTGCTCGTCTACCCGCTCGCCGAGGGCCGCACCAGGGGTTGGCCGCTGTGGATCGACGTGATGATCGCGGTGGCGGTGCTGCTGCTGGCCGCCTTCGTCACCTACGAGCGGCGGCTGCTGCGCGGCGATGGCTCACCCGTGCTCGACACCCGCCTGTTCGCCGACCGATCCTTCCGGATGGGCTCTCTGCTCAACCTCATCTTCTTCGCCGGCGTCCCGGCCTTCTTCCTCACCTTCAGCCTCTACTTGCAGCAGGGCGACGGCTTCAGCGCGCTCGGTGCCGGGTTGTCGTCCTTCCCCTTCGCCGTCGCCTCGGCGATCGCCTCCGCCCGCTCCGACGTGGTCGCGAGGCGGCTGGGACGCAGCACGCTGGCCCTCGGTGCGGGGCTGCTCGCCGTCGGCATGGCCGGGCTCATCCTCACGGTGCACCTCGTGGGCGTCCGGCCGCACGCCTACCTCTTCATCCCCGCGATGCTCGTCTGCGGCGTGGTTCGGGCTCTTCGTGGCGCCGGTCATCACGATCATCCTGGCCGGCGTCCAGCGCGAACGGGCCGGCGCTGCCTCGGGGGCGCTGTCGACGACGCAGCAGGTCGGAGGCGCTCTGGGCGTGGCCCTCATCGGCGTCGTCTTCTTCGGGCTCGTCGGCAGCAACGCCGCCACGGCAGCGTCCAGGGCTATCGCCCCGACGCGCGCAGGCACCCCACCCGCCGCGGTCGCGACCTTCGAGCGCTGCTTCGTGGAGCGCAGCAAGGCCAAGGACCCGACGGTGACGCCACCCGGCTGCAATCTCCCCGCATCCGCCGGCAGCTCGGCGACCCTGGCCCGGGCCGGCGCGCAGGCCAGCGCGCGCACCTTCACCACCACGATCCAGGAGACGCTGCTCTTCGAGGTGGCCGTCTTCGGCCTCACCGCGCTGCTCGTCCTGCGGCTCCCCCAGATGGCGCTCAGCGGTGGGCGGGGCGCGGCCGAGGGCGGGACGGGAGACGGCGGGACGGACGACGGCGGGACGGGCGAGGGGACCCGCCGATCGCCGGCACACGCCTGACCCCGCGCTCGACGGACCGTGCTCCCCGTCGCCGGACCGTGGCCCCCGGTAACGCTCCAGCCTGACGCGGCGATGGAGGTCGGACCCGCCCGCGACACGCAGGAGCCCCCGTGCCCGCCACCATGGCCGCGCAAGAGCGCATGCTGGGGTCCGTGCGCCCGCTTCCGCCCGTCGGCCGGGGGTCGGAGCAGCCGGGGGCGGGGCAGCCGGGGGCGGGGCAGCCGGGGGCGGGGCAGCCGGGGTCGCCGCGGTCGCTACGTCCGGTCGACGCCGCCGAGCAGGAGAGCCAGCGCTGGTTGCCCGCAGCACGCGCCGGTGATGCGACGGCCATGGACGCCCTGCTGGCGAACCTGAGACCGGCTGTGCTCCGCTACTGCGCAGCCCGGCTCGGCGACCGGCACCGCGCCGAAGACGTGACCCAAGAGGTCCTCGTCGCGGTCGCCACCAGTCTCCCCCGGTACGAGGAGCGCGGGCTCCCCTTCGCCGCCTACGTCTTCCGCATCGCCCAGCGCCGGGTGGCCGACGCGCACCGGGGCGCGGCGCGCTCGTTGACCGTCATGACCGGCGAGCTGCCCGACGCGGCGAGCGACGTCGCTGGCCCGGAGGAGGAGGCCCTGGCGCGCGAGCGGGCCGCGCTCGCACACACGCTCCTGGACCGCCTGCCCGAGCAGCAGCGCGATGTCCTGCTCCTGCGCGTCATCGGAGGGCTGTCCGCCGCCGAGACGGCGCAGTCGCTGGGCCTGTCGACCGTCAACGTCCGCGTCGTGCAGCACCGGGCGCTGGCGCGCCTGCGCCGGCTGGCCACGGAGGAGGTGCTGCGCCCGTGACCAGCTCCTTCGGTGGTGGCGACGAGCCGCTCGACCTCACCGCCGTCGAGCGCAGCGACGCGTTGCTGGGCCGCCTAGGCCGCGGCGACGCGGCACCCGCAGAAGACCCAGCTGCCGTGCTGCTCGCCGCGCTGCGGGCCCGCGGTGCCCAGCTCGCCGGTGAGGGTGCGGACGGCGACCAGGTAGACGGAGGTCGTCGCCGCGGGGCGCCTCGACGCACCGCCCCGCCGTCCCGGCGCTGGGCCCGCCGCATCGCCGTCGCCGGAGTCGGCGTCGCCCTCGTGGTGCCGGCCGCGACCGCGGCCGCGGCCCTGGGCTCCGCGCCTGGTGATCCCCTCTACGGCGTGCGGACCGCGGTCTTCGGCCCCGTCGACGACTCGGCCCGGCGGGCGGCTGCGTCGCTGCTGGCGCAGGTGCAGGGCCAGGTGGCGGTCGCGCAGACGCTCACCCCGGCCACCCGCTCGCAGGTGGCCTCGGAGGTGGGCCGCGCCACCCAGCTGCTCCCGGCCGTCCGCGACCCCGGCCGTCGGGCGGCGCTCGTACGCTCCGTCAACGTCACCCGTCAGCGCCTGGGCATGCCGCTGGTCGCCGTGCCCGGGACCGTCCCCGCGGCCGGAGCGATCGTGCTGCCGACCGCCACCAGCGCTGGGCTGCCGACGGCCAGCGCACCGGCCACGCCGGGCGTCACCCCCACGGTCCCCTCGGCGCCCGAGCTCGCCGCCGCACCCGCGACCTCGACGACGAGCGGACCGGAGACCAACGGTCCCCCCACCCCGACCGGCACCCCTACGCCGACGGGTACGCCGGACCAGCTCGAGACGCCAACGGCAACGGGCGTCACCGACCCCGCCACCTCACTCCCGGCCTCCTCGTCCGCCTCGGCCTCCTCGGCCTCGACCAGCCGGAGCGCGCGCCCCACGCGACGCCCGAGGCCGCACCCCACGGCGAGCCGCACCTCGCCTCCCGCCCGGCGCAGCCCCACCCCGACCCCCGCGGCATCGTCGGTCTTCGTCGAGCCGGCCACCCCCCGCGCCACGACCGAGGAGTCGCCCACCCCCTGACCGAGCAGCCTCGGGGTCCGGTGGGTCTCAGGAGCTGTCCGCCGCGTCGCCTGCCGTCGGCTGGTGGTCGGCGTCCAGCTCGACCAGGCGCGCCAGCAGCCGGTGGGCGATGCCTTGCGGGGCAGCCACGACCAGGTCCCACCCCGCCGGCCGTCCGCGCAGACCGCTGACCGAGAGCCCGGCCTCGCTCGCCACCAGGCCACCGGCCGCGACGTCCCAGGGCGACAGCCCCTGCTCGACGTAGGCGTCGACCAGGCCGGCCGCGGCCATGCACAGGTCCAGCGCACCAGAGCCCTGCCGCCGGATGTCGCGCACCTCGGGCAGGAGCTGTCCCACCCATGCGCCCTGCCGCGCCCGGCGCTCGGCGACGTAGGCGAAGCCGGTCGCGAGCAACGTCTGACCGAGCGTCATGACCGCCGAGCCGGTCAGCACCTGCGCCGGGCGACCGGCGCGATGCCAGCGAGCTCCTCCACCCCTGGTCGCGGTGAAGGTCCAGCTCAGGACGGGAGCGTGCACCACGCCGGCCACCACCACACCGTCGACCTCGACCCCGACGCTGACCGCCCAGTGCGGCAGGCCGTACAGGTAGTTGACGGTCCCGTCGAGCGGGTCGACCACCCACCGCACCCCGCTCGTCCCCGCGTCGTCGGTCCCCTCCTCGCCGAGGATCCCGTCACCGGGACGGGCGGCGCGCAACCGGCCGACGACGAGGCGCTCGCTGGCGCGGTCCATCGCGGTGACCACGTCGGTGGGGCTGCTCTTGGTGTCCACGCCGAGGGTCGCGGGGCGCGTGAGCAGCAGCTCCCCGGCCTCCTGCGCCACCTCGAGGGCGAGCGAGAGCAGCCCTCCCGGGTCCCGCGCGCTCACGCCGCCGTCTGCACCGACACGAGCAGGTCCCAGGGGTCGTCGTACGGCGCGGCGACGCCGAGGTCGTCGAGCAGGCTGACCAGGCCAGGTGCGGGCACCTCCTCGAGCGCCAGGGCCGACTCTCGAGCCGCGCGCTCCCGGGTACCGGCGGGCGTGGCGGCAGCCCAGCCCGCCAGGGCAGCGGCGGCGCCGGCCGCCCCGTCGGCGTCCCAGTCCTGACCGAGCCAGCACAGGGCCACCTGCTCCAGCTCCGGGTACGGGCACCCCGCGCCCGCGGTCAGCCCGGCCGACAGCAGCGCACCCTGGCCGAGCTGCCAGGCCGGCGTCCGCTCGGGGTAGGCGGTGAGCACCCCGTAGGCGGCGGCACCGTCCCCGTTGGTGCGGCCGTCCGCCGCGCGCCCACCGGAGCCCGTCACCGCACCGCGAACGAGCACCACGACGGTGTCCGCGACCGGCTGTGGTTCGCCGGCGGGGTCGCTGAGCAGTGCGCCGACGGGCTCGGCGGCGGTCGTGCGTACCGCCCAGCGCGGGACCGCGGGCAGCTGCGCGGCCCAGGCCTCGACCCGTTCGCGGTGCACGGCCAGCGCGGTGAGCACCGCAGCGCGCGCCGTCTGCTCGTCCGGGAAGCTGCCGGCGTGCCGGGCGGCCATCAGACCGCGAGCGAGCGCAGCACGTAGGGCAGGATGCCGCCGCTGCGGTAGTAGGCCTGCTCCCCCGGCGTGTCGATGCGCACGGTCACCTCGAAAGCGCGGTCGTCGGCGCGCACGGTGAGCTCGCGTGGCACCGGACCGTCTCCGGCGACCCCCTCGATGGTGATGGTCTCGTGGCCGGTGAGGCCGAGTGACTCCACGGTGTCGCCGTCCGACAGCTGCAGCGGGAGGACGCCCATGCCGACGAGGTTGCTGCGGTGGATCCGCTCGAAGCTCTCGGCGATGACGGCGCGGACCCCGAGCAGCGCCGTGCCCTTGGCGGCCCAGTCCCGCGAGCTGCCCGAGCCGTACTCCTTGCCGGCCAGCACGATCAGGGGGGTCCCCTCCGCGCGGTAGGCCTCGGCGGCCTCGAAGATGGAGGTGCCGGTGCCCTCCGGCAGCTTGACCGTCACACCGCCCTCGGTGCCGGGAGCCAGCCGGTTGCGCAACCGGATGTTGGCGAAGGTGCCTCGGATCATCACCTCGTGGTTGCCGCGGCGGCTGCCGTAGGAGTTGAAGTCGCCAGGCGCGACCCCGCGCTCGGCGAGGTAGCGACCGGCCGGACTGTCCTTCTTTATGTTGCCGGCCGGCGAGATGTGGTCGGTGGTCACGCTGTCACCGAGCACGGCGAGCACCCTGGCCCCGTGGATGTCGGTGAGCGGCGCCGGCTCCGCCTGCATGCCGTCGAAGTACGGCGGCCGCCGGACGTAGGTGGAGCTGTCCGCCCAGGCGAAGGTGTCCCCCGTCGGCGCCTCGACGGCCTGCCAGCGCTCGTCACCGGCGAAGACGTCGGCGTAGCTCTCGGCGTACTGCGAGGCCTTCACCGCCGCCGCGATGACCGCCGCCACCTCGACCTCGGTGGGCCAGATGTCGGCGAGGTGCACCGGGGTGCCGTCGGTCGCCGTACCGACGGCGTCGCGGGTGAGGTCGATGTCCATGGTGCCCGCGATCGCGTAGGCGACGACCAGCGGCGGCGACATCAGGTAGTTGAGCTTGACGTCCGGGTTGATCCGGCCCTCGAAGTTGCGGTTGCCCGAGAGCACGCTCACCGCGGCCAGGTCGGCCCGCTGGATGGCCTCGCTCACCGGGGGCAGCAGCGGCCCGCTGTTGCCGATGCAGGTGGTGCAGCCGTAACCGACCAGGTCGAAGCCGAGCGCGGCGAGCGGCGCGGTGAGCCCGGCGGCGTCGTAGTAGTCGGTGACCACCTTGCTGCCGGGGGCCAGCGTGGTCTTGACCCAGGGCTTGCGGGTCAGGCCGAGCGCGGCCGCCTTCTGCGCCACGAGGCCGGCGGCGACCATCACACTCGGGTTGCTGGTGTTGGTGCAGCTCGTGATGGCGGCGATCACGACCGCGCCGTGGTCGAGGGTGATCCGGGTGCCGTCCTCGAGCACCGCCTCGGTGGGGTTGCTCGGCCGGCCGTCGACCGGTCCAATGTACGCCGCGACCGGCGCGTCGGCCGGGTCGCTGGCGGCGGTGGCGTCGACGCTCACCGGGTCGCTGCTCGGGAAGGTCTCCCCGAGCCCCTCGTCGAGCGCCGTGTCGCTGCGCCCGGTCACCTCGTCGACGTAGTCGCCGAGCACGGCGCGGAAACCGTTGCGGGCGCCCCCGAGCGAGACCCGGTCCTGCGGGCGCTTGGGCCCGGCGAGGCTCGGCTCGACCGTCGACAGGTCGAGCTCGAGGCGCTCGGAGTAATCCGGCTCGTGGGCCGGGTCGTGCCAGAGCCCCTGCGTCTTGGCGTAGGCCTCGACCAGGTCGACCAGCTCCGTCGGGCGGTTGGTCAGCCGCAGGTAGGCGAGCGTCTCGTCGTCGATCGGGAAGATCGCGCAGGTCGAGCCGTACTCCGGGCTCATGTTGCCGATGGTCGCCCGGTTGGCCAGCGGGACGTTGGCGACGCCCTCGCCGTAGAACTCGACGAGCTTGCCGACGACACCGTGCTTGCGCAGGATCTCGGTGATGGTGAGGACGAGGTCGGTGGCGGTCGTGCCCGCGGGCTGCTCGCCCACCAGCTTGAAGCCCACGACCCGCGGGATGAGCATGCTCACCGGCTGGCCGAGCATGGCCGCCTCGGCCTCGATGCCCCCGACGCCCCAGCCGAGGACCGACAGGCCGTTGATCATGGTCGTGTGGGAGTCGGTGCCCACCAAGGTGTCCGGGTAGGCGACGCCGTCGTGGACGTACACGACCCGGGCGAGGCGCTCGAGGTTGACCTGGTGGCAGATGCCGGTGTTGGGCGGCACGACGGCGAAGTCGGTGAAGGCGCCCTGCCCCCACTTCAGGAACTCGTACCGCTCGCGGTTGCGGTCGTACTCAAGCGCCGCGTTGAGGTCGAGGGCGTCGGGGCGGGCGAAGTAGTCGGCGATGACGGAGTGGTCGATGACCAGCTCGGCCGGCACCAGCGGGTTGATCCGCTCCGGGTCGCCCCCCAACGCGGCCATCGCCTCGCGCATCGCGGCCAGGTCCACGACGCAGGGGACGCCGGTGAAGTCCTGCATCAGCACCCGGGCGGGGGTGAACTGGATCTCCGTGTCCGGCTGGGCGTCGGGCTGCCACGCCGTCAGGGCGCGCACGTCGTCGGCGGTGACGTGCAGCCCGCCTTCCGCGCGCAGCAGGTTCTCCAGCAGCACCTTGAGGCTGAAGGGGAGCCGGGCGCTGCCCTCGACCGCGGAGAGCGCGTAGATCTCGTACGACGCGTCTCCGACCGTGAGGGTCGTCTTCGCGCCGAAGCTGTCGCCTGCCATGGGGTCCTCTTCTCCTGTGCGCTGAGCGTGGTCAGCGTCTCACGGTGCCTGGTCTCTCGACGTCGAGACATAGTATCTCGACGTCAAGAGACATGTCCAGCCGGGTACGCCACCCGCCGCACTACCGTCGATGCCGTGGCCCGCGCCCAAGACGAGGTGGCGCGGCTGCTGGCCGACTGGCGCCGCGAGCGCCCTGACGTCGATGTGTCTGCGCTGGAGGTCTTCTCCCGGGTCAGTCGGCTCGCGGTCTACGCCGACCGGGTGCGCGCCTCCGCCTTCCGCGAGGTCGGGCTCACCGCCTGGGGCTTCGACGTGCTCGCCGCGTTGCGCCGCTCGGGGCCGCCCTACCAGCTGAGCCCAGGGACGCTCGGCACCCAGCTGCTGGTCGCGAGCGGCACCGTCACCCACCGCGTGGACCGGCTCGCCACGGCCGGTCTGCTGACCCGCGAGCCCGACACCGAGGATCGGCGCGGGGTGCTCGTCACGCTCACCGCGCAGGGTCGATCGGTGGTGGACCGCGCCCTCGGGCTGCTGGCCGACGCCGAGACCGTGCTGCTGACCCCGCTCAGCGACACGGAGCGGGCGCGCCTCGCCGCGACCTTGCAACGCCTGCTCCTCGCCGAGGAGACCGGGCGCTAGCGTCGCCGTCATGACGAAGTGGCGGATGTCCCTGGTCGGGCGCTCGGTGCTCATCACCGGCGCGGCGCGCGGCATCGGCGCGGCCCTGGCGCAGGAGTGCGCCCGGCGCGGTGCGCGGGTCTCCCTCGTCGGGCTCGAGCCGGCGCTGCTGCGGGCCGGCGCGGAGGCCCTCGGGCCGCAGCACACCTGGGCGGAGGCCGATGTCACCGACCTGAGCAGCCTCGCCGCAGCCGTCACCCACACCGTGGCCGAGCTCGGCGGCATCGACGTGGTCGTCGCCAACGCCGGCATCGCGAGCTACGGCACCGTGCTCACCGCCGACCCGGTCGCCTGGCAGCGCACCGTCGACATCAACCTCACCGGCGTCTACAAGACGCTGCACGCCACGCTGCCGCACGTCATCGAGCGTAAGGGCCACGTGCTGGTCGTGTCCTCGATGGCGGCGCTGTCGCCAGTGGCGGGGATGTCCGCCTACTGCGCCAGCAAGTCCGGCGCCGAGGCGCTCGCGCAGACGCTCCGCCAGGAGGTGGCGCACCTGGGCGTCAGCGCGGGGAGCGCTCACCCCTCGTGGATCGACACCGACATGGTCCGGGACGCCGAGGCCGACCTCCCGTCCTTCCGCACCGTGCGCACCAAGCTGCCCTGGCCGGCCAACAGCACCACCTCGGTGGTGGAGTGCGCCACCCGGATGGCCGACGGCATCGAGCGCAGGGCGGCCAGGGTCTGGGTGCCGTGGGGGGTCGCCGTCGCGCACTGGACCCGCGCCATCACCACCTCGCGGTTGGTCGAGCGCCGCATCCGCCCGATGTTCGCCGAGATGGTGCCGCAGCTGGAGTCCGACGTGAGGGCGCTCGGTCGCTCGACGAGCGCGCGAGCGAGCTGAGCGGTGCGGTGCGGCGGCGTGCTGGCCGGGTTCGCCGGTGCGCTCCTGCTCGCCGCCTGCGGCGGCTCCTCCCCCGCCGGGACGAAGGCGGGGAGCGCCCCGACGGCCGCCGCGGTGCTCGCCGCCGCCCTCGGCCGGGCCCACGGAGCGAAGACGGCGCACCTGTCCTTCCAGCTGCGTGTCACCTCCGGCGCCACCACGCTCACCGGGACCTCGGGCGGCGACGTCGACCTGACCGGCGGCAACGCCGACCTGCGCTTCTCGCTGTCGCGCAGCCAGGGTGGGGGGCGCTTGATCGCGGTCGGTACGACGACCTACCTCATGGCCACCGGGCCTATCGGGAGCTCGCTGCGGCGGGCGGTCCCGACGCCGTGGGCGTCCCTGCCGAGCGGCAACCTCATCGGCGGCCCCTTCACCTTCGGCTCGGACGTGATCGTCCAGCTGGGGCAGCTCAGCGAGCTCACCGGCGTGACGACCAAGGCACCGACGGCGGTCGACGGGGTCATGGCGCGTCATTACACCGGCTCGATCGACCTGGCGGCAGCCTTGGCGCGCCGCTCACCGCCGCTCGCCGCGATGACCGCGGCCGCCAAGGTGGTGCTGTCGCCCAGGGCCCAGGCGGACGTCTACGTCGGGCCGGACGGCGTCCCGCGCCGCATCGTCACCAGCGCTGTCGACCTGGTGGCCGGGCACTCGGTCACGCTGCGTACGACCTACGACCTCACGGCGCTCGGGACGAGCGTCGCCATCACCGCACCACCCGCCACCCAGGTGACCTCCGACCCCACCTTCGGCCGCGCCTTCGGCACCGGCTGAGCCGCTCCGGAGACCCGGGCGGGCGGTGCCGGCGCTGCTCCTGGTGGCTAACGTCCGGCCCATGAGCCGCACTGCGCAGCGCCGCCGGGTCCACCGCCGCCTGCTGCCGGTCGCCGCGGCGCTCGCCCTCGTCGGCCCGCTCGTGGGCGTCGCCGCCGGCGCGCCGACGGCACCGCGGGGGTCGCTCATCAGCCAGGACCGGCCGGCGACCGCGTCCTCCACGCAGGGTCGGAGCACGCCACCGGGAGCCGTCGACGACGCGGACCTGACGAGTCGGTGGTCCAGCCTCGCGAGCGACCCGCAGTGGGTGCAGATCGACCTCGGCGGCCCCGCCGCCATCAGCCGCGTACGGGTCAGCTGGGAGCGCGCCTACGCCTCGAGATACGCGCTGCAGACCTCGACCGACCAGGTCCACTGGCGCACGGCGTGGTCAACCCGGACCGGCACCGGCGGCGTCACGGACGTCCGCGTGACCGCCGCCGGGCGGTACCTGCGCCTGCTCGGGACCCGGCGGGCGACCCGGTACGGCTACTCCGTCGACGAGCTGCAGGTCTACGGCACCGTGACCCGGCCGGCCGGCCGCTCGGTGCCGGCGCAGCCGCCGGTCACCGGTGTCCGACCCTCGAGCGGGCACCCGACGCCGACCGGCTTCCACGAGTTCCAGGCCCGCTGCCGGGCGACGCACGACCGGATGGACGACCCGATCGCCTTCCCCGGCCAGGCGGGCGCCTCCCACCAGCACACCTTCCTCGGCAACACGACGACCGACGCCCGGTCCACCCTCGCCTCGCTGCAGGCCGGCAGTACGGCGTGCCTGGCCCCCGGCGACCGCTCCGCCTACTGGGCGCCGACCCTCTACGACGGCTCCCGGGCGGTCGACCCGGTCGGCCCGCAGGTCATCTACTACAAGTCCGGAGTGCGCGACTACCCCAACGTGCGGCCCTTCCCGCTGGGGCTCCGCTTCGTCGTCGGCAACCCCAAGACGACATCCGAGCAGCTCTTGGCCGCCTCGGTCGAGGGCTGGGAGTGCGGCACCAGCTACGGCAACGCCGACTTCCCGAAGAGCTGCCCGGCGGGCACCGAGCTCAACATCCGCTACCAGGCGCCGAGCTGCTGGGACGGGCGGCACCTCGACGTGCCTGACCACCAGTCGCACATGGCGTACCCGGTCGACGGGCGCTGCACGGCCGCCCACCCGGTCGCCCTGCCCATGATCGAGGTCAAGCTCGCCTACCCCGTCAGTGGCGACCTGCGCCGGCTGCACCTGTCCAGCGGACGCGGCTACTCCTTCCACTACGACTTCTTCGACGCGTGGGACCCCGCCACGCTCGCGGCTCTGGTGACGCACTGCATCGATGGCGGCCTCCAGTGCGACGCCCGCGGGTACGACCAGACCCAGCCGGCGAAGGGCGCTGCGCTGGGCGCCGACTACCGCCTGCCCTGAGGGCGCCGGTGCCGGCGCCGACGCAGGGCCAGCGCCGCGGCGGTGGCCAGTACCGCGACGGCGGCCGATGACGGCGATCCGCCGGTCGCCGCGAGCGAGCGGGTGGGCGCCGTCGCCACGGGACGCGGTCGGTACCTGGGCGGGTGGCTCGTGCGCCGGGCCGAGGCCGGCGCACGCACCGGCGCGGCGGGCCCCGCCGCCGGTTGGGCGGCAGCCGGGGGTGCGACCGCGGCGAGCGGCGTGCTCCCGCACCGGGTGAACCAGGCGAGCGTCGTCAACGGCGCGTCAACCGTCACGCTCTGCCCGCCGGAGTACTGCCGCCCCGTCGGCTGGTAGGTCCAGCAGCCCGCCGGCAGGTACGCCGTCCGCGTGGTCGCGCCCTGCTCGACGACCGGCGCGGCCAGGACATCGGGGCCGAGCAACCACTCCTGCTGCTGTGCAGCTGCTCTCGGGTCATCGGGGTAGGCGAGCCACAGCGGGGTGACCACGGGCAGACCGGTCTGCACCGAGCTCGCCCACCGGCTCTGCACCAGCGGGGCGACCCGCTCGCGCAGCTCCGACAGCGAGCGGTAGGCGGCCAGCGTCTCGGCGTCGTAGGACCACCGCGTGTGGGTGCCGCTCCCGGCGGAGCCGTGCAGCCGGAAGAAGGGCGAGAGCACCGACCACTCCGCCCAGCGCAGCAGCAGCTCCTTGGTGGTCGCGCCGGTGGTGGCGTCCTCGTACCCGCCGATGTCGGTGGTGTAGCCCCAGTCGCCCCCGACCTGCCGGTTGAGCATGTCGGGGGTCTGCGACTGCAGGCCGGATGCACTCGAGAAGTCGGTGGTCTCGTCACCGGGGAAGCTGGCAGACTCCTGCGCGGCGCTGCCCTGCCACCCGGCGCGGTCGTACCAGAAGATCTGCCGCCCTGGGTGGGTGGCCTCGTAGCGGGTCACGGTGTCGTGGACGATCTGCTGGTACTCCACCGGGAAGCGGTTGTGCTCCGTCGCCCCCGTGGCGCCGTCGGCGAAGTGCATGTCAGGCTGGACCTGCTCGCCGAAGTCGGTCATGAAGCCGTCGGCACCGGAGTCCATCGCCGTCACCAGCCGGCCGGCGAACCACGCCCTCGCCGAGGGATTCGTCACGTCGAGGACGCCGGCAACCCCGCCGAAGCTGGTGCCGAAGAGGTAGGGCGCGCCCCCCGCCGTCGTGGCGAGGTAACCGCCGGCCAGCGCCTCGGCGAGGTCACCGCTGGGCTCGGTGTTGCCACTGTCCACACCGACGTAGGCGCGGAAGTACTCCAGCGCGTGCACGTGCAGCGCGTGCAGCCTGGCGATGTCGGCGGCGAGGTCGGTGGCGGACAGGTCGGCCCACCCCTCGATCCGGTACCCGCTCAGCGGGACGTCCCCCGCGGCGATGTGGTCGAGGTCGTCCGCGACCTTGGCCTGGTAGCCGGCCGGCGTGTCAGCGACGTAGACGAGGCGGTCGAGCTGCGGCTGCAGCGCCCACGCGGGGGGGGACCCGCTGGCGCCCGGTGCGCTCGGTGAGCGCCGGGATCGACGCGGCGGGGTCGCCCGGCAGCACCAGCGCGTCCAGGTGGTCGGCACCCGCGGTGACCTGCCAGACGTCAGGGGTGGAGGGGGGCGCGAGCTGCCAGTGCGAGATCTCGTCCTGGTCGAGAAGGAAGCCGTAGTGCTGCGACACGAACGCGGACTGCACGTAGTAAGCCGCCGCCGAGCCGCTGGGGAAGAGGTAGGCGTCACCACTGCCCGAGCTCGTCCCTGCCGCCGGCTGCGCCGGCCCGGCGCCGAAGTCCTCCTCGCTGAGCCACTCATCGAGGATCGTGCCGCGGAGGTCCGTCGACTCGTGCCGGCCACCGAAGCCGTGGAAGGCCTCCCCTTCTGGCGCAGTGAAGCTGTCGCCCAGCAGGGTGCCCTTGGCCCCCTCGGCGCCCGCGGAGAGGTCGGGCGCGCCCTGGACCTGCGCGTCGACCCGGAAGCCGGTGCCATCCGGCCGGACGTCGAGGGCGATGGTGCGACCGGCGGGGTCGGTGGTCCCCACCGTCATCGCCAGGCCGCCGGCGCCGTCGGCCCGGCTCGCCGTCACCGCGGTCGCGGCGTACTGCACCCCGGTGGAGGCGCCGGCGATGAGGTTGCCGGCGAAGGGGGTGCCGGGGTAGGCGGGTTGCGCCGTCTGGCCGACGGTGATGACCAGCGGTGCCACCAGCGCGTTCGAGAGCCGGACAGTGCTCCCGAGCGGCGGGGGGTCCTCGTCGGCGTACGGGGGGTGGGGCTGGTGGCGCCCCCCGGCACCTCGCTCACCACGGTGCGCCCGGCGGTGTCGAGCACGGCCAGGTGGTAGGGCGACGTGCCCACCACGACGCTGCCGCCCACACCGGTGACGGTGAGCGTCGCCGGCACGGTGGCACGGGGGGCGGCCAGCGCGGGTGCGCTCAACGCCGGGAGCCCGACGGGGAGCAGCAGGGTGGCCAACGCCGCGAGGGTTCGGGCGCGACGCCACGTGGTGCGGGTCACAGCACAGTGTCGCCCGGGGCCGCTGACGGCGCGGGACAGAGGTGGACGCCGGCATCGGCGTGTACATCAGGAGATCTTGAGGCCCGTGATCGCGCGGCTCACGATGAGCCGCTGGATCTCGCTGGTGCCCTCGAAGATGGTGTAGATCTTGGCGTCTCGGGACCAGCGCTCCACGGGGTAGTCCCGCGTGTAGCCGTTGCCGCCGAGCACCTGGATCGCCTGTTGGGTGACCCACACCGCGGTCTCGCCCGCGAAGACCTTGCTCATCGAGCCCTCGCCTGCGGTGAAGGGCACCTGGTTGCGGGCCATCCACGCGGCGCGCCAGGTGAGGAGGCGGGCGGCGTCGATGCGCGTCTTCATGTCGGCGAGCTGGAAAGCGATGCCCTGGTTCATCGCGATGGGCCGGCCGAACTGCGAGCGCGTCTTCGCGTACTCGACGGAGTACTCGTACGCGGCACGCGCGATGCCGACCGCCTGAGCGGCGACGGCCGGGCGGGAGGACTCGAAGGTGGCCATGGCGGCCTGGCCGCCGGCGCGCTTGCCCTCGCGCACCCGGGCGAAGCGCTCGTCGAGCTTGTCCTTGCCGCCGAGCAGGGCGCTGCCCGGCAGTCGCAGGTCCTCGAGCACGACCTCGGCGGTGTGCGACGCGCGGATCCCGTGCTTGGCGAACTTCTGCCCCTGGCGCAGCCCGTTGCCCTTGAAGTCAGGGCCGACGACGAAGCTCGCCTGACCTCGGGCACCGAGCTCGGGGTCGACGCTCGCGACGATGACGTGCACGTCGGCGATGCCACCGTTGGTGGCCCAGGTCTTCACCCCGTCGAGCACCCACTCGTCCTTGGCCTCGTCGTAGACCGCACGCGTGCGGAGGCTGGAGACGTCGGAGCCGGCGTCGGGCTCGCTGACGCACAGCGAGCCGAGCTTGACCTCGGTCTCGGTGCCGAACATCTGCGGGATCCACTCGCCGACCTGCTCACCCGTCGCGTTGGCCAGCAGCGCCGCCGAGGCCAGCGTGGTGCCGACGATGGACAGCCCGATGCCGGCGTCACCCCAGAAGAGCTCCTCCATCACCAGCGGGATGGCGATGCCGGTCGGGTCGAACCACTGCATGCCGAAGAACTCGGCCGAGTAGATGCCCGCCTTCGCCGCCTCCTGGAGGATCGGCCACGGCGTCTGCTCCTTCTCGTCCCACTCGGCCGCCGCGGGGCGGATGACGTCGGAAGCGAACTCGTGCAGCCACTTCACCATCGTCGTCTGGTCTTCGGTCAGGTCTGCGGAGAACCCCGTCACGCCCAACTCCCTCGCTCGTCCGGACAGTTGTTACCCACGGTAACAGCAACGGCCGTACCTCGGGTAACGTCGGGTGCGTGGACGAGGTCCGGACCCGCGGCGAGGCGCGGCGGGAGCAGCTGCTCGACGCGGCCGACCGAGCGGTCCGGCGCAGCGGCGCCACCGTGTCGATGGCCGAGATCGCCGCCGAGGCCGGCGTCACCAAGCCGATCCTCTACCGCTCCTTCGCCGACAAGGCCGGTCTCTACCGAGCCCTCGCGGAGCGTTACACCGGCACGCTGCTGGCATCGCTGCAGCGAGCGCTCGCCACCCCCGGCACGCTGCGCGACCGCACCTCGGCGACAGTGTCGGCCTACCTGTCGCTCGTGCGCTCGGAGCCGCAGGCCTACCGCTTCGTGATGGCCGGGACCGGCGCTGCGGAGGCCGGCGTGCGCACCCGCGTGGCCGACTTCCAGCGCGAGGTCGCCGACCGGCTCGCGGCCGGGCTGCGCGTGGAGCTGCAGCGCGCAGGGCGCCCGGTGCGCGAGCCGCTGCCCGCGGTGTGGGCGCACGCCATCGTCGGCATGGTGCAGGCCACCGGGGACTGGTGGCTCGACGACCCCGACGCCATCGCCGAGGCGCGGCTCAGCCGGCTGCTGGTCGAGCTGCTCGACGGCGGGCTGCTGCGCGAGGCAGCGCCAGCAGCGCGGTCACCAGCGCCGCCACGCCGAAGGACAGCAACGACGCGCTGAGCCACCCAGGCACGCTCAGGTGGAGTGCGGAGTCGACGCGCTGCCACGCCGGCGCCCACCCGGAGAGGTAACCCGGGTTGACCAGCTCGTAGGCGGTGAAGCCGAGCCCCCACGGCAGCAGCGAGGACCACCGCGCCGGCGAGCCGATGGAGAGATCGTAAGCCCCTCTGCGGCAGGCGAAGTCCACCAGCAGCACGGCGGTCAGCGGGACGAAGACCGCACCCAGCAGCACGAGGAAGTTCTCGTACCCGCGGATGCCCACGACGAGGGCGAGCGCGGTGGCGATCGCCCCCAGGACGAGGGCGAGCACGCGGCGGTCCCAGTGCGGGCGGAGGTTCTGCAGCGACACGGCAGTCGAGTAGACGTTGACGAAGGACTGGTCGAGCTCGCGCACGGCCAGCAGGGCGAAGGCCAGCGTCCCGAGCGGTACGGCGACGAAGGCGCCGTAGACGTCCGCGCCGGTGCCCAGGGTGAGCAGGGTGACCAGCCCGAGCGCGTAGCAGGCGACCTGGGCAAGGCCGTAACCGACGAAGGTGCCGATGAAGGTGGCCCGCGGCGACCGCACATGGCGCGTGTAGTCAGCGGCCAGCGGCACGAAGGAGACCGACAGCGCGACGAGCGTGTCGACCGCGATCCAGAAGCCGCCCCAGCCGCCGCCCGTCTCGTGCAGCGGGTGCCTCGTGAGCAGGACCACGACGAGGTAGCCGAGGTCGGCGACGACGAGCAGGGTGACGTAGCGGCGTAGGAGGCGGACAGAGCCGAGCGGGCGCAGCGCGAGCGCCGTGGTCAGCGCCCCGGCGACCACAACGAGCACCCAGCGCGGTGTCCCTGGCAGCACGGTGTGCGCGGCCCCGGCGATGGTGACGAGCTCGAAGGTGCCCCAGCCCAGGCACTGGGCGACGTTGAGCACGGTCGGCAGCCCCGACAGCCGCGCTCCGAGCAGACCCCGCAGCAGCACCATGGCCGGCGCTCCGGTGCGGGTGCCGAGCACGGCGACGCCGGCCAGCGCGAGCGTGCCCAGCACCGTGCCGAGGACGGTCGCGGTGAGCGCTGCGGCCAGCGAGAGCGGTGGGGCCCCGTCGACGGGCGTGAGGACGTAGATCGCCCCGGTCACGCCGAGCAGGCTCACACCGAGGTTGCCCCACAGCCCCACCACGTCGAGCAGGCCGAGCGGGCGGGGCACCGGCCCCGTCAACGTGGGAGCGACCTCCTGCCTCGCAGGAGATGTGGTCGGTCGGTCGACGAGCAGCGTCACGGTGGTCTCCCTACGCCGGCATTACCCGGACAGGTTCGGCCGGTCGGCGCGGCGCCCGCAGGAGCGAGGTGCGCGCCCTCTCAGCCCGGCGTCGCCCGAGCTCCCGGAGGTGCGGGGGCAGCGTACGGCGCCGCCCCGTTGCATGCTCGGCGCCGTGGACCTGCTGACGACCGACCCCGCGCTGACCGAGGACCTGCCCGGCTTCCCGTGGCGCCCGCGGCGGGTCGACCTCCCGCGCGGCGGCGGGGACGACGCGACGCTGCAGATGGCCTACCTCGACGAGGGACCCACCGACGGGCCGGTGGTGCTCGCGCTGCACGGCGAGCCGAGCTGGGGTTACCTCTACCGCGGGCTGGTCGCACCGCTCGTCGCCGCGGGGCTGCGCGTGATCATCCCCGACCTGGTCGGCTTCGGGCGCAGCGACAAGCCAGCAGCCCGCACCGACCATACGTACGAAGCGCACGTGACGTGGTTACGCGCCTTCGTCGAAGCGACTGCCCTGCAAGACATCACGCTGCTGTGCCAGGACTGGGGCGGCCTGCTCGGGCTGCCCCTCGTGGCGGGCGACCCTGGCCGCTTCGCCGCCGTGGTGGCCGCCAACACCGGCCTCCCCGACGGCGGTCGGCGGATGCCGGAGCCGTGGTGGCGCTTCCACGACTTCGTGGCGCGCACCCCCGAGCTGCCGGTCGGTTTCCTCGTCGACGCCGGCGTGCGGCGCGCGCTCACCGACGCGGAGCGGGCGGCGTACGACGCCCCCTTCCCGACGGCCGCCCACCAGGCCGGTCCGCACGCCATGCCCGGTCTGATCCCCCAGGAGCCCGACGCCCCGTACGCCGCCGAGACGCGCGCCGCGTGGGAGGTGCTGGCGGGGTGGCACCGACCCTTCCTCACCGCCTTCAGCGACGGCGACCCGATCACCGCCGGTGGTGACCGGTGGCTGCAAGAGCGCATCCCGGGCGCCCACGGACGCCCTCACACCACCCTGCCGGGAGGCCATTTCTTGCAGGAGGACTGCCCCGACGCGCTGGCGGCGGTGGTCGTCGAGGCGACCCGGCTGGCCCGCGCCTGATTGCCGGGGGCTACCCGCTGGTAGGAAGGCGTCGCTAGGCCAGCCGGCACGCACAGGAGGAGGTCGTCGTGGACCTGACGTACACGCCCGAAGAAGAGGCCTTCCGCTCCGAGCTGCGGGGGTGGCTCGCCTCATCCGTACCGGCGGAGTGGCGGCGCCCCGGCTTCTGGCAGGCGATCAGCGACGACGAGTCCTTCGACAAGCGCCGCCAGTGGGAGCACGAGAAGGCGCTGGCCGGCTTCGCGGGCATCGCCTGGCCCACGGAGTTCGGCGGCCGCGGGGGCACGCCGGGCATGAAGGCGATCTACGACGAAGAGCTGGCGCTCGCCGAGGCCCCCGTCTCGGTGAACCCGGTCGGGCTGTCCTTCCTCGCGCCGACGGTGATGCTCCTCGGCAGCGAGGAGCAGAAGAAGGAGATCATCGGTCCGATGCTGCGGGCCGAGGTGATCTGGACGCAGGGGTTCAGCGAGCCCGGCGCTGGGAGCGACCTCGCCGCGCTGCGGACCGCCGCCGCCCGCGAGGGCGACGAGCTCATCGTCAACGGCCAGAAGGTCTGGACCACGTACGCGATGTGGGGCGACCGCATGTTCACCCTGGCCCGCACCCAGCCCTACGACGCCGGGCACAAGCACAGCGGCCTGTCGATGCTGCTCCTGGACATGCACCAGGAGGGCGTGGAGGCGCGCCCGATCAAGCAGATGAGCGGGGCGCGGGAGTTCGGTGAGGTCTTCCTCACCGACGCACGGTGCTCGGTCGACGACGTGCTCGGTGGCCTGGACAACGGCTGGGCCACAGCGATGCTGCTGCTGTCCTTCGAGCGCGGCTCCAGCGCGATCGGGCAGTACACCGCCTTCCGCCGGATGCTCGACCAGATCGTGCAGGTCGCCCGCCAGGTGGTGCGCGACGGTGCCCCCGCCGCGCAGGACCCGGTGCTGCGCCAGCGCCTCGCCGGCACCCTGGTCGACCTCGAGTGCCTCAAGTACCTCTCCTGGCACATCCTCACCCAGGCCGAGCAGGGCCGTGACCTCGGCTTCGAGGCGTCGATGACCAAGATGATGTGGTCGGAGACCTTCCAGGAGATGTGGGACGTCTTCGACGAGGTCCTCGGCCCCGACGCGATGGTCCGCTCCCCTGCGCCAGGGATGGACCTGTCCGCGTACCAGGAGCTGGCGCTGTGGTCCCGCTCGGTCACGATCTGGGGCGGATCGGCCCAGGTGCAGCGCAACGTCGTCGCCGAGCGCGTGCTCGGCCTGCCCCGCTAGAGCCGGCACCCGAGAGCAAGGAAAGGCCCCCCGTGTACTTCGCCCTCACCGACGAGCAGCGCGACCTCGGCACCACCGTGCGCGAGCTGCTCGCCGACCGCTTCCCGCTCAGCAAGGTCCGCGAGGTCTTCGACGACCCGGACGGCGATGGCTCCCCCGCGGAGCTGTGGCGCCAGGTCGGTGAGCAGGGCTGGCTGGCCGTGCTCGTGCCGGAGGAGCAGGACGGCCTCGGCCTCGGCGTGCTCGACGCCCAGGTCATCGCCCGCGCCCTCGGCGCCGGCGCCGCCCCTGGACCGTGGCGGGGCACCGTCCTCGTCACAGATGCACTGCGCCGCAGCAGCTCTCCGGCAGCGAAGGAGTGGCTGCCCCGCCTCGCGGCTGGCGAAGCCGTCGGTGCCGTCGCGCTGGAGACACCGGTCGGGCCCGGCGAGACGCTCACCGGCACGCTGTCGCGGGTGGAGTACGCGGCGCTCGCCGACGTGCTCGTCGTCGCCCTCACAGATGGGGGCCTCGCTCTCGTCGATCCCCGCGGCGCCGGGGTCACGGTCGCACCGCAGCAGGGGCTCGACCTCACCTCGCGGCTGAGCACGGTCGAGCTGGCCGGCGCGCCGGCGACCCGACTGGAGGGCGCGCAGGCCGACGACATCCGCCTGACCGCCACGGTGCTGGTCGCCGCCGACCTCGTCGGCATCGCCCGCGAGTCGCTGTCGCGCACGGTCGACTACGACCGCACCCGTGAGCAGTTCGGCCGCCCGGTCGGGTCCTTCCAGGCGCTCAAGCACGCGATGGCCGACCTGCACGTCGCCATCTCGGTGGCCGAGCACGCGGTGCTCTACGCCGCCTACGCGCTCGACGCGGGTCGCCCCGATGCTGCCCAGGCGGTCAGCGTCGCGAAAGCCAAGACGAGCGACGTGGCCAAGGCCGCGACGGCGGAGATGATCCAGTTCCACGGGGGCATCGGTTACACCTGGGAGCACGACGCGCACTTCTACTTCAAGCGCGCCCGGCGCCTCGCCGGCGCCTACGGCGACGCCGCCGCCCACCGAGAGCGCCTCGCGAAGATCCTGGTCGGCTGACTCCCCGCCGGCGCCGCCGCCCCCGCGCGACGGACACCGCGGTGCTGGCGGCGGCCTGCGTCGATGGCCTGGCCGGACAGCCCGGACGGACGGCCTACTGCAGGAAGCCCTCGACCACGCCGGCGTCGCGCTCCGTGACCGCATCGGGGTCCAGACCGGCGTCGCGGCGGGCCTCGCGCTGGCGCAGCAGGTCCCAGGTCTTGTCGAGGCTCACCTCGACCTCCTGCAGGCGGGTGTGCTCCGCGTCGGTCAGCCCGCTGCCGTCCCGTCGGGCCGAGAGCAGCCTGTGCTCTTCGTGCGCGAGCGCCTCGATGCGCTCGTGCAGCTCCTCGTCCGCCACCGGGGGTCCTCCTCGCCGTCGGCGCCGGAGGGGTCCGGCGCGTTCGTGGCTAGCCTCCCACCCCGTGCCTCTCTCCACGCTCGACGGAGCGGTCAGCCTGGTCACCGGCGGCGCCAGCGGCATCGGCGCCGCGGTCGCGCGACGGCTCGCCGCCGAGGGCGGCCGGGTCGTCGTCGCCGACCGCGACACCGACCTCGGGCAGCAGGTCGCCGACGACGTGGGCGGGACCTTCGTCGAGGTCGACGTCACCGACCCGCAGGCCCAGGCGCGGGCCGTGGCGCTGGCCGAGGAGCGCCACGGCGGGCTCGACCTCGCCTTCCTCAACGCCGGGGTGGAGGGCGGCCCTGATGTCACCGTCGCAGCCCTGCTCGAGGGTGCCGGACTCGCCAACTACCGACGGGTGATGGGCGTCAACATCGACGGCGTGGTCTTCGGTGTGGCCGCGGCCGCGCCCGCCCTGCGCCGCAGGGGCGGCGGCGCCATCGTCGCGACGGCGAGCCTCGCCGGGCTCGTCGGGCTGGCCAACGACCCCGTCTACACCGTCACGAAGCACGGCGTGGTTGGACTGGTGCGGGCGGTCGGGCCGGTCCTCGCCCCCGAGGGCATCATCACTACGGCGGTCTGCCCCAGCTTCGCCGACACCCCGCTCGTCGCCAGCGTCAAGGAGTCCGTGCAGGCCTTCGGTGTCGACCTGCTCACCCCCGACGAGGTGGCCGACGCCGTCCTCGCCGCGGCTACGAGCACGCAGGCGGGCGCCTGCTGGTGGGTGCAACCGGGGCGCCCGAGCGAGCCCTTCCGCTTCCAGACCGTGCCGGGCCCGCGCCCGCGCGGCTGAGGAGACTCCAGATGCCGCCCCGGACCCGTACCGCGCAGACCGTCGACCCTAAGCACGACGCCGTCGTCGACCCACCGCCGGTCGACCCCGGTGCCGCCCCGCCTGGGCCCGCCGGGCCCGCCAAGACCGGTGCCCAGCGCACCGCACGCCGCTCGGCATCGACCGCATCGCGCCTCGGGCTCGGCGTCGACGTGGGCGGTACGGGGGTGAAGGTGGCTCCCGTGGACCTCAACGCCGGCACCCTCGCGGAGCAGCGGCTGCGCATCCTGACGCCGCAGCCCGCGACGCCCGATGCGGTGGCCGGCGTGGTCGCCGAGGGCGTGCAGCACTTCGGCTGGACGGGCCCGTTGGGCGTCGCGCTGCCGGCGGTGGTCTTGCACGGCCGGACGATGACCGCGGCCAACATCGACGAGAGCTGGATCGGCACCGATGCAGCGCACCTGTTCAGCGGCCGGGTGCCCGGGGCCGTCGCGCCTGTCAACGACGCCGATGCGGCGGGGCTCGCGGAGGTGCGGTTCGGCGCGGCCAGGGATGTCAAGGGCGTCGTGCTCATGCTCACCCTCGGCACGGGCATCGGCAGCGGGCTCTTCCTCGACGGCGTGCTGGTGCCCAACACCGAGCTCGGGCACCTGCAGGTCAGGGGCAAGGACGCCGAGGACCGCGCGAGCGAGCTCGTACGGGAGCACAAGGGGCTCAGCTGGCACTCCTGGGCGAAGCGGCTCTCCGAGGTGCTGAAGGATCTGGAGCGGCTGCTGTGGCCTGACCTCATCGTGCTCGGGGGGGGCGTGAGCAAGGAGCCGGAGAAATTCTTGCCGCTGCTGGAGTGCCGGACCACCGTCGTCGGCGCCAAGCTCGCCAACGACGCCGGGATCGTGGGGGCCGCGGTGTGGGCCGATGAGAACCTCCCCCGGACGACCGAGGGCTGAGACGACGGGGCTGAGACGACCGAGGGCTGGTCTCCGGGCAGGCGCCCGGAGGCGCCGGCGCGGAGATCAGCCCTCGTCGGTCGGGGGATGGGTCAGCCTCGGGCGTCCTCGGCGAGGCGCTCGCTGCCGTCCTGGACCTCGATGCCACGGGCGGCGAGCAGCGGGGCTGCCTCTCGGCCGTGGTGGGCGCAGAAGAGCAGGTCGGTGCCCTCGGGGAAGACGGCCCGGACGTAGGCCTGGGCGCCACAGCGGTCGCAGCGGTCGGCGGCCGTCAGCGGCTCCGGCAGCTGGGCGCGGGTGGCCTCGGGGGCAGGTGCGTTCACGCGGGTGACCTCCACTCCACTCATCCCGCCGGCACCCAGCTGGGTGCCGGCTTGTCCTGCACGGTCTGTCGTCACAACGCATCCTCGGCTCCGCGTGTTTCCGCGGGGGCTGCCGCCTCGCTATCGCTGCACCGTCTGTGTACCCCCGTCCGCGGAGCCGTGCACGCCGGACACGCGCCGTCACCGGACCGACACACACGCCCACCCTGGCGGCGCAGGCGCCGTGGGCCGCCTGGCCCTGCTGTGCGGGCAGCGCGGCTCGACGCAGGCCCGCGGTTCAGCCCGCCGCGAACTCCACCCGCAGCGCGCTCCCGTGCTCGTCCAGGGCCGGCGCCGCGGCGACCTGACGGGGCCCGCGGCCGGAGAGCAGGGGTTGGCCGGGCAGCCGCAGCCCGTCCGCCTCGACGAGCATGCCGCGCGCCGCGACCTGCGGAGCCGACAGGGCTTCCCCGACCGAGGCGACCGTGCCGCACGGCAGGCCCGCCGCGCCCAGGCGCTCGACCCAGGAGTCGGTCGTGCCGGTCGCGAGCGCCGCCTCGAGGTCAGCGCGCAGCGGCCCGAGGTGGGCGTGCCGCCCGGCGTTGGTGGCGTACTCAGCTCGGGCGAGGAGTGCGGGCGCGTCGAGCGTGGCGCACAGCACGCCCCACAGCGCGTCGTTGGCCGCGCAGATGACGATGCGCCCGTCGGAGGTCGCGTAGGTGTCGAAGGGTGCGATCGCCTGGTGCGCATCCCCGATCAGCGGCGGCTCCGCGCCGGTGGCGAGCCACCGCAGCGCCGCCCCCTCGAGCAGGGAGACGGTGGCGTCGTGCATCGCGATGTCGAGGGTGGCGCCCTGGCCCGTCCTGGCGGCGCCGAGCAGGGCAGCGCTGATGCCGCCGAAGGCGTACAGGCCGGCCGACAGGTCGCTGATCGGGACGCCGGGCTTGACGCTCCCCTCGCCGGGGCGCCCCGTGATCGCGACCGTGCCGGCGAGCGCCTGCACCACCGCGTCGTAGGCCGGTCGCTGCGCCCACGGTCCGGTCTGGCCGAAGCCGCTGATGCTCGCGTAGACGAGGCGGCGGTTGGCCGCGCGCACCTCCTCGGCGCCGAGGCCCAGTCGGCCCATGACGCCCGGCCGGAAGCTCTCGACGAGGACATCCGCCCGGGCGGCGATGCGGCGCACGAGCGCCAGGCCGAAGGGGTCCTTGAGGTCGACCGCCAGCGACTCCTTGCCCCGGTTGACGCGGGCGAAGTAGTAGGAGCGCCCGTCCGGGGCGAAGGGGCCGTACGCGCGGCTGTCGTCCCCGGTCCCCGGTCGCTCGACCTTGATGACGCGCGCGCCGAGGTCGGCGAGGCACAGCGTCGCGAAGGGCCCGGCCAGCACCCGGGTGAGGTCGAGCACGAGGACGCCATCGAGCGGGCCGGGTGACGCGTTCATGGGGCACTACCGTGGCAGAGGTGACGATGCGGGCCGCGCCGGCCCGGCGGTTGGACCGGGTCCGCCGGGCCATGGCGCTGGTCACCGGCCTGCGGGCGCTGCGCCTGCTCTGGTCCTACGCGAGGGCGACGCTGGCGCACGCCTGGCGCCACCGCATCTTCGGGCTGTCGGCCGAGGCCGGCTTCTGGCAGCTGCTGAGCCTGCCGAGCTTCCTCTTCGGGCTGCTCGGCATCATCGGCTACCTCGGTGGGCCGCTCGGGCGCTCGACCCTCGACCGGATCGAGGCGGCCATCACGACGCAGGCCTCGCGCATCCTCACCCCGGCGACCGTCGACAGCACGATCAAGCCGGCGCTGGACGAGGTGCTGCACTCCGGCAAGGTCGCGGTGATCAGCGTCGGCTTCGCGATCAGCCTGTGGTCGGGGTCCAGCGCGGTCGCGACCTTCGTGAACCAGATCGCTCTCGCGTACGACCAACGCGATCTTCGCGGGGCGCTACGCAGCCGTCTCCTGGCCCTCGGGCTGTACGTCGTCGCGCTGCTCTTCGGGGTCGTCGCGCTCCCGCTCATCGTCGTCGGCCCGACCTACCTCGGTCGGCTCTCCGCCGTCGCCGACCACCCCAACGTCGCCGAGGCGGTGCACGACCTCTACTACCCGGGGGTCGGCCTGGTGGTGCTGGCGGGGCTGTCCGCGCTCTACTGGGTGAGCCCGCCTCAACGCCCCCGCTGGGTCACCACGCTGCCCGGTGCGCTGACGGCTGCGGTGCTCTGGATCGGCGGGGCGAGCGGGCTGCGCACCTACGTGTCCTACGTCTTCCACCGCACCTTGAGCTCCGCGCTGGCGGCGCCGATCGCGGTGCTGATCTTCTTCTACGTCACCGCCTTCGCGATCCTGCTCGGCGCCGAGCTGTCAGCGGAGGTGTCGCGCCGGCGCTCGGCCAGGGTGCCGGGCCTATCGTCGGAGCGTGGAGCAGACGAGCCGGTCGAGCCAGCCATCGAGCGCCCCGCCGCTGCCGCCTGAGGGCACGGCCGATGCTGCCGGCTCGGGCTCGGCAGCGGTAGAGCCGGCCGCGACGCACGACGCCCAGATCCCCGAGGCCCTGCGTGCGATGATGATGGACGGCTGGGCGCCGTCGACCGAGCCGCTGCCCACGGCCCTGCCTGTCGCCGCACACGCGGCCAAGCGCCGTACGGCTGTGTCCGCCGCCTTCCCGAGCGACACCCTCGTCGTACCGACCGGCGGCCTGGTGCCACGCGCCAACGACACCGACCACCCCTTCCGGGCCGGGAGTGACTACGCGTGGCTGGTCGGCGACCTCGAGCCGGACGGCGTGCTCGTGCTGACCCCGGCGTCCGACGCCGGTCAGACCGGCGGTGGGCACGAGGCCGTCGTCTACGTGCCCGCCCGCAGCGACCGCACGTCGACGGCCTTCTTCACCGACCGCCGTCACGGCGAGCTCTGGGTCGGCCCGCGCTGGGGCGTCGAGGAGGTCGGGTCGGCGTGCGCCGTCACGACAGCGCCCCGTAGCGACCTGGTCGGCGCGCTCGCGGGGCTGACCGGGCGGGTGCGCGTGCTGCGCGGTCGCGACGCCGAGGTCGACGCGGCGGTCGCGGTCACCGGCGACGGCACGATCGACGGTGAGCTCGCCACCGCGCTGTCCGAGCTGCGCCTGATCAAGGACGACCTCGAGGTGGCGATGCTGCAGCAGGCCGTCGACGCGACCGTGACGGGCTTCACCGAGGTGGCCCGCGAGCTCGGGGCAGCCCAGGCGCTGCCCACCGGCGAGCGCTGGCTCGAAGGCACCTTCTGGCGCCGGGCACGCACGGACGGCAACGACGTGGGGTACGGCTCCATCGTCGCCTGCGGGCACCACGCCACGACGCTGCACTGGGTCCGCGATGACGGGCCGGTGCGCGACGGCGAGCTGCTCCTGCTCGACATGGGAGTGGAGTCGCGGGCGCTCTACACCGCTGACGTCACCCGCACGCTGCCGGTCTCGGGCCGCTTCACGCCGGCGCAGCGCCGTGTCTACGACGCCGTGCACCGCGCGCAGCGGGCCGGGCTCGCCGCCGTGGCACCCGGGGTCGAGTACCTCGCGCCGCACCGCGCCGCCATGCGCGTCCTGGCGGCCGAGCTGATCGCCTGGGGGCTCCTCGACGAACCGCTGGAGGACGTCCTGAAGGACCAGCTGCACCAGCGCTGGACCCTGCACGGCACGTCGCACCACCTCGGCCTCGACGTGCACGACTGCGCCGCGGCGCGCAGCGAGCTCTACCGCCAGGGCACCCTGCGGGCGGGCATGGTCATCACGGTCGAGCCGGGCCTGTACTTCCAGCGCGACGACGAGCGGGTGCCGGCCGAGCTGCGCGGCATCGGGGTGCGGATCGAGGACGACGTGCTGGTGACCGAGGACGGCGCGCGGGTGCTGTCGGCGGCGCTGCCCACGGCGGCGGACGAGGTCGAGGCGTGGGTGCAGTCGCTCCGCTGCTGATCACGTTCGAGGACTACACCGGCGTGCTCGGCTGCGAGCTGGCGGGCGAGCTCGACACCGACCTCGCGGGCCGGTACGGCAGCGGCAACCAGCCGGTGCTCGTACCGCCGGGGTCCTTCTCCCCCGCCGCCCGCGGAGGCTTCTGGGTGGCCCGCACGGCGGGTGCCGCCCTCGGTTGCGTCGCGCTCGCGTCATGGACCGCGACCGTCGGCGAGCTCAAGCGGATGTACGTCCGCCCCGCCGCCCGCGGTCGCGGTCTCGCCCGCGCCCTCCTCGCGCACTGCGAGCAGCAGGCCCGTGCGTTGGGCTACGCCGAGCTGTGGCTGGAGACCGGCTGGGCGCAGCCCGAGGCGGTCGCGCTCTACGAGAGCGCCGGCTACCACCGCGTCCCCGGCTTCGGCCAGTTCGGTCATGAGGACGGGTGCTTCTGCTATGGCCGCCACCTGTGTGTCGAGAGGTGACACCTCGACGGCGCCGCGCCGGGGCGCCTGTCGAGATCGGCCGCAGAGCTTGTCGACATGTGACCTCTCGACCGCGACGCGCCGGGGCACCTGTCGAGCTCCGCCGTGGTTGACCCCGCCGTGACCGAGCTCCGCGACGTCGCCTGGGTGCACGGTGCACGCCGGGAGCCGGCGCTGCAGGTGCACCGCCACGACGACCACACGTACGTGCTGCGCCAGAGCATGTCCGCCCACTGGGAGGCGCCTTTCCTCTTCCTGCTGCTCGGCGATGAGCGGGCACTGCTGCTCGACACCGGTGCCACGGCTGACTCCGCGCTGCGCACGGTGCTCGACGACCTGGTCGGCGCGCTGCCGCTCCTCGTGGCCCACACGCACGCCCATGGCGACCACGTCGCTGGCGACGACGCCCTGCGCGACCGGCCGGCCACAGCGGTCATCAGCCCGGATCTCGCTGGGGTGGAGGCGCTCTGGGGTGCCCTGCCCACGCGCGTGGACCTCGGCGGCCGGGTGCTCGAGGTGCTCGCGACGCCCGGCCACCACGCCTCGTCGATCACGGTCTTCGACGAGCGCACCGGCTGGCTGCTCACCGGCGACCTCGTCTACCCCGGGCGCCTCTACGTCGACGACCCCCCGGCCTTCCGCGACAGCCTCGACCGGCTCGTCGGCTTCACCCGCTCCCGGCCGGTGACCGCGGTCGTCGGGTGCCACCTCGAGATGACGCGCACCCCCGGCCGCGACTGGCCCATCGGCGCGCAGTACCAGCCGGCGGAGCCGCCCCTGCCGATGACGGTCGAGCAGCTGGTCGCCGTCCGCGATGCCGCGCACGCCGCCGGCGACCGGCCGGGCGTCCACCGTGCCCCCGACTTCGCGCTCTGGCTCGGCCCGTGCACCTGGGCCCGCCGCCGCCACCGCGCCCGCCGCCTGCTCGGCCGCCTCCGCCCTCATCGCCGCTGACGCCGCCCGCCGCCCGCCGCCCGCCGCCCGCCGCCCGCCGCCCGGTGATCCACACAGTGAAGGCGTCAGCGCCGGGACACGCCGGTGAGTCGGACCCCGTACCCGCCCACTGTGTGGATCACCCGTGCAGTCTGCGGCGGCGGGAGGCGCCAGCTCTCTCGTACGGGGTGACGACGACCTGCCACGCGTCGGCGTAGACCACGCGCCCCGGGTCGAGGCTGGACGACCGCTCCCAGTGGACGCCGTACCTGTCGAGCAGGTCGAGCACCGGTGGCAGCAGCCCGAGGACGTCATCGGCGTCAGCGCGGGACCACGCCTCGGCTCGAGGGTGGAGCGCCTGGTCGTAGGCATCCGACCCCGCCGCCGTCGGCTCCGGGTAGGCGGCATCGAGCACATCCCACCGGCCTCGCCGCAGCCGGGCATCTGCCGCGTCGAGCGCGCCCGCGAGGTGCAGCCCGTTGACCAACGCGAAGCCGCCTAGCCGCCGCCCGCGCTCGTCGGGCTCCGGTGCGCGGAAGCGGACGAGCACGGCGTCATCCGCGCGGTCGGTGATCCACACAGGGGGGGCCGCGGCGCCGGGACACGCCGGCGCGTCGCCCCCCGTACCCGCCCACTGTGTGGATCACGGCGGCCCGGCGGCTCACCTCAGCGCGGCGACCGCGCGGGCGAGTGCAGGCGCGAGGTCGCCGCGGTCACCGACCTCGATGCGGTCGAGCCCCCGCCAGCGGGCCAGCTCGGTCAGCTCGGCCGCCAGCGGACCCGCGACCGCCGACGCCGAGGCACCCGGCTCGAGGTAGGCGCCCGGCACGCGCAGCACGCCCTCCGCCCTGACCGCGCGCACGTCGACCCGGGCGACGAAGCGCTCACCCAGCAGGAAGGGCAGGACGTAGTAGCCGTAGACGCGCCGGGGCTCGGGGACGTAGATCTCGATCCGCAGGTGCGCGTCCCACAGCCGGGCGACGCGGGGCCGGAAGAAGACGCTGTTGTCGAAGGGGGAGACGAGCGCGGCAGCGGCGCAGCGGCGCGGAAAGGCGGTGCCCGGGACGACGTAGGCCTCCTCGACCCACCCGTCGACGTGCACCGGCTCCAGCCCACCGGCCGCCACCAGCGCGGTGAGCGGCGGCCGCGCGGCCGTCGACTGCTGCCGGAAGTAGTCGCCCAGGTCCGCCGCCGTCGCCACCCCGAGCGCGCGGACCGCGAGGAGCAGGAGGTCGCTGCGCGCCTGGCCCTCTGGGAGCGTCGGCGCAGCCAGCACCTCGGGCGGCAGCACCCGCTCGGGCAGGTCGTAGACCCGGGCGAAGGCCCGCCGCTCGCGTACGCAGAGCTCACCGGTCGCGAAGAGGTGCTCCAGCGCGCGCTTGCCGTCGGCCCACCCCCACCACGGGCCGCCCCGCTCCCCCGGCTCGGAGAGCTCCGCGGCCGTCAGCGCACCCCGGTCGCGGACCTCGGCCAGCACCGCGGAGACGTAGGACGGGCGCTCCGCCACGATCCGCCGCGGCCGCTCCCGAGCCAGCTCCTGGCGCCACCGCAGCAACGGCACGAGCTGCACCGGTACGAAAGCCGCTTCGTGCGCCCACGACTCGGTCAACCGCCGCGGCGAGGAGTAGGCCAGCCGGTCGAGCAGGGCGTCGTCGTGCGGCCCGAGCCGGCTGAAGAGCGCGAGCCGGTGCGCGCGGGCGACCGCGCTGACGCTGTCGATCTGGATGACGCCGAGCCGCTGGGCGACGGAGCGGACGTGGCGGCCGGTGACCACGTCGGGTCGCCGGCCGGCCAGCCCGGCCGCGGTCAGCGCCAGCCGCCGGGCCGCAGCCACGCTCAGACGGCGCACCGGCGGAGGGTAGGCGCGCGCTACGCGCGGGCCGCCACCCGCGCGACGATGCCGGAGACCAGCACGTCGATGCCGCGCCCGTCGTACTCGCCGGTGTCGCAGTGGGTGAGGTGCTCGGCCAGCCGCACGACGTGGGGGAACCGGCCCGGCTCCAGCGCGCCCAGCAGCGCCCGCTTGCGGCGCTGCGCGGCCGCTGTCTCCTCCGCACCTGGGTCGCCCGGCTGGGCCGTGACCATCGTGACCATGGAGGCCAGGAGCAGCTGCCCGGTCTCGGCGGCCTCCTGGGCACCCAGGCCGGCGACGCAGAGGAGGCCCAACGTGCGCTCCGCGACGACCAACCCCGCGTCCGAGGTCAGCACCGTCGTCATCGCGAGGCCGGCGGCGGCGGGGTGGCGGCGCAGGGCGACGAGCAGGGCCGTGAGCACGGCACGGAGCTCGACATCCCAGGGCTCGCCGTCCGACGGCGGGAGCGCCACCTCGGCGAAGAGCTGCTCCCCCATGCCGTCGAGGAGCTCGTCCTTGTCCTTGACGTGCCAGTACAGCGCCATCGGCGTCACACCGGCCTCGCCGGCGAGCCGCCGGATGGTGACCGCCGCCAGGCCCTCCCGGTCGGCGAGGGCCAGCGCACCGGCGATGACGGCCTCCCGGCTCAGCCGCTCGCGAGGTGGCGAGGCGGTCCCGGACACACGCCACTGTACCGCGTACAGGTGCCGTGCTAGCGTCCTGGACGTCGTACATGTACGCCGTACATGCGGTTGAGCAGCGAGGAGCCGCCATGCGGTCGAGGAGCCCCTGGACGGTGCTGGCGGTGCTGGCGCTGGCACAGTTCATGGACGTGCTGGACGTGACGATCGTCAACGTCGCGCTCCCCGGCATCCAGCGCGACCTGCACGTCGCGGGGAACGACCTGCAGTGGGTGATCAGCGCCTACACGCTGTTCTACGGCGGGTTCCTGCTGCTCGGCGGGCGGGCGGCGGACCTGCTCGGCCGTCGGCGCACCTTCCTGGTGGGCCTCGCCGTCTTCGGCGTCAGCTCCCTCGCCGCCGGGCTCGCGCCGACGCCGGGCGTGCTCATCGCGCTGCGGGCGAGCCAGGGCCTCGGCGGTGCGCTGATGTCCCCGGCGGCGCTGTCGCTGCTGAGCGTCACCTTCCCGGCCGGCCGCGACCGCAACGTCGCGCTCGGTGTCTGGGGCGGCCTCGCCGGGCTCGGGGGCACGCTCGGTGTCGTCTTCGGGGGCGCGCTCGTCGACGCGCTGAGCTGGCGCTGGGTCTTCCTCGTCAACGTCCCCGTCGTGGCCGGCCTGCTCGTCGTCACGCCGCTGCTGATCGCCTCCGCCCGGCCCGAGCGGGTCGGCCGACGCGCCTTCGACCTGCCCGGCGCCCTGCTGGGGACCGGCGGGCTGCTCACCCTCGTGCTCGGCGTGATCCGCGCCGAGCCGGCCGGCTGGGGCTCCGGGCAGGTCCTGGCGCTGCTCGCGACGGGTGTCGCGCTGCTGACCGCCTTCATCCGGGTGGAGGCGGCGTCACCCGACCCGCTGATCCCCCTGCGCGTGTTCCGCAGCCGCGGCCTCGGCCTCGGCAGCGGCACGCTCGCGCTCAACGGCGCCGGCTTCCTGGCGATGTTCTTCCTCACCGCAGTCTTCCTGCAGCAGGTGCGGGGGCTGTCGGCGCTGGCCACCGGGGTCGACTTCCTTCCCATGGGCGGCGCTGCCATCGCCGGCGCACTGGTCGCCTCGAACCTCGTGACGCGGGTCGGCACCCGCCCGGTCCAGCTGACCGGGACGGTGCTGTCCGCGGCCGGGCTGCTGCTGCTCAGCCGGGTCACCGCCGACGGCGGGTACGCGCGGCAGCTGCTGCCCGGTCTGCTGGTCTTCGGCGCCGGCATCGTCGCGGTCGGCGTGCCGACGCAGATCGCGGCGCTCGCCGACGTCCGGTCCGAGGACAGCGGCGCGTCCGCCGGCGTCATCAACGCCGCGTACCAGGTCGGCGGCGCACTGGGGCTGGCGGTGATCAGCACGCTGTCCACCGGCGCGGCCCACGCGGCGACCGCCAGCGGCGCCCGCCCGCAGGACGCCCTCGTGGCCGGCTACCACCGGGGGCTGCTGCTCGCCGCCGCCTTCGCGCTGGTCAACGTCGTGCTGGCCGGGTCGACGCCGCGGGTGCGGCCGACCCCGGAGATGGTCGCGGCGGCGGCCGTCGGCTGAGCCGGCTGGGGTCGCCCGCGGCTCAGCGGGGTCCTCAGCACGGTCCTCAGCAAGGTCGGACTCTCACCAGCCGAAGGCAGACCGCGCCGCGTACCTCCCGTCGACGAGGTCGAGGCGCAGGGGGAAGCCGAAGGCGTGGGAGAGCAGGGCCTGCGTCAGCACCTCCTCGCGGGGTCCCGCGGACAGGACCCGACCGGCGACCAGCAGCAGCGCGTGCGTCACCCCGCGGGGGATCTCCTCGACGTGGTGGGTGATGAGGACCAGCGCCGGCGAGGCCGGGTCGCGGCACATCCGGGTCAGCCGACCGAGCAGCGCCTCACGGCCGCCGAGGTCGAGCCCGGCCGACGGCTCGTCCAGCACCAGCAGCTCGGGGTCGGCCATCAGTGACCGTGCGAGCTGCACCCGCTTACGCTCGCCTTCGGAGAGCGAGCCGAAGCGCCTGTCCCGCAGCGCTCCTGCGCCAACAGAGCGGAGCAGCTGCTCGGCGCGGGCGACGTCGGTCTCGTCGTAGGGCTCGCGGCCACGGCGCAGCGCCGCCCAGGCACCGGCCAGCACCGTGTCGAGCACCGTCTCGCCGTAGGGCAGCAGGTCGGCGACCGCGGCGCTGCACAGCCCGACGGAGGGCGCGAGATCGTCGACGTCGGCGCCGCGGGCCCACGGGTCCTCCCCCAGCAGCCGCACGCTGCCGCGCACCGGCCGCAGGCCCAGCGAGGCCACCTGGGCCAGCGTCGTCTTGCCGGCCCCGTTGCCGCCGAGGACGACCCAGCGCTCGCCGGCGCGGACCGCCCAGGTGACGTCGTGCAGCACGACTGCGGCGCCGCGGCGGGCCGAGACACCGGTGAGCTCCAGCAGCGGCTCGCTCACCGGAGCGTGAGCACGACCTTGGCCCGCACCCGCCGCTCGTCGAGCTCGGCCAGCGCCGCACCGGCCTCGGCGAGCGGGCGGGCGGAGCCCTCGACGGCGCGGATCCGACCGTCGGCCAGCATCGGCAGCAGGGCATCCCACTGACCGCGCAGGTAGCCGGGCTTCCCCAGCACGAAGGCGCCCCAGCCCGCCCCGACGACGCTGACGTTCTTGAGCAGCAGCCGGTTCGCCGTCACGGTCGGGATGCCGCCGACGAAGCCGAGCACCACGAGACGCCCCTCCTCGGCGAGCGAGCGCACGCTGTCGAGGAAGCGCTCCCCGCCGACCGGGTCGCAGACGACGTCGACGCCACGTCCGCCGGTCAGCTCCTTGACCGCGGCGAGCCACCCGTCGAGGAGCACGGTCTCGTGCCCGCCAGCCTCCCGCGCGACCCGGGCCTTGTCCTCGTCGCTGACCACGGCGATCGTGCGCGCCCCCATCGCGCCGGCCAGCTGCAGCGTCGCCACGCCGAGGCCGCCGGCAGCGCCGTGCACCAGGACCGTCTCGCCCGGCTGCAACCGGGCCCGGACGCGGAGTGCGAAGTCCATCGTCAGGTAGTTCATCGGCAGCCCGGCGCCGGCCGCGAAGCTGATGCCGTCCGGCAGGGGCAGGCACATCCCGACGGGTACGGCGGCGACGTCGGCCCACCCACCGACCATCGACAGCCCCGCCACCCGGTCGCCAGCCGCGAAGCCGCTGCCCTCGGGCGCAGAGCGGACCACGCCCGCCAGCTCGCCACCCAGGGTGAAGGGCAGCTCGGGCTTGTACTGGTACAGCCCCTTGGACAGCAGCACGTCCGGGTACGCCACCCCGGCCACCTGCACATCCACGAGGACGACATCGCCGCTGCCGTCGGGCTCCGGCACCTCGGTCAGCTCGACCGCGGAGGGCCCGTCGAGCCTGGTCACCTGGATCGCACGCACGCGGTGAGGTTGCCACGCGGGAAGGATGTGCGCGTGCGACCCGCGGCCCCGCCTGCCGCGGCGCGGGTCCGCGAGCACCTGCTGGCCAGCGACATGACCGTCCAGGGGCTGACGGCCCGCCTCGGCAGCCAGGCCAGCGCCGCGCTGGGCCGCGGCGACCCGTACCCCGCCCGGCGGGCGCTCCGCGGCGAGCGCGACCCGCAGGCGCTGCTGGCGCGCACCTTCCTGCTGGGCGAGGCCGCGGCCGGCGGGCTGCCCGGGGAGTACCGCGAGGTCGGCCTGGTCGACGGCGCGCGGCCGCTGCTGGACCTCCGGCCGCTCGAGGGCGGTGCCTTCGCGGTGAGCGACCGCGAGCGCGGCCGCCTCGGCGCCCAGCACGTCCTGGGTGTGGGGGGCGCCAGCCTGCAGCTGCTGGCGGCGACACCGCGCGAGCCCGTCGGCCTCGCGGTCGACCTCGGCACCGGCTCGGGCGTGCAGGCACTCGCCCTCACGGCGCACGCGCAGCGGGTGATCGCGACCGACGTCTCCGCCCGCGCCCTCGACCTCGCGGCGCTGGCCTTCGCGCTCTCCGGCCGCACTGCCGAGCTGCGCCGCGGGGACCTGGTGGCACCGCTCGCGGGTGAGCGGGCCGACCTGCTCGTCGCCAACCCGCCCTTCGTCGCCGGGCCCGACCGGGAGGTGCTCGCCTGGCGCGACGGCGGTGCGGCCGGCGATGCCCTGGTGGAGCGTCTCGTGCGCGAGGTCCCCGCGGCGCTGGCCGAGGGCGGTGTTGCGGTGCTGCTCGGCAGCTGGCTGCACCGGCGGGGCGAGCCGTGGTGGGAGCGGGTCGGCGGCTGGCTCGACGGCTCCGGCTGTGACGCCTGGGTGACGCAGCGCGAGGTGCTCGACCCCGCTGAGCACGCCGCGCTCTGGCTCGGCGATGCGGGCAGCGGTGGCAGCGGTGACGAGCACGACGCGTGGCTCGACTGGGCGGCCGACGGCGCGATCGACGCCGTCGGGTACGGCGTCCTCGCCCTGCGCCGTCGCCGCGACAACGGCACCGGGCACCTGCGCACCGTCGAGGACGATCCCGCTCCCGTGCTCGGCCCGTCGGTGTCGGCGCGTCTGCAGGCCGCCGGGTGGCTGGCGACGGTCGACGACGCGACGCTGCTCGGCACCTCGCTCGTCGCCGCGCCAGGCCTGCGGCTCGAGTCGCGCGCGGCGCACGGCGGCGGGGGCTGGGAGGAGGCCGAGCGCTGGCTCGTGCTGGACGGCGGCGCGGTCGTGACGGATGAGGCGGTGGCGGCCGTGGTCGCCGGGTGTGACGGCACCCGGCCGCTCGGCCTGCTGCTGGCCGTGCTCGCCGCCGGCACCCGGCAGCCGGTGGGGGCGGTGAGCGACGCGGCGTCGCCCGTCGTCCGCGACCTCGTCGCCCGCGCCCTGCTGCTGCGTGACCCGACCCGCAGCGCGGCGTCCCCGCCGGTCGGCGGAACACCCGGTTACCCTGGATCGTTGCCCTGATGTCGTTGGCGCCGCCGGACCACGCGCTGCGATGCGAGGCGGCCGCCCCGCCTGCCTCTGTGATCCTGCCTCTGGGAAGGGGAGCCTGTGTCGAGCCCCACTCGCACCCGCACTGCACCGAAGACCACCGCTGAGCCCAAGACCGCCGTCGCCAAGCCGGCCGAAGAGGCGGCCGCCGCCGTCCTCGCGCGCCTCGTCGCGTCGAGCGGCACCGCCGGCTCCGTCACCACGACGGCCGTCCACCTCGAGGTGACGGCCGCCGGCCTCACCCCGGCCCGGGCCCGCAAGCTGCTCAAGGAGCTCGCCGAGGCTTCCGTGGCCGTCGTCGAGGCGCCGCCTGCTGTCCCCGCTGCGCAGCTCGACGCTGCGGTCGCCACCGCGCCGGGCGCCGGAACCCCTGGCGCCACGCCGATCACCGCGCCCGTCGGGTTGTCGCTGCCCGACGAGCCGGATGCCGACGAGGAGGAGGGGAGCGCCGCCGCCGCGAGCGCCGACGACGACGACGAGGAGCCCGAGAAGGCCCCGGTCAAGGTCGAGGCCGAGCAGGGCGTCAGCGCCGACCTCGTCCGTGCCTACCTCAAGGAGATCGGCAAGGTCGCCCTGCTCAACGCCGAGCAGGAGGTGGAGCTGGCCAAGCGCATCGAGGCCGGGCTCTTCGCCGCGGAGAAGATCCGCCAGGCCGACGCCGGCGAGATCAAGATCGACAAGCGGGTCCGCGCCGATCTGTCGATCCTGGCTCTCGACGGCAAGCGCGCCAAGGACCACCTGCTGGAGGCCAACCTGCGCCTCGTGGTGTCGGTGGCGAAGAAGTACACCGGCCGCGGCATGGCCTTCCTCGACCTGATCCAGGAGGGCAACCTCGGCCTGGTCCGCGCGGTGGAGAAGTTCGACTACACCAAGGGCTACAAGTTCTCCACGTACGCCATGTGGTGGATCCGCCAGGCGATCACCCGTGCGCTGGCCGACCAGGCCCGTACTATCAGGCTGCCCGTGCACCTGGTCGAGCAGGTCAACAAGATGACCCGCATCCAGCGCCACCTGCTGCAGACGCTGGGCCGCGAGCCCACGCCCGAGGAGCTGGCGCAGGAGCTGGACACCACGCCCGAGAAGATCGTGGAGATGCAGCGGTACGCCCGCGACCCGATCTCGCTCGACCAGACCGTCGGCGACGACGGCGACAGCCAGTTCGGTGACTTCATCGAGGACGCGGACGCCCCGGTCGCCGAGGAGGCCGTCGCCTTCGGACTGCTGCGCGAGCAGCTCACCGCGGTGCTCGCGACGCTGCCCGAGCGGGAGGCCACCGTCGTGCGGATGCGCCACGGCCTGGTCGACGGCACACCCCGCACGCTCGACGAGATCGGCAAGCGCCTCGGCCTCACCCGGGAGCGCATCCGGCAGATCGAGAAGGCGACGATGGCCAAGCTGCGGCACCCGAGCCGCTCGCAGGTCCTGCGCGACTACCTCGACTGACCGACACGCCCGGTCCGCCGGGCCACACCGTCCGAAGGCCCCGCCCCTCTCGCCAGGGACGGGGCCTTCGGCGCGTCGGGCGGCTGACCGGTGCTCGCACTCTGGGCCGGCCGGGCCGATGGGACCCGAGCGGACACCGACCGGCCACCGACCGGACACCGACCGGACGGGTGATCCACACAGAGCCACCCCGGCGGCGCCGACACGCCGGCGTGTCACCCGCCCGGGCTGCCCGATGTGTGGATCACGGGCCGCGGGCCGGCTCGGCCGCTGGCCCGGACCGTCCACCGGTCCACACACCGCCTCGTGTCGCTTCATGCTTCGATGCGCAGGTCACACCGCACGCGCCGCCGACAGGAGCCGGGTCTTGGTCACGACCTCCACCCGCCACATCCGCCGAGCGCTCGCCCTCACGCTGGCCGTGCTGGTCGGCGCCGGCCTGCTGCTCGTGCTCACCCGAGGGCACTCGATGGCGAGGGCGACCCACCAGACCGCGGCCGCGCCGCTCCCAGCCCCGCCGAGCGCAGCACCGCATCCGGTCCGGCGGGTCACGGCGCGGCCGGCGCAGCGCCTGGTGGCGTGGCACGGGCCCGTACCCGCGATCTTCTTCCACCCGGTCGTCATCGACCCGCGGCTGGCCTTCACCGACGACGCCACCGGGCGTGGGTTCCAGGACTACTTCGTCACGGCGCACGAGCTGCAGGGCATCCTCGACGGCCTTTACCGCAACGGCTGGACCCTCGTCGACACGCAGCGGGCCGCGGCTGGGGCGGTGCGGGTGCCGCCCGGGCGTAAGCCGCTGCTGCTGTCCGAGGACGACGTCAACTACTACGCCTACTTCACCGGCCGCGGGCTGGCCGCCCGCCTCCGTCTCGACCCGCACGGCAACGTCCGCGCCGAGGTGCACGACGCGACCGGCACCCACCTCAGCGCGCAGGACCTCGTACCCATGGTGGACGCCGAGGTGGCGGAGCACCCCGACTTCTCCGCCGACGGGGCCAAGGGCCTGCTCGCCGTGACGGGGTACGAAGGGCTCCTCGGCGAGCACGCCATGACCGACCCGGCCGCACGGGCGCGGGTCAGGGCGCTCGCCTCGAGGCTGCGGGCCACCGGGTGGACCTTCGCCAGCCACACCTACGGTCACATCAACCTCAGCCGCGACTCGGCCGCCGTGCTCGCCCGCGACACGGCCCGCTGGCGGGCGGTCACGGGCGGGCTGCTGGGGCCGGTGCACGTGCTCGTCTACCCCTTCGGGGCCCGCCCGAGGGCCGCCGGCCGGGCGCAGCTGCGCGACCTCGGCTTCCCGCTGCAGCTCGACATCGACGTGCGGGCGCGGCTGCTGCGCACCGACGGCGTGACCGTGATCAGTCGGCTGCACGTGGACGGGTTCGCCTTCGCCGCCCCGGCCCGGATGGCGCCCTTCTTCTCCGTCGCCACGGTCCGTGACCCAGCGCGACCGCCCTCCCCTGCCGTCGGTGCCGTCGCAGGGGGCGGCTGACCTGACGCCGCCGGCGCGGTGCGCAGGGGTCAGGAGCATGCGCTGTGCACCGCGTCTTGGCTGCCGTTCCCGGGGCGCTCCGCGGGCTGCAGTCGGCAACGGTTACCGGAGCGGCTATGGTGACGGTATCCGATACGATTGTCATGACGCAGTGCGTCAGAGCCGACAGGAGCACCATGCGCCCCTCCATCTGCACGACCGGCCGACTGGCTCTGCTCCCGCTCGTCCTTGCGGGAGCAGCTGCGCTGTCGGCCTGCGGTTCCAGCTCGAGCGCGGCCCCCGCGACGGCTGCCGAGCCCGGCGCCGCCGGCGGGACCGTGGTCCGGGTGGTCGCGGCCGAGAACTTCTGGGGGGACATCACGACCCAGATCGGTGGGTCGCACGTCGCGGTCACCTCGATCATCACGGACCCGAACGCGGACCCGCACAGCTACGAGACCGACCCCAAGGATGCCGCGGCCGTCAGCGGCGCGTCGTTCGTCATCCTCAACGGCGTGGGCTACGACGACTTCGCCACCAAGCTGCTCTCGGCGAGCCCGAAGACCGGTCGGGTCGTCGTCTCCCTGGACAAGGTCCTCGGCATCACCGGCGACGACGCCAACCCGCACCTCTGGTACGACCCGAGCTACGTGACGGCCAGTGCCAAGGCCATCGAGGCACAGCTCGCCAAGGCCGATCCCGTCGACGCAGCGACGTTCGCGAGCAACGAGCAGACGTTCCTCACCGCCTACCAGCCCTACATCGACACGATCGACGCGATCAAGTCCAAGTACGACGGCGCCCCCATCGCCTACACCGAGCGGGTGCCGGGCTACTTCGTCGCGGCGGCCGGCCTCAGGCTCGGCACACCGCCTGCCTTCTCCCAGGCGGTCGAGGACGGGACCGACCCCGCACCCGGGGACACCGCCACCTTCAACGCAGACATCAAGGGCAAGAAGGTGAAGGTCCTGCTCTACAACAGCCAGGTCGTGGACCAGCAGACCACGACGATCAAGCAGCTGGCGATGACCAGCGGGGTCCCGACCGTAGGCGTGTCAGAGACCATCCCGGCTGACCAGCCGAGCTTCCAGGCCTGGCAGATCGCGCAGGCCAAGGCGGTCCTCGCGGCTCTGGGTGGCTGACCGATGAGCGTCACGGAGGTCCCCAGCGCCGTGGTCGAGCGGTTGCCCGCGCGCAGCCGCCCGGCCGGGGAGCCCGCGGTGCGGCTTCGCGGCGGCGCCGTGCGCTTCGGCGACCGCGGGCTGTGGGGCGGGCTGGACCTCGACGTGGCGCCAGGTGAGTTCCTCGCCGTGCTCGGGCCCAACGGGTCGGGCAAGACCACTCTGCTCAAGGTGCTGCTCGGCCTGCAGCGGCTCACCCGGGGCGAGGTCACCGTCGGCGGGCTGAGCCCCCGGCGGGGCAACCCGCGCGTGGGGTACGTCCCCCAGCAGAAGGGCTTCGACCGCGACCTGCCGATCCGGGGGCGCGACCTGGTGCGCCTCGGGCTGGACGGGCACCGCCTCGGCACAGCCCTGCCGAGCCGCGCAGCGAGGGCCAAGGTCGACGACGCCATCGCCGCAGTCGGGGCCACCGCCTACGCCGACGCCCCCATCGGCCTGCTCTCCGGCGGAGAGCAGCAGCGGCTGCGCATCGCCCAGGCACTGCTCGGCGACCCCGAGGTCCTGCTCTGCGATGAGCCGTTGCTCAGCCTTGACCTGCGCCACCAGCAGGAGGTCAGCGCGCTGATCGACCGGCGCCGCGCGGAGGCCGGCAGCGCGGTGCTCTTCGTCACGCACGAGGTCAACCCGGTGCTCCCGCTGGTTGACCGGATCCTCTACCTCGTCGGGAGCCGGTGGACCGTCGGGACCCCCGACGAGGTGCTCTCCAGCGAGCGGCTGTCCGACCTGTACGGCACCGACATCGACGTGGTCCGCGTGCGGGGTCGGGTGCTCGTCGTGGGCGGCCGGGACGCCGCGCACCACGAGACCGGTGACCATCGGCACCACCATGCGGACGAGCCCCCGGACGACCACGGCCGGCCCGGGCGCTCCTGATGGGTCTGAGCTACTACCTGGCGCAGCCCTTCGCCCAGCACGCCCTGATCGCCGTGACGCTGGTGGCGGTCACCGCAGGTGTCGTGGGGCCGTTCGTGGTGACCCGCAACATGGCCTTCGCGGTCCACGGCGTGTCGGAGCTGTCCTTCACGGGCGCCGCGGCGGGGCTGGTCGTCGCGGACGACGCGGTCAGCGGCGCGTTGCTCGGCTCGCTCGTCGTCGCGGCAGCCATCGGGCTGCTCGGCGAGCGGGAGCGCGAGCGGGACTCCGCCATCGGCGTGGTGCTCGCCTTCGGCCTCGGCGTGGGGATCCTGCTGCTCAGCCATTACCACGGGTTCGCGAGCGAGGCGACGAACATCCTCTTCGGGCAGGTCTTCGGCATCAGCACGGCGAGGCTCGTCCTGCTGGGTGCGGTCGCGGTGGCCGTCCTCGCCGTGATGCTGGCGTTGAGCAGGCCGCTGCTCTTCGCCTCCGTCGACCCCGACGTCGCCGCCGCCCGGGGCGTGCGGACCCGGCTCGTGGGGCTGGTCTTCCTGGTCGCGCTGGCGGTGACGGTCACCGAGGCAGCGCAGATCGTCGGCACGCTGCTGGTGCTGAGCCTCGCGATCACGCCGGCGGCCGCGGCCCAGCGCCTGTCCGCGCGCCCAGGCACCGTCACCGCACTGTCGGTCCTCTTCGCCCTGGTCTCGGCCGACGGAGGCCTCATCGCGAGCCTGCAGCTGCAGACGGTGAAGGCGAGCGTCTTCGTGACGAGCATCAGCTTCGGCCTCTACCTGCTCGCCCGGCTCGCGGGCGGGGTCCGCCGAGCGGGCCGGCGCGGACCGGCTGCGCTCGCCCCGACGAGTGTCGAGAGGTCGATGTAGGAGGCCGGGTCACGGCTCGAGCGACCCGCTCGCGACCCGTACGGACCCGCCGGGGCAGGCGAGGAGCACGGCCAGGCCGGTCGTGATCGGCACGGCCAACGCCAGGCCGATGCCGCCGACGGCGGTGCGCACGATCTCCTCGCCGACGAGGTCGCCGGTGAGCACGTCGGTGACCGCACGACCGGAGATGCTCAGTAGCAGCAGGACCGGCAGCGCCGCCCCCGCGTACGCGAGGACCAAGGTGTAGACGGTGCTGGCGATGTGGTCCCTCCCCACCCGCATCGCCGCGGCGAAGACCCGCGCCCGGGAGCGACAGGGGTCCTCCGCCAGCTCGAAGGCCGCGCTCGCCTGGGTCACCGTGACGTCGTTGAGCACGCCGACCGCACCGATCACCAACCCGGCGAGCAGCAGCCCGCTGATCTGCACCTTCGAGGCGTACGCCTGCACCGAGGTGTTCTGCTCGTCCGCCAGCCCGGTGAGGTGCGTGCCGGGGACAGCGATCCGGCCGAGGACGGCGGTCAGTGCCAGCGCACCGAGGGTGCCGAGCAACGCGGCAGAGGTCCGCAGGCTCACCCCGTGCGCGAGGTAGAGCACGACCAGCGCCAGCCCGGCGGTGCCGACGACCGCCACCCCGAGCGGGCTCTCCCCCGCGAGCAGCGCCGGGATGACGAAGACGAGCAGCACACCGAAGGTGACGCCCAGGCCGGCGAGCGCCGCGACGCCGCGCCAGCGGCCGACCAGGACGACGACGACGGCGAAGGCCAGGGCGAGCACGGCCAGCGGCACCCCGCGGGCGACGTCGGCGTAGTAGTAGGTGACCGAGCCTGGCCCGGGTACGGACGACGCTGCGCGTGCCATGCGCAGGCCCTCGCCGACGGCGAGCACGGGCTGCCCCGGGCCGGGGCTGATCTCGAGCACCGTCGCCTGGTCGCGCTCCGGCCCCGACCGCAGCAGCACGGCCACCCGGTCGCAGGTGTAGGCGCCCACCGTGGGGACCGCGGCCGCAGTCGCGGGCGGGACCGGCTGGCCGACCGTGTCGCCCTGTCCGCCGCACGGGGCGGTCACGACGCCGGTCACCTCGCCGGCGACCGTCTGCACCGGTCCGCCCTGGGCCTGCAGCGCGGCGGGCACCCGGACGTGCAGGTGCGGGGGCCACAGGACGACGGCGCCGACGGCGACCGCCACCGCTGACAGCAGGACGAGCGCGACCACCGAGCGGACCGCCCGGGGGCTCGACCCGGTGGGCCGGTGCGATGCGTGGACCCCGCTCATGGGCCCGACCGGTCAGCCACCGGCCGGCCAGGGCTGGCCGCCCTCGCGCCGGGCGCGGTGCAGGGCCGGCGGCGCCAGGTCGCGGGTCACCGGCTCATCCTGCGCCGCACGGTCGGTCGCCGCCGCTGGCTCGCCGCCGCAGGCGCGAGCACCTTCTGTCCGCCCGACGGGCCGGCGTCACCTACGGTCGGGGCATGCCCCTCGACCCCGCCCTCGAGCCGGTCCGCGTCCTGATGGACCAGCTGAAGCAGCCCTTCACCGGCCGCAGCGCCGCCGACGTCCGGGCCAGCTCGGCGTTGACCGCCGCGCCGATGCCCGAGGAGCTCAAGGTGGTGGTCGGCAGCGTCAGCGAGACCGTGGTCAGCGGCGCGGCGGGTGACCTGCGCGCACGTGTCTACCGGCCGGTCGGTGACGGGCCCTTCCCCACGATCGTGTTCTTCCACGGCGGCGGCTTCGTGCTCTGCGACCTCGACACGCACGACGCGCCGTGCCGTGAGCTCTGCCGCCAGACGACCTCCGTGGTCGTCAGCGTCGACTACCGGCTGGCCCCGGAGACGCAGTTCCCCGGCCTGCTGGAGGACGCGATCGCCTCCGCGACCTACGTGAGCGAGCAGGTCGCGGAGTTCGGCGGGGACGCCAACCGGATCGTGCTCGCGGGCGACAGCGCGGGTGGCAACCTCGCCGCCGCGGCCGCGCAGGCGCTGCGGGACGCCGGCCTCCCGCTGGCGGCCCAGCTGCTCGTCTACCCCGCGGTCGACTTCCGAGAGGGCACCGAGCGCTACCCGAGCCTGGTCGAGCACGCCACCGACGGCGTCATCCTCACCGCCGCCGACATGGACTGGTTCGACCAGCAGTACGCCCCGGGCGCCGACCGCGAGGACCCCCGGCTGTCGCCGCTGCTGGGCACCCTCGAGGGGCTCCCCCCGACCGTGGTGGTCGGCGCGGAGATGGACCCGCCGCTGCGCGACATCGGCGAGGCCTACGCCGACGCGCTGGAGGCGGCCGGGGTCCCGGTGCGGCGCAAGGTCTTCCCGGGGATGATCCACGGCTTCTTCAACTTCGGCATCGTCGGGCCGAGCGTCCAGGCGGCGGTCGACGAGACGTGCCTCCTGCTCGCCGACACGCTCGCCGGCGCGCGGGTGGGGTGAGCACCAGCCGCTGGTTGAGCGAGACCGGCGGCACGACCGGCGCGGCGTACGACGAGCGCTTCCGCCGGTTGGCCGCCACCGGTGCGGACGTCCACGGCGAGGCCGCCCTCGTCGCCTCGCTGCTGCCCACCGCGGGCACCCGGATCCTGGACGCCGGGTGCGGCACCGGCCGGGTCGCCATCGAGCTGGCCCGCCGCGGCGCCGACGTCACCGGCGTGGACAGCGATGCCTCGATGCTCGCCGTCGCCCGCGCCGTCGCACCAGGTCTGCGCTGGCTGCTGGCCGACCTCGGCAGCGTGGCGCTCGAGGGCGGCTTCGACGGCATCGTGCTGGCCGGCAACGTCGAGGTCTTCCTCACGCCAGGGAGTGAACCGGCGGTCCTGGCCCACCTGGCCGCGGCGCTCACCCCGTCGGGGTTGCTCGTGAGCGGCTGGCAGACCGACCGGCTCTCCCCCGCGCAGCACGACACCTGGTGCGCGGCAGCGGGCCTCGTACCCGTCGAGCGGTGGGCGGGGTGGGCCCGCGAGCCCTGGCACGACGACGCGTCCTGGTGCGTCAGCGTGCAGCGCCACGGCTAGCGCCGGGCGGCGCGGCGGGGCTGCAGACGCTCGGTCGTGGTGGCGACCGGCCCGCCATCGGTGGCCGTCTCGCCGCGCAGGTCGAGGTACCAGTAGACAGCGCCGACGAAGACCGCGGCGCCGAGGAGGTTGCCCGCATAGGCGATGAGGAGGTCCGGCACGACGTGGGCCGCGGTGATGCCGGGCACGTGCGCGAACATCGCGGCCGGCAGGAAGAAGAAGTTGGCCACCACGTGGTCGAACCCCATCGCGACGAAGGCCGTGATCGGGAAGATGATGGCGAGGATCTTGCCGGCCACGTCCTCGGCGGCGAGCGCGGCCAGGACCGCCAGCACGACCAGCATGTTGCAGGCGATGGCGCCCAGGAAGATCTCGTACCCCGACTCGGTGACCGCCTTGGCGGTGCCGATGGCGGCGAGCCGGGTGTAGAGGAGGTGCGCCGGCCCGGTGCCCTTGGCCGTGCCGATGACGCCGCTGTGCACCGCGAAGAAGTAGGCGACCGCCAGGGAGCCGACGAGGTTGCCAGCGGTGACGAGCACGATGCTGCGTACGACCGGCCCGACCCGGGCCTTGCGGTCGAGCACGGCCATCGGGAGCAGCCCCATGTTGCTGGTGACCAGCTCGGTGCCGAGGAGCACCACGAGGATCAGCCCGGTGCTGAAGGTCAGCCCGTAGAACAGGTTGGGCAGCGTCCCCCACCGGGGCGGGTCCAGCCCACCGGTCACGCTGATCGCCACCAGGCTGCCGAAGGCGATGAAGGCACCACCCATCACCCCGCTGACGAGCTGGCGGTCTGGCGTCAGCGCTGCCTTGCGGACCCCCGAGTCCCGCGCCGCCTCCATGACCTGCTGGGAGCTCTTGAACGCCACGATCCGCCTCCTGTGCCCTGGGCCGCGGCTGGCGGCTGCTGATTCAGTCGCCCCCCGGACGACCGCGGGCTCAACCGTCGGCCCGCTCCAGGGCGTGCTCGGCCAGCCACCGCAGGGCCATCGGGTAGCGCCACTCGATCGCGGCGTGGGTGGCGTCGAAGAGCTCGAAGCGCAGGCGAGCGGCGGGCAGTCCGGCGGCCAGCGCCGCGTCGCGGAAGGCGATCGCGCCGAGGTCGAGGTGGTAATCGTCCCCCGTACCCGCGTCGATCCAGACCCCGCGCATGCCGGCCAGTGCCGCGCTGCCCTCGGGCGTCGCTGCCCGGCGGACCGGGTCGTGCGTCAGCCAGCGCGCCCAGACGTCGGGGATCAGGGCGCCGGTGACCGGGTCGAAGGGCAGCTCCGCCGACCCGTCGGGCGCATCGTCGTAGGCGCAGGAGTAACCCGCCACCTCGACCAGCGGACCGTCGGAGGGCTTCACCAGCGGTACGCGGCCCGGCGCGGTCAGGTCGGCGAGGAAGGCCTCGATGCTGGCGTCGTAGGGCCGGAGCGCGCGCGCCAGGTCGGGGAAGCCGGGCGCGTAGCAGACCTCGAAGAGCGCGTCGCCGGCGTGTGTGGCGAAGGCGCCGAAGAGCTCGGGGAAGTCCATCGCCGTGCGCATCGCTGCATACCCGCCGCTGGACTTGCCCGCGATCGCGCGGCTCGAGGTGCGGGCCAGGGTCGGGTAGTGCGCGTCCACCCACGGCACCACCTCCCCGGTGAGGTACGAGGCGTAGCGCCCCAGCGACGGCGAGTCCAGCAGCTGCGAACCCCCCAGCGAGGTCCACGCGTCGACGTGCACGACGAGCACCGGGGGCATCGCCGGGTCGGCGAGCAGGTCGTCGACCGCCTCCAGCGGGGTACGGCGGAAGGGCTGGCGGTTGCGCCACATGCTCAGC
>JAABUZ0100001275.1_pt1 | contig 49326 bp, 38 predicted proteins | sample 5562091 | NCBI WGS metagenome assembly JAABUZ01 (sample SAMN12813069, study PRJNA571459) | rock metagenome | isolation source: Antarctica rocks | place: Antarctica: Victoria Land, Linnaeus Terrace sud | collected 2015-12-21 | reverse complement strand
GGCCGCCAGCACCTCCGGGTCGCAGGCCCCACCGCCTCCTCGGAGAGTTCGCTCCACCCTTGACGAGCCGCCCGGGCGGACCCGCCAGACGGGCCGCCTCACACGCCGACGAGACCCGGTCTGGCAGCTGGTAGCAATCACGGCGGCGCCGCGGACAGCTACCGGGCCGTCAGTCCACGAACCTCCAGGATTTCGCGTTAGCTGCTAACATGTTAGCTACTAACGTGAAAGGGGTCGTCATGGCCCAGCGTTCTGTACTGGTTGTCGGTGCCGGTCCCACGGGGCTCGCTCTCGCGTGCGGGCTGCGCGCCAATGGCGTGTCGGTACGGGTGCTGGACCGTGCCACCGGGCCCGCGGTCACCTCACGCGCTCTGGGTTTGCAACCGCGTGGGGCGGAGGTGCTCGACCGTCTGGGCGCCCTCGGAGATCTCCCGTCGCGAAGCCTGCCCATACATCAGGTCGTGGTGCACGTGGGCGGTCGCGAGCTGGCCCGGCTTGCGGTGGGGAGACCGACACGGCTGGTGCGCCGGCCCGGCTTGCTGGTGTCCCAGGCCGAGATCGAGGCCCGGCTGCGGGGCCGGCTCGGCGAGCTGGACGGCAGCATCGAGTGGGGCCGGGAAGTCGTGGGGCTCGAGAGCGCAACCGAGGGCGTCGCGGTGCAGCTCGCCGACGGCGAGGTGGTGGACGTCGGTTGGGTAGTCGGCTGTGACGGCGCCCACAGCCGGGTCCGCCCCGCGGCCGGGATCGAATTCCCCGGGGTTCGGCTGGTGGAGCGGTTCCTGCTCGCCGACGTCCGCGCCGAGCTGGGGTTGGACCACCACAGCGTGGCGGTGTGGCTCGACGGTGAGGACATGGTGGCAGCCTTCCCGCTGCCCGGCCGGGATCGGTGGCGGCTGATGGCACCGGCACCCGATCCGTCTGCCGACCTCGGTCCCGACGCTGTCCTCGCGCAGCTGACCGGCGTGCTGGCGGCGAGGTCGGGGCTCTCGGCCGGGACGGTCCGGGAGGCGTACTGGACCTCGACGTTCCGGTTCCACCGCCGGCTCGCCGCCACCTACCGCTCCGGCCGGGCACTGCTCGCCGGCGATGCCGCGCACATCCACAGCCCCTTCGGCGGGCAGGGGCTCAACACAGGCATCGGGGACGCGGAGAACCTGGCCTGGAAGCTCGGTCTGGTGTGCGCCGGTCGCGCCGAGCCCGCGCTGCTCGACACCTACGAGGCGGAGCGGCGACCGGTCGCCGCGGACGTGCTGGCATCCACCAGCGGGATGACCCGGGTGGTGATGGGGGCCAGCGCGGGGGCACGTCTGCTGCGCGACCACGCGCTGGTGCCGCTGATGAACCAACCGGTGGTGCAGCGCCTGATCTGGGAGCGTTCCTCCCAGCTGCTGATCAGCTACCGGCGCGGCCCTCTTGGCCAGGGCCCAAGGTCATGGCCACCGTCGGGGTCGCGGCCACGACCCGGTGACCGGGTGCCCGACCTCGCGTGCCGCGACGCCGACGGTGCCTCGACCCGCCTGCACGCCGAGCTCGAGCCGCGCTGGGCGGTCCTCGCCACCGACCCCGCGCTGCGTGCGGCGTGCGCCTACGTCACCGCACGATGCCTCGGCGCGGACGGCGTCGCGCAGCTGACCCCGACCTCGACGGCTCAGCGCGAGGTGTTGCTCGTCCGGCCCGACGCGCACCTGGCGTGGCGCGGCACCGATCCCGCCCCCCTGCGACGGTGGCTGACCGAGGCCCTGCACGAGATCGTCCCGGCACCTCCCACCGTGACCGCCGAATGAGCGCGCCACCTAACCGCCGAGAGGCCCGCAAGGCCGAGACCCGCCACAACGTGCAGGAACACGCTCTACGTCTGTTCCTGGCTCAGGGCTACGACGCCACCACCGTGGAGCAAATCGCCACTGCCGCCGGGGTGTCGCACATGACGTTCTTCCGGCACTTCCCGACCAAAGAGTCCGTCGTCGACACCGACGACTACGACCCGATGATCGCCGAGCTGATCCGGGCACGGCCCGCCGACGAGGGCCCGACCACCGCGATCCACCGCGCGATCGTGGCCGGGCTCGCGGCAGTCTTACCCCACGCCCGCGACGCGCTGCTCGAACGAACCAGATTGATCATGACCACACCGGCGTTGCGTGCCCGCCAAGCCGATCACCAACACGCCACCCGCGTGCTGTTCGCGACCGCGCTCGCTGACCGCGCCGGACTCATCGCGCCCACATTCCAGCAGGAGGTACTCGCCGCCGCCGCCCTGGCCGCACTCACTACCGCGCTAGTGAGCTGGAGCGACAAGGCCAGCGAGGCCGACCTGGTCGCCCTGGTTGACGAGGCCTTCACCGCACTGCGCGAGACGGCCAACTACACGAACTCACTTCGGTGACGCGGAGCAACAGCGGGCGCCAACGTCCGCCGCCCAGCCAGCGACCGCTGCAAGAAGTACGCCAAGAGCAATAGTCAAGACCTGGGGATCAAGATTCTTTACACCGCTTCCTCGGCAGGATCGCCGTCTGGTCGTTCGACGAGTTTGCCCGCTTCGAAGTGGGCGCCGGCACGGACCAGAGCTCCAGGTTGGGGTGCGTTGACCGCGCGCCAGCGGGTCTGGGCGGCTTCGATGAGCTTGAACGCCAACGCCAGCCCGGCGGCCGCGACCCAGGCCCGCGGGTGAGCTTGGTGCGGTGGCGCACGGTGGCGAAGGTCGACGCTCCTCGGCCCGCTCGGAACCCCCGACCGGCCCCATGCGGCGCGGGTTGGGGCATCGATCACTACGAGGCGGTCGGGCCGGCGTACCCGTGGGATGCCCGGCGTCGTCGTCCCGCGGCGCCGAGCACCTCCCGTACCGCGCCGGCGATCGTCTCCGGGTCCCCGGGGAGCAGCGCCGCGTGGACGGGCAGGGACAGGCACGACGCCGCGAGCTGCTCCGCGACCGGCGCCGGGTCGGCGTGGACGCGCGGGTGGGTGCGGTGGCACGCGTGGTCGGCCAGGACACGCGGGTAGTAGATCCCGGTGGCCACGCCGTGCTCGCGCAGCCCGGCCGCGAGGGCGTCGCGGCCCATCGCGCCGGTCCCACCCTTCACACGGACCGTGTACTGGTGCCACACCGCGTCCTGGTGCGCCGCCACGTCCGGGAGGACCAGCCCCGGGGTCCCGGCGAGCAGCTCGGTGAGCCGGGCGGCTTGGGCCCGCCGGCGCTCCACCTGGCCGTCGTAGGTGAGGAGCTGCGGGAGGACGACGGCGGCGGCGAGCTCGCTCATGCGCCAGTTGTGCCCGACCACCTCGTAGTCGTAGCGGGCACGCATGCCGTGGTTGCGCAGGACGCGCAGGCGGTCGGCCACACCGTCGTCGTCGGTGGTGACCATCCCGCCCTCCCCCGCGGCCAGGTTCTTCGTCGCGTAGAAGGAGAAGCAGCCCGTGCCGAAGCTCCCCACCGGGCGGCCCCGGTGGCGCGCCCCGTGCGCCTGCGCGGCGTCCTCCACGAGGTGCAGGCCGTGGCGGTCGGCGAGCCGGGCCAGCGCGTCCATGTCCGCGGGCCGGCCGTAGAGGTGCACAGGCATCACCGCCGCGGTGCGCGGGCCGATCGCGGCGGCGACGGCGTCCGGGTCGAGGCAGAAGTCGGCGCCCACGTCGACGAGGCGGACGTCGGCGCCGGTGGCGAGCACCGCGTTCGCGCTCGCGACGAAGGTGAACGCCGGCACGATCACCTCGTCGCCGGGCCCGATCCCCAGGGCCGTGAGCACGGCGACGAGGGCCGCGGTCCCGCTGGACACGGCCACCGCGAAGCGCGTCCCGCACAGCTCGGCGAAGCCGGCCTCGAGCGCGGCCACCGTCGGACCCTGCGAAAGCCGCCCCGACCGCAGGACGGAGAGCACCGACGCCTCGACCTCGGGACCGAGGACGAGGTCGGAGAGTTCGATCATCCCGGGGTTGCTCAGGCGGCCCGCGGGCGCGCCCGCGTCGTGCCCACCGTGGCGTCGACAACGGCACCGATCTCGGAGCGGAAACGCTCCACCGAGAACGGCAGCGCGCTGCGGCGGATCGCCGCGTGGTCCCAGCGGGTGCTCCACGCGGCGCGGAGCGCGGCCGCGAGGTCGTCGACGTCCTGCCCGGGGGCGAGGACCCCGTTGACGCCGTCGTGCAGGTAGTCCAGGACCCCTCCGAGGGCGGGGGCGACGACGGGGACGCCGGCAGCGAGGGCCTCGACCGGCGCGATGCCGAAGTCCTCCTCGCCGGGGAAGACCAGGGCACGGGCGTCGGCGAGGGCGGCGCGGACGGTCGCGCGGGGCGCGTGGCCGAGGAACGTCACGCCCGGGCCCGCCGAGTCCTCGAGTCGCTTGCGCTCGGGACCGTCGCCGATGACGACGAGCGGTAGCCCGGCGCGGCGCGCGGCCTCGATCGCGAGGTCGGGGCGCTTGTAGGCCACGAGGCGTCCGAGCCACAGCAGGTGCGAGCCCCGCCTCCCGTCGGGCCCGCCGCGGCGGTCGACCGTGGACCACTCGTCGACCGCTACGGGCGGATGCACGACGCGGGCACGGCGCCCGTAGGCGCGCTCGATGCGACGGGCGACGGCGCAGGAGTTGGCCAGCGCGACCGTCGGGTGCTGGGCGACCCAGCGGTCGTAGCCGCGCAGCGAGGGCAGCACGGTGGCGGCCACCGCCCGGCGCAGCGCGCTGGGCAGGCGGCCGAGCTCGATCTCCGTGCGCCAGAGGATCCGCGCCGGCGTGTGGTAGTAGACGATCGAGGGGCCGTCGAAGTGCACCGTCGCGGCGTGCGCGGCGAAGTGCGAGCTCACGAGGAGCACGTCGGCGTCGATCCGGGTGCGCGACCAGGCCGCCATCATCGCCGGCGCGTAGCGCGCCCAGTGCGTCCCCGCGCCGGGCAGCGTCGAGGGCCAGAGGGCGCGCACCGGCAGGTCGCCGAATCGCTCGCGGGCCAGCTCTCCCACGACGACCGACGCCACCAGCTCCTGCGGGTCGGCGACGTTGACGAGCTCGCGCGCGACGCACTCGGAGCCGGCCCAGTTGGTGAGCCACTCGTGGGCGACCGAGATGCGGGGCCGGTCGGAACGGCGCGGGCGCGTCGGGGCGTGCGGCGTGGCGGTCACCGGCCGCCCCCGAGGAGGATCTCCCCGACCGTGCGGATGATGACCTTCGCGTCCATCCAGAGCGACCAGTTCTCGATGTAGTAGTTGTCGAAGCGCGCGCGATCAACGATGGGGGTGTCCCCACGCAGACCGCTGACCTGCGCGAAGCCGGTCAGACCCGCACGTACGCGGTGCCGATGGCCGTAGCGGGGGACCTCGGCGGAGAACTTGTCCACGAAGTACGGCCGCTCCGGGCGGGGCCCGACGAGCGTCATGTCGCCACGCAGGATGTTCCACAGCTGAGGCAGCTCGTCGAGGGAGAAGCGGCGCAGGATCCGGCCGACGGGGCCGACCCGGGCGTCACCGGCGATGCTCCACGTGGTCGCCGACTCGCCGCCCGAGGCGGGGGCCATGCTGCGGAACTTCAGGCAGACGAAGATGGTGCCGCCCTGCCCGACACGCTCCTGACGGAACAGCACGCCCGGTCCGCCCTCGACGCGGACCGCGAGGGCGACGAGGGCCATCAGCGGCGAGAGCACGACGAGCGCGACGGCGCTCACCACGACGTCGAAGACCCGCTTGAGCGCCCACGCCGGCCCCGCGAGTGCGGGGTTGTTGATGCGCATGATGGGGATCGAGCCGATGTGGTCGGGCAGCCCCACCTGCGTGTGCAGCTGGTGCAGGCGCGGGACGACCATGAGCTCCCACGTGCGGTTCGTGGGCTGGCGCACGAGGTCGAGCAGGGCCGCCTCGTGGTCGCCGCCCGCGAGCAGCACCGCCGCCACCCCGCGCTCCTCGATGAGCCGCCGGAGATCGGCGAGCGTGCCGAGCCAGGGAGCCGGGCCGGTGGGGGCGAGCGGGTCGTCGTCGACGACGCCCTCGACGCGGAGTCCGTAGCGGGAGTGACGGGCGAGCACCGTGACCAGCTCGGTGGTGAGCAGTCCGCCGCCGACCACGATCGTCCGGTGGGCCACCCGCCCCCGTCGCCGCGCGCCCACCACGACGGACGTGGTCAGCACGCGGCCGAGCACGAGCAGGGCCACCGAGGCCGGTGAGAGGACGAGGAAGGCGACGACCTCCTCGGGCTCGTGGCGCAGGGCGATGACCGAGGCCACGATCGCGACGGCGGTGGAGAAGCGGGCCAGCAACCCCGGGAGCTCGTCGAGAACGCTCACGTGCAGACGGGCCCGATAACACCGTCCGTTGCTGAGCAGGAAGACCGTGAGAAGTGCGACCGCGACGACCGCTTTCGCATGGCTCGGGAACCACAGACTGGGCAGCGCCAGAGCGAGCGCGTCCGTCGGCGGAACCACCATCCACGCCCGAACGGATCTCGTCCGACCCTTTCCCGGTACCGCCACCGACGGGTGGGACGTGGGCCGCGCGCGGGGCACTCCCGCCCCGACGGCCGCGGTCACTCGTCCTCGGGTCTCGACCATGGACGCCCTCCTCGGCTTCACCCGCACAGCGGACAAAGAGTGAGAACCAGTCGTTCCGGTTCCGCTCAGCTACAGAGCGTCCCCAGCAGATGGGGGACGGTAGACCACCGGACCACCCGATCGGGCGGTGGGGCCCCGGTAGCCGCCCGGCGCGTCGAGACCATCTCGTGATGAGCTCGAAACCGGACAAAACCACCAAGGAAATCGCTCTGCGTGTGCACCGATCGCACTCTGTGACGACAGGCGGAACGCCGGAGAACAGTTCTCCGCACTTTCTCAGGGGTCGGTCCGTCCCCGACGGCGCTCGCTATGCTCTGGGCGTTTCCCGCTCGTCGTCCGGAAGGTGAATCCGATCGCCACCGTGATCCGTTCGAGATCCGCCGGGCGACGCCGTCGCCGACGTTCCCGCGGTCCGGTGGCCCTCGTGCTCGGCGTCGTGGTCGTCGTGCTCGTCGTGGGCGCGCTGCTGCTCGCCGGCTCGCTCGGTGGCCTGCTCCGCCTGGACGGGGCGAGGTCTCCGGCGCCCCCGGCCGGCGCCGACCCCGTCGCCGCGGCGGCGACCAGGCCGCCCCCACCGGGGACCAGACCCTTCGAGGTCGGCGTCGTCGGCAGCGAGGATCCGGCGTCCTCCGACCAGGTCGCGGGCCTCGGGGCTCGTGTGGCGCGCGCCGAGTTCACCGCCGACACCACCGTCGAGGAGCTCGCGCCCCTCGTCGGGAGCCTCGCCCAGCGGGGCATCCGCCTGCAGCCCCTCGTCGGTTGGGGGAACGGGACGCCCGCGCCCGACCTCACCGGCGTGGCGCGATGGGCGTCGGCCTTCGGGCCGCGCGGCTCGTTCTGGGCGGGGCGCTCCGACGCCGTCGCGATGATCGACATCGAGCTCGGCAACGAGAACGCCTTCTACTACAAGTCCGGCGTGCCGGAGGACGCCCGGTACCGCGGGCTCGCGACGGCCTACGGCCGCCGCGCGGTCGATGCGGCGCGCGCGGTCGACCGGGCCAACCCGGCCGTGGGCCTTCTCGTCGAGCTCGAGGCGGGCGACAGCGAATCGCCCGCGTGGATCGACGGCACCCTCTCCGCGGGCGGGCCCGACCTCGTGCGGCTGCTGCACGCGCCCGCGATCCATCCCTACGGCCCGGACTGGCGCGCCAAGCTGGACCGGAGCTTCCGCTACGTCGCCAAGTGGGGGGTGCACAAGCCCTTTGCCCTGACCGAGTGGGGCATCGCGACCGACGACGGCGTCTCGCTCACCGACAACTACGACTACCCGACCGACCTCACCTACGCGCAGGCCGCGCGCCTGCTGTCGACCGCCGTCCGCGAGATGTCCGCGCTGCCCGGAGAGGTGCAGCAGGTGATCCTCTACCAGGTGCACGACCAGCGCGACCCCGGGACCGACACCGAGCGCGAGCACTACTTCGGACTGCTCCGCCTCGACGGGTCGAACAAGGGCGAGCTCACGGCGGCGGCCCGCGACGCCTACGGTCGGTTCGCGTGAGAGGGGACCCGGTGCGCGAACGGTCGCGCGAGCGCGCCGAACGGGGAGCCCGGCGATGAGCCTGCAGGACGTGGCCCGCGCCCTCCGGGAGCGGTGGATCACCGTGGCGGCCTCGGTGCTCGTCGTCCTCGCGCTCGGCGTGCTGGTGTGGGCGGTGCGCCCCCCCACCTACACCGCGACCGTCACGGTCTACGCGGCGCCGCGGGCCGTCGACGCGCTGACGACGCCGGACGCCGCCTATCAGGGCAGCCTGCTCGCCAAGGAGCGCGTCCCCTCCTACGCGCAGCTGGTGAGCAGCCCCCAGGTGCTCGCCCAGGTGATCGCGCGGGCGCGGCTCGCGACCGATCCCGACGAGCTGACCAACCGCGTCACGGCGACCACCACGGTCGACTCGGTGCTCGTCGACGTCGCGGTGGACGCGGGCTCGGTCGAGGAGGCGGTCCGGACGGCCAACGCCTTCGCCGACGCGCTCCCCGTCGCCGTCGACCAGATCGAACTCAACGGCGCTCCCGGAGTCCCGCCGGTGTCACTGCGCGTCATCCGGCCGATCCCGGTGCCGACCAGCCCGTCCACGCCCGGGCTCGGTCTCACCCTCGCCGTCGCCCTGCTCGCGGGGATCATCGTCGGGCTCGCCGTCGCCCTGGTGCGTGACGCGCTCGACCGCTCGGTGCGCGGCTCCGACGACCTCGCCGACGCGGGGGCCCCGACGCCGGTCCTCGCGTCGGTGCCGGTCGCGCCACGGCGTCGCGCGGGCTCCTCCCTCGCCGACCCCCGCTCGGCCGAGGCGGAGGCCTACCGGCGCCTGCGGACCGCGCTGGCGCCCGGCCGCCACGCGGTGCCCGGGGTGCTCGCCGTGACGAGTCCCGGGGCGGGCGAGGGGCGCACGACGGTGGCGTGCAACCTCGCCGTGGTGGCCGCGGCGGCGGGCCTCGCCGTCCTCGTCGTCGACGCCGACCTGCGCCGTCCCCGCGTGGCCACGACGCTCGGGGTCGCCCCGGGCGATGGCCTCACCGACGTCCTCGCCGGCACGGTCCGCGCCGAGGAGGCGATCCGCGGGTGCAAGGGCGGCTTCGAGGTCCTGCCCACGGGGTCGCTGCCGTCCAACCCCAGCGAGCTGCTCGCCGGCGAGGCCCTCGAGGAGCTCTTCGACGCCCTGCATGCGCGCTACGACCTCGTGCTCGTCGACACCCCGCCGGTGCTGCCGGTGACCGACGCCGCGGTGGTCGCCGCGGCCGCGGACGGAGTGGTCGTCCTCGCGAGGTACGGGCGGACGTCCGGCGTTGCGGTCGCGTCGGCCGTCGCCACCCTCACGGCCGCCAACGCCCACCTCGTCGGCACCGTCCTCACCCTCGCCCCCCGGCGCGGGCCGGCCCTGCTCGTCGCCCCCGACGTCCGTTCCCCCATCACCCCGCGCCCGCGTCGGCCGGAACGGCTCGGGCCCATCGCCAGTTCGGGGCGGGGTGAGGGCTCCGGACGGTTCGAGCGACCCGCCGCGAGCACCGCCAGCGGCGCGGCGCGGCTCGCGGCGCCCGATGCCCGGCCCGACGATGGCCGGCCCGACGAGACGCACACCGCGCGGGTCCCCCTCGCGCCCCAGGCCCCGGCCGCTGTCCGTCCCGCCGGGCCCCCGCGCACGGCCATGGTGCCACCGTCGCCCTCGGGCGGGAGGTCCCGGTCGGGCGGGATGCTGCCGGAGCCCCGCGTGCCCGACGGGTCCGGCCCGCGCGCCCAGATCCCGCGCACCGCGGGCCCGGCCGTGGGCGGACCCGCACGCGGGACGGGCGTCGGCGGCCACAGCCCCAACGGCCACAGCACCAACGGCACGGCGGTGAACGGCCCGACCTCGAGCTCCGCCCGCAACGCCACACCCACCCCGCCTCCGGCTGGCACCTCCCGGCACCACCAGAGGGAGGACGCCCGGTCGTCGCGTCCGACGGGCACCGCCTCGGCGTTCACCTACGGCTCCTCCGGCGCCTCGAGCCCCGACCCGGACCGCGAGACCGGCCCGGCGCCCAACGGCTCACGCCACGGGCGGCCCGATCCCGACCCGCCCTCGCGGCGCGGGCGCTAGCGCGTGGGCCCGCTGCTCGACGTACGGCTGCTGCTCGCGGTGGCCGCCGCGGCCGCCCTGGTCGCCGTGATCGGCGTCCGTCGGCCCGACTGGCTCCTGCCCGGCGCCGCCGCCCTGGGCGTGATCCTCTGCCGACCGAGCGCGATCGGCGAGCGGGTCCCGGTCCTCGGACCCGCGCTGCTCGCCCTCGTCGGCGTCGTCGCCCTGGTCGGCGCGCTGCGGCACCGCACCCGCGACGTCGGCGTGTTCCCCTGGCCCTTCCTGCTGTTCGGGACGGCGTGGGTGTGGCTGGGGGTGCACCGGCTGCTCAACCCGCTCGCCGAGCCGAACCTCGCGACGTCCACGCTCACGGTGTTCCTGCCCGTGGTCGTCCTCTACCTCGTCGTCCGCGACCGGGACCTGCTCGCGCGGACCCGGACGGCGCTCGTCGCCCTCGTCGTGGTCTCCGCGACGCTGACCGTCGTCGCCCTCGCGCTGGTGCTGGTGCTGGGCCCGGGGACGACGCTGCTCGGCTCGGTGCCGCTGGGCTACGCGGGCGCCGGGGCGACCGATGCCGGTGCGGGGCTCTACCTGCCGGGTGCGCTCGCCTACGGGGTCGACCCGGGGGCGCTGTTCCCCCGGATGCTCGGTCTCGGGCGCGAGCCCGGCATGGGAGCCCTCGTCCTCGGCTGGGCCTTCTTCGCGATGCCGGAGTCGTTCCCCCGGGCGGTGCTGTGCAAGGCCGTCCTGCTCCTGGCCCTGCTCGGGACGCAGTCGACGGCCGGCATCGGCATCGCCGGGGTCTGCCTCGTGCTGCAGGCGGTGCTCGGGCGGCGCACCTTCTCCCCTCTCGCCGCGGGCGCCGCGACCGTCGCCGGCGTCGCGACCGTCTACCTCGCGGTCTACGACCCCACGTTCGGGCTGCTCTCCAAGTCGCAGTCGGGGATGTCGTTCTCCACGCGCAACCAGGCCACGCTCGACGGCCTCACCGCCCTCACGACCCACCCGTTCACCGCCACGAGCACCGCCCCGCTGTCGTCGGTGAACCTTGTGGCCGCGATCGCCGTCAACGGCGCCCCCTGGTTCGTGCTGGGGACGCTGCTGCTCCTCGCGCCCGTCCTCCGGGCCGGGCGACGCGACCCGCTGCGCTACGGCTCGCTACTGGTCCTCATGGTCATGCTGACCGCACAGCCCCTGGCCGGGAACGCGGGCGTGCTGCTGCTGGCGATCATCGCCTACTACGCGGCCGACCGGCCCACGGTGCGCGACCCGAGCCCGGCGGCGCTGTCGTCCCTCCCGGTGCGCGCATGACCGTCGCCACGGCGCGGCGGCGCCCGCTCATCGTCGTCGAGCCGCTGCACCAGGGGCACCGGATGATGTACTTCGCGGCGCTCGCCGAGCACCTGCTCGCCCGCGGCGTGGGCGTCACCCTGGCCACGAGCCGTGCCGGCCTCGAGTCCCCCGATCTCGCGCTCCGCCTCGGGGGCGCGGGCGCGCGCATCGGTCGGATCGACATCGGCCCGGCGGAGACGCTCTCGGGCACGGCGTTCGTCGCGCGGGTCGTCCGCGTCGTCGTCGACCTGCAGGCCCGACACCCCGACAGTGACGTGCTCGTCACCGAGGGCGACAAGTTCCTGCCCGCCGCGCTCGCCGCCGCCGGCCGCATCGACTGGCGCCGCCTGCGCGTGCTGGTCATGCGCGCCCCGCGGCCCCGCCGCCGGGTGCGTGCCCTCGTCCAGGACGCGGTGAAGGTGGCCAGCATGGAGCTCGCGACGCGCCTGGGCGCCGACGTCCGCGTCCTCGAGCAGGCGACGCCGGTGCGCACCAGCTACCGCCGGGGCCGCTGGCGCTCGGTGCCCGACCCCGTGGACGTCGCCGACCTCGCGGAGCTCACCCGGGTACCGCCCGAGCTCGGCGGCGTCGCGGACGACCGCCGGTGGCTCGGTGTCCTCGGGCACGTCTCGCCCCGCAAGAACCTCGACCTCGTGCTCGAGGCCGCGCGCTTCGCCGGCGCCGACGGGTTCGGGGTGCTCGTGGCCGGACGCGTCGAGCCCGGCGAGTGGGAACGCTGCGCCGACACCGTCGCCGCGTTCGACGCCGCCGGCGGGCACCTGCTCGTCGTCGACCGACTGCTGGCCGACGCCGAGCTCGACGCGTGCGTGGCGTGGGTCGACGCCGTCGTCCTCGCGCACTCCTCCGAGGGGCCGAGCGGGATCCTCGGCAAGGCGGTCGCCCTCGGGACCCCGGTCGTCGCGGCCGGAGCGCAGAGCCTGCGCGACGAGGTCGAGCGGCTGGGGAGCGGGACGTGGGCGCCGCTGCGCGCCCCCGACATCGCGGCCGCGCTCCACCCCGGCGACCCCACCGAGCGCCGCCCCGTCGCGCTCGCCGGGTCCGCCGACTTCGCCCGGGCCCTGCTGGAGGGCTGAGCGCTGACCGAACCCACGGCTACTGGGACGGCTCCCCCGTTGTCGGTGCGCCGGCTCGGTGGCGACGTGTCGCTGCGGGTCGGCGCCCGGATCGGCGGCGCGGCCATGCAGGCGGCGACGCTGCTGCTGCTCGCCCGGGCCCTCGGTCCCAGCTCCTTCGGCGTCCTCGCCGTCTTCACCTCGACGGGCATGCTGCTCACCGCGCTGGCCTGCCTCGGGTCGTCGACGCGGGTGCTGCGGCTGCGCGCCGAGCCCGAGGCCGAGGCCATCGAGCCCGCGCTGTTCTGGATCCAGGCCGCGGGATCGGTCCTGGTCCTCGTCGGGCTCCTCGCGGCCGCCGTGGTGACGGCGAGCCCGGGACCGGCCGTGGTGGGGGCGCTGCTCGCGTTCTCCGACCAGCAGATGGAGTTCCGCGTCTCGCACCTGTCCGGCCAGGTGCGTCAGAGCGCGGCGTCGTTGACCATCATCCTCCAGCGGGGTCTCGCGCTGCTCGCGGTGGGCGCGGCGGCCCTGTTGTCGCTGCCCGTGCTGCCGCTCGTGGGCGCGGCGTTCGTCGCGGTGGCCGCGGTGGCGCTCGTGGGCGCCCCCGCCCGCTCGGTGCCGGCACGGGCGGTGCTGCGGTTCGCGCGCTCGTCGCTGGGGTACTGGCTCAGCGCACTCGTGATCAACCTCCGGCAGCTCGAGCCCCTCGTCGTCAGCGCCTCCAGCGGCGTCGGCACGGCGGGGCTCTACGCGATCGCCGTGCGGGTCAGCAACCCGCTGACGATCGTCGTCACCTCGCTGCAGGCGATCGCCGTGCCGGAGATGGCCCGGGCGGACGGGCGCGCCCAGTTCCGGCGCATGTTCCGGCTGATGCTCGGCGTGGCCCTCCTCTACGGGGCCGTGCTCGTCGTCGGGTCACCACTCGTCGCCGAGGGCTTCCTGCGCGTCGTCGGCCCGCAGTACGAGGGGGCGCGGACGCTGGTGACGGTGCTCGTGGTCTGCGCGGGCCTCTCCGCGGTCTCCCAGGCCCTGCAGGCGCGGCTGCTCGCCGCCGGCCGCCCGGCGACCTCGGCCTGGATCATCGGCGGGGCCACGGCGATCGGGCTCGTCGTGCTCGCCGTCACCAGCGCGACCGGGGGCGTGTCGTACCTGTGGGTGGCCCCGCTGGTGACGCAGCTGCTCATCCTCGCCACCCTCTCCGTGGTCCCCGTGCGTGAGGTGCCGACCGCAGCCTGAGCCCGGACGGTCCTCACCGCCCGCCCGCGACCTCGCGCACCGCGTCGCACACCCGGTCGACGACGTCCTCGCCCAGATGCGACCACATCGGCAGGCAGACGTGCCGGTCGGCCAGCGTCGCGGCCACGTCGAGGGAGCCGTCGGCCCCCTGGTCGCCGTAGGCGGTGAGGGTGTGCAGGGCGGGGTAGCGGGTGGTCTGGATCCCGCGGGCACCCAAGCCGGCGCGCAGGGCGACCCGGGCGTCGTGGGAGCCGGTGAGCACCGGGAAGGCCAGGTGCGACGACCGCTCGACGGCGGCGTCGTCCCCCGGCACCGTGATGTGCTCCACGTCCGCGAGCCGCTCCCGGTACCAGCGGACCGCCTGCCGGCGGGCGGCCACGTCGGCGGCGAGACGGTGGATGCGCGAGAGGCCGAGAGCGGCGCGCGGCTCGTCGAGACGGCAGTTGTGCCCCAGATCCACGACGTCGTAGGACTCCTCGTGGCCCCGGTGGCGGTCCCAGGTGCCGGAGGTCATCGCGTGCGAGCGCAGCGAGGCCACCGTGTCGGCCCGCTCGTCGGACGCGGTGAGCACCGCGCCGCCCTCCCCGACGCAGAGCTGCTTCTTGGAGAACAGCGACAGGCACGCCAGCTCGCCCGCCGACCCGCACGGCGTCCCGTCGGTGTAGCGCGCGCCGATGGCCTGGGCCATGTCCTCGATGAGGACGAGGCCGTGGCGGTCGCAAAGCGCCCGCAGGCCCACCACGTCCGCGGGCAGGCCGAACAGGTGCACCGCGACGATCGCGCGGGTGCGGGGGGTGATGCGGCGCGCGACGTCGGCAACCGAGACGTTCCAGTCCCCCGCCGACGTGGAGTCCGCGAGCACCGCGTCGGCGCCGCAGTGGCGGGCGGCGTGCGCGGAGGCGAGGAACGTCAGCGTCGGGACGATCACCTCGTCCCCCGGCCCGATCCCGGCGGCGCGGCAGGCCAGGTGCAGGGCCGCGGTGCCGCTGGACACCGCGACGGTCCGTCGGACACCGCAGAACCCCGCGATCGCGGCCTCCAGCTCCTTCGTCCGCGGGCCCATCGTCAGCCACCCGCTCTCGTAGCAGGCCATCACCGCGGCGACGTCGGCCTCGGTCACCTCGATCTCGGTGAGCGGCACCGCGTAGGACCCGCTCACGCGCCCGCTCCCGCCGCGCCGTGAGCTCTCGACATGCCGTCGGCGACGGCCCCCACGACGCGGTCCTGCTGGTCGTGTGTGAGGTGCCCGAACAGCGGGATCGTCAGCTCCGAGCGCGCCCAACCCTCCGAGCGCGGCAGGGACTGCTCGCCGTAGACGTCCTCGTAGGCGGTGAACCGGTGGATCGGCGGGTAGAACAGCGAGGACTGCACCGAGTGCGCGTCGCGCAGGTGGCGGCGCAGCGGGCCCTGCTGCTCCGGGTCCCGGACGCAGATCGGCATGACGTAGCAGGAACTGGTGTCCACGTCCGCGTCGCGGAACGGGACGGTGATCCCCTCGATCCCGGCGAGCATCGACCGGTAGCGGAGCACGAGCGCGCGGCGCCGGGCGATGTCGTCCTCCAGGTGCTCGAGGCGCGCGAGCAGCAGCGCGGCCCGGGGGTCGTCGATGCGGTAGTTGAAGCCGGGGCCCGCCGCGTCGTAGGTGTCGGTGGCGCCGGTGTAGCGGCTCCACGAGCCGCTGGACATGCCCTGCGAGCGCATCCGTCGCGCGGCGGCGGCCACGGCATCGTCGTCGGTGGCCAGGAGCCCACCCTCGCCGCAGGAGAGAATCTTGTTGGAGAAGAAGGAGAACGCCCCGGCGAGCCCGAAGGTGCCGAGCTTGCGCCCCCCGAGGGTGGCCGACGGGGCGTGCGCGACGTCCTCGATGAGCGCGATGCCCCGCGCGTCGCACAGGGCGCGGAGCTCGTCGACCGCGGCCGGATAGCCTGCGAAGTGCACCGCGCAGACCGCCTTCGTGCGCGGGCCGATCAGCGAGGCCACGTGCTCGGGGTCGACGCCGGGGTCGTGCACGCCGCGGATCTCGGCGAACACCGGCGTCGCGCCGCAGTAGCGCACGGCGTTGGCCGTGGCCACGAAGGTGATCGACGGGACGATGACCTCGTCCCCGGGCCCGACGCCGGCCCCCAGGTAGGCCAGGTGCAGCGCCGCGGTGCAGGAGGAGACGCAGACGGCGTGGCGGGTGCCGAGGTGCGCGGCGAACGCGGCCTCGAAGGCCTCGGTCCGCGGGCCCATGGTCAGCCAGCCCGAGCGCAGGGTGTCGGCGACCGCCGCCAACTCCTCCGGCCGCAGCCGCAGGTCGAAGAGCGGGACGGCGGGGCCCGCGAGCGTGCCCGACTCCGGGGGCGGGACCATCAGTCGGTGTTCCGGTGGGTGCGGGCGAACGCGTCGCCGAAGGTGCCGGCCTCGAGCCCGGCGAGGATCTCCGCGATCCCGTCGGGCACCGTCATCGTCGTCTCGAAGCCCAGCTCGTCGCGGATCCGGTCGAAGGAGACCTTGTAGTCGCGCGGGTCCTCGGTGCGCTGCACGAAGGAGACCTGGCCGCGGTCGGTCCGGGCCGCGATCTCGGTGACGAGGTCGAGCTTGCGGTAGTTCTCGCCCGAGCGCCCGACGTTGAACACCCGGCGCCCGACCTTCTCCTCGGGCGTGTCGAGCACGAGCCGCACGGCGCGCGCCACGTCGCGGACGTGGACGTAGGGCCGCCAGAACTGCTCGCCGAACACCTCGAGGTGCTTGTCGGCCCACAGGTCACGGGTGAACTCGTTGACGGTGAGGTCGAAGCGCATGCGCGGCGCGGCGCCGTAGACGGTAGCGAAGCGCAGGCAGGTGGGCAGCAGATGGCCCGGATCCCCCGATGCCGGGTCCTCGTCGAGCAGGGCCCGCTCGATGCCGACCTTCTGCTCGGCGTAGAGCGAGACCGGCGCGAGGGTGCCCTCCTCGGTGATCGGCACCGTCGGGTCGGCCATCCGCCCGTAGTTCGAGCAGGTCGACGCGAAGACCATGCGGGCGACGCCGGCCGCACGCGCGTCGCGCACCAGGCCCCGGGAGCCCTCGACGTTGACCTCGTTCGCGAGCGCGGGGTCGACTGCGCACGCCGGGTCACCGACGATCGCCGCCAGGTGCACGACCTCGTCGACCCCGGCCACCGCCGCGGCCCGGGTCGCCGGGTCGCGGATGTCGCCCACGAGCAGCTCGACGCCCCCGTCGCGCAGCACGGCGGCCGCGTCCCGCTGGCCGTGCAGCAGGTTGTCGAGCACGCGGACGCGGCGTCCGGACGCAGCCAGTTCCGCGCAGGCGGGCATTCCGATGTAGCCGGCGCCGCCGGTGACGAGCGTGGTGGTCGGGGACGAAGGTGTCACAGCTTTCCTGCCTCCTCGTGGATGCGGGGCGTGGGGGTACCGAGGAGCACGTCCTCGGCGCGGGCCGCGACGATCGCGCGGTCGTAGGTGCGCGTGGCGTGCTCGGCCGCGACCGTTCCGTGGCGGGCCCGCAGCGCGGGGTCATCGCGGTACTCGGCGAGCACCGCACCGAGGGCCTCGACGTCGTTCTCGGGGCGAAGGATGTGGCCGCCGCCGTCGGGGATGAGGTCCGCGACGCCCTCGGCGCCGGTCGACACGCAGGCCCGGCCGGCGAGCATGGCGAGGATGACCGCGCGCGGGGCCCCCTCGGTGGGCGACGGGCAGAACACCGACACGTCGAACGCGCTGAGCACGTCGGCGACGTCGTCGCCCGGGGTGTCGACGACGTGCGCACGCTCCCCGAGGGGCTCCGCGCGCCGCCGCAGGTCGTCCTCGGTCTCGCCGCTCCCGGCGAGGACGAGGTGCACGCGCGGGTCGTCGAGCGCCACGGCGGCGTCGACGACGACGTCGTTGCGCTTCTTGGGGTGGAAGCGCGAGATCGCGCCGACGACGAAGGCGTCGGCCGGGATGCCGAGGCGCTCCCGCGCCCGGGCGCGCCCGGCCGGGGTGAAGCGCAGCTCGTCGGCGCGCATCACGTTGGGCACCACGGCGATCTTCGCGTCGGGCACACCGACGTCGGCCACCGAACGGCGGGTGCCCTCGGAGACGGCCATGACCGCCGACGCCCGCCGTGCTGCGGCGAGGTAGAGCGCCCGGGGCAGGCCGCGGCGCAGCGGGAAGGGCACCGGGCCCCACTCCGCCCACGCCACCCGCGGGGCGAGGTCGCGCGAGAGCAGGCCCGCGAGCAGCTGCTCCTTCTTGTAGTGGACGAGCAGGACGTCGAACGGCCCTTCGGCGCGCAACGCGGCGCGCAGGTCGCGCGCGAGGCGGGGGAAGCCGAGGACCAGGTGCCGCCAGGTCCGGACGGCGAGCTTGGGCCCCAGGTCCACCGGCGCCACCCGCACCGCGGTGCCGCGGCCGATACCGGGTTGGTCGGACAGCATGACGACGTCGTGGCCCCGGTCGACGAGCGCGTCGAGCAGCTCGACGGCGGCGAACTCGGCACCCCCGGACGAGTGCGTCGTCATCACGGACACGATCTTCATCGGCTCTTCTCCACGGCGTCGAGGAAGTCCTCCCAGCGGGCCGCGAACGGCGCGAGCCGCTCGACGAGGCGTTCCAGGGCGGTCCACCCGTCGTGCGCCTCCCACCCCCAGTGCAGGACGACCGGGGTCCACAGCCCGGTCCCGGCCTCGAGGTGGCGCTCCAGGACGGGCAGCACCTCGGCCGCCGTCGCGTAGAGCGGCGGATAGGCGGGGAGGTAGACCGCACCGTCGCGGAACGACGGCGTCGGCTGCAGGCCCATCCCCCGGATTGACTCCGGACCACCGGTGACGACGTCGAAGCGAGCGGCGAACGCGGGGTACTGGAGGGCGTCGAAGGTGTTGAACGGGGGGACGAGAACACGGGGGGCGATCCCCGTGCGCACGGCGAGCCCGGCGCGGGCGCGGTCGAGCATGCCCGCGGCCTCCGCCGCGGGGCGTCCGCCCAGCTCGGTGTACCAGCGCGGAGACCTGACACGGGTGCGGTGCGCCTCGCCGTGCAGGCCGAACACGACGCCGTCGGCGGCGAGCTGGCGCAGCCGCGCCACCTCGGTGTCGTCCAGGTCGCGCGCCGGCCCGTCCGCGGCCGTCGGGTCCTTGGCGACCCGGGGGACGACCGAGACGAGGTGGGGGCACCCGGCGGCGGCGAGGATCTCGCGCCAGGGGGTGAACGCGGCGTCGCCGTGGCGCCCGGGCTCCCGCCCCGCGAGCCAGTGCGGGTACTCGTCCATCCGCAGCAAGATCTTCGGGGGGCGCCGCGCGGCGTCGCCGAGCACCGCGCGCCGAGCTCGGACCGCCGGGGCGACGAAGCGCGCCCACGGGTCGAGGAAACCGGCCTTGCGCCGCACGACCTGCAGCACGCGTCGCGGCCGCGTCGGCACCCCGCGGTCCCGGACGGCCGCCCGGACCTCGGGCGCGGACAGGACGTCGGCCTCGTCGACGGTGCCGTCGGACAGCTCGTCGGCGACCAGCAGGCGCGCCGTGCTCGCCTCGTCGAGGCTCAGGGGACGGAGCCTCACACGACCTCCGCCGCGGGCCGGCCATCGCTCCCGGCCCCGGCGCCCGCCAGCGCCTCGGCCAGCTCGCCGAGCCGCACGTCCCAGGAGTGCGCGCGGGCCCGCCCCGAGCGCGCCCGACGGGCCTCGGGGCCGTCCGCGGCGAGGGCGTCCGCCACGGCGGTCACGAAGGCGGCGGCGTCACCGGCCCGCACCACGTCGGGCACCCCGGCCAGGGCCGGGAGCGGCGTCGTCACCACGGGCAGTCCGGCGGCGAGGTACTCATGGACCTTCATGGGGAAGATCGACCGGGTCAGCGCGGTCACCGTGTAGGGGATGACCCCGACGTCGGCCCCGCGCAGCACGGCGGGGAGGCCGGCGTAGGTCCGGGGGCCCACGAGGTGCACGTTGGGCAGCGCGTCGAGCGCGGAGACGTCGGTCGACGGGTCACCGACCCCGACCGGCCCGACGAGGACCACGCTCCACTCGGGCCGCGCCCGCGCCAGGCCGGCGACCAGGTCGACGTCGAGCTTCGTGGCGACGACAGCGCCGGTGAACACCACCCGCGGGTGCGGCAGCCCGGCGAGCGCCGGGTCGACCGGGCCGGGCTCGAGCGCCGTGGCGAAGAGCGCGGTGTCCGCAACGTTGGGGGCGTGCAGCAGGGCTCGGGCGCTCGGGGCCAGGCGGGCGGCCAGCGCCGGAGCCGAGACCACCGTGAGGTCGGCGCGAGCCACGAACCGCGCCTCGGCGGCCCGGAAGGACGCCGCGTCGACCCCCTTCTGCTCGGCGATGTCGTCGACGCAGTGGTAGACGACGGTCTCCGGGCGCAGGGTGTCGAGCAGGACCTCGGCCTGCGGGACGTAGGCCCACAGCAGCGGGGCCCGCCCGCTCGCCGTGCCGGCGGCGGCCACCGCGCGCCGGACCTGGAGACGCAGCAACCACGCGTTGAGAGCCCGCACCGGACGGCTCGTGTGCAGCGGGAGCACGAGCGGCGAGAGGACCCGGACGCCGTCGCGATGGCGCGGCCCGCCGAGGCCCTTCGCGAGCCTGCGGAGGATGCGGCGCACGTCGCGCCCGGCCAGCTGGGGACGGCGCAGACCCAGCGACTCCACGAAGAGCACGTCGTTGTCCCGCGCGAAGCGGCTCATGAGGTGCTGCTGGTTGGTCCAGAGCTCCGCGTCCCACTCGGCGAAGCCGACGCAGACGATGGTACGGCCCCGAAGGGCGTCGGGGGTGCCGGTGTCGGGGCTCAGGCCCACGGGACCGCGGCCTCGGGCTCGTCGGGCAGGAGCCGCGAGCGCATCTGCTCGAACTCCTCCATCGCCTGCTCGTAGTCCTCGTGGCGGCCGATGTCGAGCCAGTACGCCTCGGGGCGCCAGGCGTGCACGAGCTCGCCCGCCTTGATCAGGCGCAGCACGAGGTCGGGGAAGTCGAGGCGCTCGCCGGGCTCGATGTAGGCCAGGGCACGGGGGTCGAAGCAGTAGACGCCCATGGACGCCTCGTAGTCGAGGCTCGGCTTCTCGACGTAGTCGGTGACGCGGGCGCCGTCCTCGGCGTCCTCAAAGCGCATGACGCCGAGCGAGACCTGCACGGTCCGGGTGGTCACCGCGATCGTCGCCGCGGCGCCGGTCTCGCGGTGGCGCCGCACCAGCGCGGCCGGGTCGAGATCGGTGAGCACGTCACCGTTCATGACGAGGAACGGGGCGTCGAGGTCGGCGAGACCGTCGATGAGGGCGAGTGCGCCGACGGTGCCGAGGGCCTCGCGCTCGCGGTGGTAGTCGACGGCGAGCCCGTAGGCCGACCCGTCGCCGAAGAACGCCTCGATGAGTTCGGCGAGGTGGCCGGTGGCGACCGTGACGTGCTCGACGCCGTGGCGGCGCAGCTGGCGCATGACGATGTCGAGGATCGGCCGGTCGCCCACGGGCATCAGGGGCTTGGGGATCACCGCGGTGTAGGGGCGCAGCCGTGTCCCGAGGCCGCCGGCGAGGACCACCGCGCGCGTGGCGGCGCCGTCGCTCGCGCCGCCGCGATTCGAAGCGGACATCCGGACCACCTGTTGCCCTCTCGCCGTGTCGTCCCGGTCGACCGTGGCGTCCCGGTCGACCGTGCCGTGGTCCGCCGTGCGGAGCAGCCGACCGGAACCGGTGGGCGCCACGAGCACCCACCGCATCCGTCAGGGCCCCTCGGACCCGACGCGAGACGGAACCGTGACCCGATCGTGTTCGAGCGGCGCCGAAAGTAGCACGGTCCGCACTCAGGGATTCAGCGTCCCAGAAAGGGGCTAATGTCCGGAATCGGGTGGATACGAGGTGGACGATCAGGCCGGCGAGGACACCGCAGGACGGTCGGTGGACGGGTCGGTGCCGCGGCCCAGGCCGATGGGGGTCAGGCCGGCGCGGCGCAGGGTGGCCGGATCGAGCAGGTTGCGGGTGTCCACCACGATCGGGCGCTTCATCGACCCGGCCATCGACGCCCAGTCCAGCGTCCGGAACACCGGCCACTCGGTGAGCACGATCGCCGCCTGGGCACCCGCCGCCGCCGACACCGCGTCCGGCGCCAGCGTGATCCCCGCCAGCTCCACCGCGCCCGCCAGCTTGGACGCGAGAGCCGGGTCGAACCCCACCAGCTCCGCCCCGGCCTGGCGCAACAACGCCGCGATCGCCAACGCCGGGGAGTCCCGCAGATCGTCGGTCCCCGCCTTGAACGTCAATCCCAACAGGCACAACCGCACCCGCGACAACGACCCCGTCCGCCGGCCCGTCACCGCCTGACGCACCTTGTCCACGATGCGCTGCTGCTGGCGCACGTTGGTGTCGATCGTCGCCCGCAACAGCCGGAACTCGAAGTCCGCCGCGTCCGCCACCTGCAACAACGCGTGCGTGTCCTTCGGCAGACACGACCCACCCCAGCCCGGACCCGGCGACAGGAACGCCTGCCCGATCCGCCGGTCGTACCCGATCCCCTCCGTCACGTCGGTGATGTCCGCACCCACCCGCTCACACAGCTCCGCCATCGCGTTCACATACGACAGCTTCATCGCCAGGAAACAGTTGGCCGCGTACTTCATCAGCTCCGCCGACGCCGCGTCCGTCAGGACCGTCGGCGCCCCCAGCCGTGCGTACAACGCCGCCACCCGCTCCGCCGGGTCCGGGCGATCACAGCCCACCACGATCCGGTCCGGGTTCAGGAAGTCCGACACCGCCGAACCCTCACGGAGGAACTCCGGATTGCTCACCACCGCCACGTCCGTGCGCTCGAGCATCTCCTGCGTCCGCACCGCCGTCCCCACCGGCACCGTCGACTTGTTCACCACCACCGTGCCCGGCGCCAACAACGCGCCGACCTCCTCCACCACGGCCTCCACCGCCCGCAGATCCGCCACCCCACCGACCCCCATCGGCGTCGGCACACACAGGAACAGGACCTCCGCGTGCCGGATGACCCCGAACCCGTCCTCGAACCCGGTCACCGCCTCCGCCGACCCCACCACGAACGACAATCGCCCCGCCGACACCTGCTCCGCCACCAGCTCCGCGAGCCCCGGCTCCACGATGTCCACCACACCCCGACACAGCCGCTCCACCTTCGCCGCGTCGATGTCCCCGCACACCACCTGATGCCCCAACGACGCCAGACACGCCCCCGTCGTCAACCCCACATAACCCGTGCCCACCACCGCGACCCGACGAGCGAACATCCGCACACCATCCTGATCCGGGGGTCCGTCGAGGACCCGGCCCTGCGCGCACGCTGCCAGATCGGCCCGCGATCCCCGACCCCGCCGGGGCGACGCCGAGGAGGACGACTCGGGTCGACTCCGGCCGCCGGCCCTAGAATCCGGTGTCAGCGCGTCGGCGTGGGGACGGGGGCAGGGGATGAGCCAGCCGGCGGGCGCCCGCGAGGCGCCGACGCCCACCGCCGCCGCGACCTCCCGCGGGTCGGGCCCGACGCGCTCGCCCGCCCCCTCCCTCGGGCGCCCGGCGACCGCCCCGACCGCGCGCTACGGCTGGCTGACGCGCCTGGGCGACCGGATGAACGCCCGGGCCGACGGTCGCGCCGGACTCCCGAGCCTCGAACCCGGCCGGCCCGCCGGCACCCCGACCCTCGAGGTCCTCGCCCAGGACTTCCTCGCCATGAGCCATCGCGAACGGCTGCGGCTCGACGTCGAGCTCGCCCCGCTGCTCGAGTCGATCGCCCAGCTCACGGCGCGGACCGCCGAGGCCGAGGCTGCGGCCGGGCGGGTCGCGGAGCGTCTCGCCGCGTGGCCCGTCCTGCCCGACGCCGAGCAGCTGGCGCTCCGGCGCGGTGGCGAGCAGGCCACCCCGACCGACGTCGTCGCGGCCCGCCGCGCCCGCGAGTACGAGGCCGAGCGGCGTCCCGCCGTCGCCGAGGAGGCGACCCTGCGCAGCAGCATCACCCGCATGCGGGTCGAGCTCGCCCGGCTGCGCAGTGCCGTGCGCGCCCGCGAGATCGTCGGCGCGACCGGGGTGCGCCGCCTGCACGCGCAGACGATGCAGCGGATCTCCGCCTACGAACGCCATCTCGTCCGCCGACACCCCGCCGGGGATCGGATCGGGGCGATCCTCGCCGCGCAGCACCCCCGGGTCCCCGGCTGGGTCGCGGACGCCGAGGAGGGGCCCGACCCCGCCGCACCCGACGGGGTCGACGGCGTCGACGGGGTCGGGCAGGGTCCGGGGTGAGGACGTCGACGACGAGGCGAGCGGCGGGTCGGATTCGGCCCCTCGGAGGAGGGCCAGTGACGGTGTGCGCCCGATGACCGAATGGTTCCGGAAGAGCTCCCCGCCCGCACCGCCTCCCCCGCCGCCGCCGGGTGGCAGCGGCGGGTCGGGCTTCGGAGGGGTCGGCGGCGCACCGCCCGGCCCCGAAACCTCGCAGAGCGCGGCGCGCGTGGCCCGGGAGCGGCGTGCGGGACGCCGGAGCGCCCCCACCACCGCCGAGTCCGGGGCGGGTGGAAGGGGCGCCCCCGAGTCCGCGGGCACCCCACCGGCGTCGCCGGGCACGGGTTCCGGAGGACGCCGGGGCTTGGCACGCCGAGGCCTGCCACGGGTGGGGATCCTGGGGTCGACGAGCCCGGAGGAACGACGGTTCTCCCAGGTGTATGCCGAGGACCGTGTGGGTCCGATGCCGTATCCCAACCAGGCGAGCCCCGACGTCGCCGCCGCTCGCGGCCGCGTCCGGGCCCTGGTCAACGACCTGCTCCCCGGCGGGGTCGACGAGGGCACCGGCGCCGCTCTCGACCCTCTCATCGCCTCCTGGGCCTCGGGATGGCTCTCGCGGATCGACTCCCAGCACGCCGACCACCACGCCGTCGTCGACCGCCTCGTGGGCGGGGCGCGCCGTCAGCTCGCCGACGCCGAGGCCGCCCACGAGCGGGACCGGCGTGCGCTCGAGATCGCCCGCACCGACTACTCCGACGCCCGCGAGCGGCTCATCGAGCCGTCGGCGTCCCCCGCCACCTCCACCGACCCCGCTGCGCGGCCGGGGAACCGCGAGCGAAGGGACGGACGCTCGGTGTTCGGACGCCTCGGCTATCGGCTCACCCGCCGCTCCGGGCCCGGCGGCGCTCCGACCGGCGGCGAGCGGGTCGGCCCCTCCGAACCGGCCACTCGCCCGGTCCGGATCCCACCGACCACGTACGGCAGCACCTTCGACGAGCCGTTCGGCCGCTCGTCCCCGCCCGGACCTGCCTACACTGCGGGCCCGCCGGGCGCCGGCCCCGCCGTGGGCGATGGCGCGCCCCCCGCCCCGCCGGAGACGAGCCGATGAGCCCCTCGCGCCAGCCGTTGACCTACCGCGACTCGACCATGCTCATCAACCGGTCGCGGGAGGACTACCTCGCGCTGCTCATCATCCTGCTCGCGATCGGCGCCGACATCGCCGCGTTCTACGTGGTCCTCGCGCGCGTGTTCCGGGGATCGACGCTGCTCATCGTCATCGGCACGCTCGGGTTCGCCGCCGCTGCGGTCGGTCTGGCCCACCTCGCCGGTCAGGGGATGGCGCGCCGGCGCTGCGGCGACCCGCGGGCCAGCCGGCTCCTCACCGCGGCCGCGTTCGGCGCGTGGCTCGTGCTCGGCGTCGCGGCGTTCGTCACCCCCCTGCTCACCCCGTCGACGTCGTCGTCGACGTCGTTCTCCTCCGGCTCCGGCGGCTTCGGGGGGACCTCAGGGGGCTTCGGGGGGACCTCAGGGGGTCTCGAGCTCTCCGCGGTCCTGCCGGCGATCCTCTTCGGCGCGCTCTTCATCGCGAGCGGTGTGGCGGCGATGGTCGCGACGTTCGTCTCGTTCAACCCGGTCGCCGGCGCGCTGCGGCGCGCGGAGAAGCGGATGCGGCACGCCACCGACGCGGAGCGGGCCTCCCGGGCCGAGCTCGAGCGCGCCCGCGAGGCGATGCGCCAGCAGGAGAACGAGCGCGACCGCGAGGAGCAGCGCTGGCAGGCCGCCCGCCAGCAGGTGGCCGCGGAGATGCTCGAGCTGCAGAACTACGCCCGCAACCTCATGGCCTCCCGGAAGCAGAATCCGTCGATGACCGACGGGCTGACCGGGTCGGGCCCCTACCCGCTGTTCACCCCCGCCCGCGCGACCGAGCCGGGCAAGGAGGCCGCGCTGCCGGTGCGACCCACGGCCCGCATCTCGGGCCGTCGCGCCGAACCGACCGCGAACGGAGATCATCGGTGATCCTGCCGGGTGCCCCTACGAGGACGCCACGAGCCGAGGAGGCGAGACCCAGGCGGGCGAGACCCGGGCGGGCGCGGGCCGCGCTGGGCGCGGTGGCCATGGTGGGCGTGGTGGGCCTGAGCGCCTGCTCCTCGGGCGGCGACTCCGGAGGCGGTTTCTCCGGCGGGGGCGCGCCGCTCTCCTGCCCGGTGCCGGTCGCGCCGGTGGCGATCGCGGTCGGCGTGCGGGCGAACCAGCCGTCGGGCGACCTGCCCGCCGCGGTGCGCTCGGCCGCGGCGTCGGTGGTGTCCGGGGCGTCGGACCAGAACCGGCAGCCGCGCTTCAGCGTCGTCACCGTCGACGGTCGGCCCTCGGTGGCCGGCAGCGCGTCGTACTCCACCGACGCCGGGAACGCGATCGCCGCGCAGGACGACCAGAACGCCTTCCTCACCTCCCTCGGGCAGGAGCTCGGCAACGTCCGCGCCCGGAATCCGGAGGTCGACGACCTCGCTGCCCTCGACGTCGCCGGTCGCGGGGTCGCCGGGGGCGGCCAGGCGGGCACCGTCGTGCTCGTCGACTCGGGGTTGCAGACGCTCCCGCCGCTGGACTTCCGGCAGACGGGCCAGCTCGACGCCCCGGTCGCGGACACCGTCGACTTCCTGCGCTCCAGCCGGGCGCTACCGACGCTGCAGGGGGCGACGGTCATCCTGGCCGGGATCGGGGACACGGCGGCGCCGCAGGCCGCGCTGAGCCCCGCGCAGCGCTCGTCGCTGCTGTCGCTGTGGACCGAGATCGCCAAGGCGGCGGGCGCGGCCTGCGTGGCCGTGGTCGACCAGCCGCGCTCCGGGGATGCGCCCACGGACGTGCCGCCGGTCAGCGTCGTCGACGTCCCCCCGCCCCCCACGGTGACGCCCGGGCGTCCGACCGCGCTGCCCGACGACGGGTCCGTCGGTTTCCGGCCCAGCACCGCGGAGTTCCGCGATCGCGACGCGGCCCGCGGCGTGCTCACTCCGTTCGTGCAGTTCCTCCAGGTCGAGCCGAGCCGCCGCATCGCCCTCACCGGGACCAGCGCGCGCGCCGGGACCCTGGCCGGGCAGGTCGCGCTCTCGACGCAGCGCGCCGGAGCGGTCAAGGCACTGATGGTCGAGGCGGGCGCTCCGGCCGATCGCATCACCACCCGCGGCGTCGGGAGCCAGTTCCCCGGCTACGTCAACGACGTGGGACCGGACGGCCGCCAGCTCCCCGGCCCCGCCACGACGAACCGGAAGGTCATCGTGGAGCCGAGCGGCTGACCGTCGGCGCGCGCCCACACCACGCGACCCTTCGCGGCCCCGCTTCGCCGGGGGTGACCGGCGTCTCAGCACGAATGGGCAACGGAGGGCAACCCCGCATCCGCACCCGCCCGGAGCTGGCCGGACACCGGCGAACGACCCCGTCCTCCGGCCGGCTTCTGGATCGATTACGAAGGCCCTGGGACGGCCATTCGGTGTCGGGGGCACGTCGGGCGCCCTAACGTCGTCTCCCCGGAAGCGTCGACGACGTCCGGAGGACCACAGATGACCACCGCCGCAGACCGGAGCCCCGACACCGCGGCTGGCCCCACTCCCCAGCTGGACGAGGCCGCAGCAGGCGACACGGATGTACACCAGGAGTTCGGCGAGGCGCCCACCGAGGTGCGCGACACGAACCACTACACCGAGGAGTACATCAAGGGCTTCGTCGAGAAGTGGGACGAGCTCATCGACTGGAAGGGTCGCGCCGCGAGCGAGGGCACCTTCTTCATCGACCAGTTGCGCAGCCGCGGCGTCGAGAAGGTGCTCGACGTGGCCACGGGCACGGGCTTCCACTCGGTCCAGCTGCTCGAGGCCGGGTTCGAGACCGTCTCCGCCGACGGCAGCGCGGAGATGCTCGCGCAGGCCTTCCGCAACGGGCGCGGCAACGGCGGGTACGTCCTCCGCGTGGTCCAGGCCGACTGGCGCTGGCTCAACCGCGACGTCCACGGCGAGTACGACGCGATCATCTGCCTCGGGAACTCGTTCACCCACCTGTTCTCCGAGCGGGACCGGCGTCGGGCACTCGCCGAGTTCTACGCGATGCTCTCCCACGACGGCGTGCTGATCCTGGATCAGCGCAACTACGACGAGATCCTCGACCACGGCTTCTCGTCGAAGCACCAGTACTATTACTGCGGCGAGCGCGTCACCGCCGAGCCCGAGTACGTCGACGACGGCCTGGCCCGGTTCCGCTACGACTTCCACGACGACGGCTCGACCTACCACCTCAACATGTATCCGTTGCGCAAGGACTACGTGCGCCGGCTCATGCGTGAGGTCGGCTTCCAGAAGATCGACACCTACGGGGACTTCCAGGAGACCTACGGCGACGAGACGCCGGACTTCTTCGTCCACGTCGCGGAGAAGACCTACCGTCCCGACGACGAGCTCGCCGACGCGTACTCCGCCGCGGTGAACACCGCGCGGGACTACTACAACTCGACCGACGCCGACACCTTCTACCACGAGGTCTGGGGCGGCGAGGACATCCACATCGGGCTCTACGAGACCCCCGACGAGCCGATCGCGCCGGCGTCGCAGCGCACCGTGGCCCGCATGGCCGAGACCGCGGGCATCACCGCCGGGACCCGCGTGCTGGACATGGGCGCCGGCTACGGCGGGGCGGCGCGCTGGCTGGCGAGGACCTACGGCTGCAGGGTCACCTGCCTGAACCTGTCCGAGGTCGAGAACGATCGGAACCGGGAGAAGACCCGCGAGCAGGGTCTCGACCACCTCGTCGACGTGGTCGACGGGTCGTTCGAGAACATGCCGATGCAGGACAACGCCTTCGACCTCGTGTGGTCACAGGACGCGTTCCTGCACTCCGGTGAGCGCGGCACCGTCGTCTCCGAGGTCGCCCGGGTGCTCGTGCCCTCGGGCCAGGTCGTGTTCACCGACCCGATGGCCGACGACGCCGCCGACACGTCCGCGCTCTCGCCGATCCTGGCGCGGCTGCACCTCGACTCCCTGGGCTCGCCCGGCTTCTACCGGGAAGCCTTCGCGCGGTTCGGGTTCACCGACTTCACGTTCGAGGACCACACCCAGCAGCTGACGACCCACTACGGCCGGGTGCTGTCCGAGCTCGAGCGCGCCGAGCCCGACTTCCGCGGGAAGATCTCCGACGAGTACGTCACGAACATGAAGAGCGGCCTGCAGAACTGGGTCACCGGCGGCGAGAGCGGACAGCTCTCGTGGGGGATTTTCCGCATCCGGCGCTGAGCACCCCGGGGTGCCAGCGATGGAGCTTCGCTGACGCTCCGTGACAGTGTCGGCGCACCGTCGGGCACTGGCTGCGCTGCGCTCGTGCCAGCGTGCCCCCTCTCGCCGAACCGTTCCGCGACGGTTGTCCACAGGGGCGACGGGCGCCCCTGATCCGTCCACAGCCGCACCACGCGCCACTGACGCCCGCGCGGCCGGAGGCGCGACGGTGCATTCATGCGACGGGGAGCGTGGGCAGCAGCCCAGGAGCTGTTGTGGGCGGCCAGCGAGGACGGCGCCATCAGGGCCAGCAAACTCGTAACGATGGGCGTCCCGGAGGGCACCGTCTACCGGCGGTGTCGTCACGGCGGCCCGTGGCAACTCCTGACCCCCGGAACCGTCCTGCTGCATTCCGGGGAGCCCACACAGCGACAACGCGAGATCGCCGCCCTGCTGCACGCTGGGCCCGACTCCATGCTCAGCGGGCTGGCCGCCGCCCGTCACCACGGGATGCGGCGGGGAGCCGACTCGCCCTCGGTCCTGGTCCTCGTACCGGCAACGCGGCGGATGCACAGCGTCAAGTACGTGATCGTGGAGCGCACCTGGCGGCTCCCCCGGCCTCTCGTCCGCGACGGCCTGCGCGTGGCACCAGTGTGCCGCGCCGTCTGCGACGAGGTGCGGCGTCTGCGCCACCCGACGGACATCGCCGCCGTCCTCACCGAACCAGTGCAACGTCGAGTGCTCCTGCCGCGGGATCTGAGAGAGGAGATTGACGCCGGTTGCCGCAAGGGAACCGCGACCCCGCGTCGGGTCCTCGGGGCCGTCGCCGTGGGCGTGCAGTCGCCTGCGGAGTACGAGTGTCACGAGTGGTGGACGGCCCAGCCGGACCTGCCGCCCGCGAAGTGGAACGTCCCGATCTACGACCTCTCCGGCGTCCTCGTGGGGATCGCCGACGCGCTGGTGCGCGAGGTCGGGTTCGTGTGGGAGATCGATTCGGTCGAACACCACTTCGCCACGCCGGAGCAGGTGGCGGCGACCGCCGCCCGCCGACGGGCGTTCGAGAACGTCGGCCTCCACATCCTCAGCACCCGACCGACTCAGCGGCGCGACGACCCGATCGGCACGAAGCGCGACATCCTGCGCGGCCTCGAGATCGCCGCCGTCATGCCCTCGCCACGCGTGATCTACGGAGGGAATCAGTGACGATGTACCGACCGCGTCACTGGAGGTCAGCGGAGCGCCATCGCTGGAGCGCTCCTGAGATGGCGGCTGCCACGCCGTCCCGTCGCTGCGGGTCACGCCGCAATGAGCGCGACATCTCCAAGTGCACGAACTCCGTTCCGTGTCGCGCCGCGGACCGGCCCTGCACGTTCCGGCCCCCGGCGAGGTCGGCGCACGCCGGGTCGGAGCCCAGCCCCACGCGCTCTCCGCCCGCCTCCACCGCGGCCGCCACGGCCGTCAGCAACGGACCCTCGGTCGCGGCACCGGAGGAGACGACGACGTCGAGGGCGTCGATGCGGTCGGCGAAGCCGTGCAGCTGCAGCTGGGCGATCTCCGTCCTGGCGACGATGCCGTCGGCGACGAGCGCGAAGAGCGAGTCGGTGCGGTGGGCGACATCGGCAGGATCGTGGCCACGGTGCCCCCCGTGCGGACCCGCTCGACGGTGCGCGCCGGCCTGAAGCAGCATCGCGCCCCGATACCGCCCGACCGCCGCGACCCCGACGAGCTCGGTGTCCAGGTCGGCTCGGGGGTGCGGCACCTGGACGAGGACGTCGGGCACGATCCCGGCACGGACGGCGACCAGCATCCACGACCGTTCCGAGCGCGGGTCCGACGACACCACCCTCCAGCCCGCCACGTCGACCGCAGCCATCCCGAACTCCGCGGCTGCGCCCAGGAGGGCCCCGGTCGACGCGGAGGGCGTCCCCGTCAGCGGTCCGCCTCCGTCGGCGAGCAGCGCGGCGAGCAGGCCCGGCACCCGGGCGACCTCCTCGGGCCCGAGGGTGCGGTGTGGGCCGTCCTCCCTCACGCCGTCGGTCAGCCGTGAAACCGCGTCGTCGAGGGTCGGCCGGCCACGCACCAAACCATTGTGGACGGTACGCCTCCGGTCGGCCGCCGGACGTAGTCGAGTATGGCGCGGTACCGACGCTCACTGTCAGCGGAGCGCCATCGCTGGCACGGGGGCGGGCCCAGGCCAGGACGTTACGATCGCCGCTCACCATCGCTTCGAGGAGTCGAGACCGTGACGGACCCCACGGAACGTTTCCGGAGATCGACCGAACTCCAGACGCGCCTGCACCGGCTGGTGCCCGGTGGCGCCCACACGTACGCGCGAGGTGACGACCAGTATCCGGAGTCCATGGCCCCGATCCTGGTGCGGGGCGAGGGCGCCCACGTGTGGGACGCCGACGGCCACCGCTACGTCGAGTACGGGATGGGGCTGCGGTCGGTGACGCTGGGGCACGCCTACCCGCTCGTGCTCGACGCGGTGCGGGCCGTGCTGGAGCGGGGCAACAACTTCAGCCGCCCCACCGAGCTCGAGCTGGCCGCCGCGGAGGACTTCCTCGCGGAGGTCCCGGGCGCGGACATGGTCAAGTTCGCCAAGAACGGCTCGGACGCGACGACGGCCGCCCTGCGGCTCGCCCGGGCGGCGACCGGACGCGACATGGTCGCGGTCGCCGATCAGCCGTTCTTCTCCACCGACGACTGGTTCATCGGGTCGACGGCCATGACCGCCGGCATCTCCGCGACCACCCGGTCGTCGACCGCCCGCTTCGCCTACAACGACCTGGAGTCGGTGCGAACGCTGTTCGCCGCCCACCCCGGGAGCATCGCCGCGGTGTTCCTCGAGCCGGCGACGGCGCTCCGCGAGCCCGACCCCGGGTTCCTCGAGGGGCTGCGTGCGCTCTGCACGGCCGAGGGCGCCGTGCTCGTGTTCGACGAGATGATCACCGGCTTCCGCTGGGCGTCGGGCGGGGCGCAGACGCTCTACGGCGTCGTGCCCGATCTCTCGACATGGGGCAAGGCGATGGGCAACGGCTTCCCCATCGCGGCCCTCGCCGGACGTCGCGAGCTCATGGAGCTCGGCGGGCTGCACACCGATTCCGAACGGGTGTTCTTGCTCTCCACCACTCACGGCGCGGAGTCGGTGGGGCTCGCGGCGTTCCGCGCCGTACTCGAGGCGTACCGCACGACCGACCCGGTGGGCCGCATGGTCGCCGCGGGCCGCCGCCTCGCGCAGGAGGTGAACGACGTGATCGACGAGGCGGGACTCTCCGCCTACCTCGAGGTCGCGGGCCACCCGGCGTGCGAGGTGTTCGTCACGCGGGACGCCCGGGGGGTCGCGTCGCAGGACATGCGCACGCTCTTCCTGGGCGAGCTGCTCGCGGCCGGGGTCCTCGGCCAGTCGTTCGTCATCTCCGCGGCCCACACCGACGACGACGTCGACGCGACCGTGAGCGCCGTGAGCGGCGCGCTGCCGAGCTACGCGAAAGCGATCGACCGGGGTTCGGTGGACGGCCTCGTCATCGGGCGCCCGGTCGCCCCCGCCCTGCGCCCGTACGCGAGCCCGCGGCAGCGTCAGGGCAATCCGGGCCCCGCCAGGAGCGAGCGCGTCTAGCGGGTTCCGACGGTGGCGCGGGCGATCTCGCGCAGCTCGACGGCCATGTGCGCGGAGGTGAAGCGCGACTCGACGTCCTTGCGTCCGGCCGCACCCATCGCCTGCGCGCGGTCCGGGTCGGCGAGCAGGGACGAGATCGCGTCGCCCATGGCGAGCGGGTCACCCGGCGGCACGAGCAGCCCGGTGCGACCGTGCTCCACGTACGAGCCGACGCCGGGGTTGTCGCTGGCCACCACCGCGCGCCCACTCGCCATCCCCTCGAGGACCACGGTGAGCCCGGATCCGGTGGGGTTGGCGTGCAGCGCGATAGCGACCACGGAGCTGCGGCGGTAGAGACCGCGCATCGCGGCGTTCATCCGGCGGGCGTGCACCACGCCGACGTCGGGCGGGAGGTCGACCGGCCGGGTCGTGGCGAGCTCCAGCCACGCGGGGAGCCCCCCGTCCCGCACGCGGACCATGGCCGCGGTGAGCGTGGCGTGGTCGCGGTTCCGGTCGTCCCCGACGCTGGTGACGGTGACGCCCCCCGCGTCGCGGCCGTCCCACGGCTGGAGCGGGTAGAACTCGGGGTCGATCCCGAGGGTGACCCCGTGCACGCGCGCCGGGTCGAGGTCCCAGTGCTCGCGCAGCAGCGGGATCATGCCAGGGCTCTGGCTGAACACGGCGGCCGCGCGGCGCAGGGCGGTGACGGTGGCCCTGCGGTGCGCGGGCTCGAGCATCTCGGGGCGCTCGAGCCACCCGATCCCGGTGACGAGCGGCAGACGCGGCGTCGTGAGACCAGCCGGGGCCCCGCAGCGCTCGTCCATGCACAGGAGCACGTCGGCCCCGCGTCGCTGGACCGCTCCGGAGACCGCGGTGACCGCCTCGTACCCGTGGAGCCGGTCGCGCACCTTGCGGGCGGCGTAGGCGAGCACTCCCCGGGCGGGACGGCGGAATGTGACCTCCATCCCCGGCTCGGCGATGTGGTGCAGCCCGTAGGGCGTGTGGTCGGGAATCTCGCCGCGCGCGTTGCGCCGCTTGTAGTCCTCGACGTCGAGCTCCTCGGGCAGCTCCACGTGGACCCGCATCGCCGTTCCCCCTCCTCCGCGCCGCCCGGGCGGCCGTCGCACCGCCCGACGCTACCCACGGGCACCGCCCCACCGACGCCCCCGTCGGGCAACCGAAGTCCCTCCCGGGCGTCCCTCGATCGGATGGTTCCGGACCCCGGGCCGTCACGCTCGGCTCGTTCGTTACCGTGCTGTCCGCTGGCGTCGACCGTTCGAGTGGAGTACAACCGAAGTATTCCCCCAAATGGGGGTAGCGGATCGCCCGCTCGGACCCGCCGTGCGGCCTCCCCGACAGGACGGACGACCCTTGCCCGGTAGAGCACTCATCCTGGTCGAGAACCTGTCCGTGCCGTTCGACCGGCGGGTGTGGCAGGAAGCCACGACGCTGCACGACGCGGGCTGGGACGTGGAGGTCATCTGCCCGCAGGGCGAGCAGCGCGACACCGAGCGCGAGACCGTCGTCGACGGGGTCGCGATCCACCGTTACCGGCTGCACGCCGCCTCGGGTGGCCCTCAGGGCCATCTGTGGGAGTACGCGTCGGCGCTCCGGCACACGTTGCGACTGGCCCGGGACGCCCAGCGCCGCGGCCGCTTAGACGTGGTGCACCTGTGCAACCCGCCGGACCTGCTCTTCCTCGTCGCGCTCGTGCTCCGCCTGGGCGGCACGAAGGTGGTCTTCGACCAGCACGACCTCGTGCCCGAGCTCTACCTGTCCCGCTTCCGGCCGAAGAAGGACGCGATCTACTGGGGGCTGCGGGTGATGGAGTTCCTCACCTACCGCACCGCGGACGTCGTCATCTCCACCAACGAGAGCTACCGCGCGAAGGCCGTCCGCCGGGGCCGCGTCCGGGCCCACCGGGCCTTCACCGTGCGCAGCGCCCCCGCCCTCGACCGCTTCCGCGAGGTACCGCGGGAACCCGAGCTCGCCCACGGCAAGGAGCACTTGCTCCTCTACCTCGGCGTCATGGGCCCGCAGGACGGTGTCGACTACGCCGTCCGGGCGCTGGCCCGTCTCGCCGAGCGCCGCGACGACTGGCACGCCGCGTTCCTCGGCGGCGGCGACGCCTACGAGGAGGTCGTGGCCCTCGCGCACCGCCTGGGCCTCGACGACCGCGTCACCTTCACCGGCATGGCCGGGGACGCCGACGTCCGCCGCTATCTGTCGACGGCGTGCCTGGGCCTCGCGCCCGATCCACGGAACCCGCTCAACGACGTGTCCACCATGAACAAGATCATGGAGTACATGGCGATGGGCCTGCCCATGGTGTCGTTCGACCTCACCGAGAGCCGCGTGTCCGCCGGCGGCGCCGCGCTCTACGCGCGGCCCAACGACATCGGCGAGTACGCCGGCCTCGTCGAGGAGCTCCTCGACGACCGCGTGCGGCGCAAACAGATGGGCGAGCTGGGCCGCGAGCGGGTGGCGGGCGCGTTGTCCTGGCCACGCTCGCAGACCTCGCTGCTGGCGGCCTACCAGCTGCTCGACCCGGCGCCGGTGGCCCCGCCGCGCTGAATCCTCACCCCGCCGGCCACGATGAACTACGGGCCGCTGACGCGGGCGCTCGGCACCAACCGCCACGGCAACCGCCCCAACGACACCGACCTCAGCCGCGTGAGCTTCGACTTCCGGGTGTTGGCGCTGCGTCGACACCGGGAAGTCCACGGTGAACGCCGGTCGACGCATGAACCTCGAGAGCTACTTCCGCAAGCTCGCCAAGGACGGCACGTTCACGAGCTGACCGTGCGCCGGAGCAGCGTACGGGCCTTGCGCCAGCCCTTGGCGGCGACGGAGCGCAGGTCGGTGGTCGGCGTGACGACGACACGTCGCATCTCGTACGGCGGGTCCGCACGGGAGGCGAGCCCGGCGCGGGTGGTGATCGCGGCGCGGTAGCCGAGGCTCGCGGCGGCCGCGCACGTCTGCTCCGAGTAGTCCCCGGCGGTGCCGTTGGGGTAGGCCAGGGTGTCCACGGGCACTCCGAGCCCGGACTCCAGGTCCCTCCGCGCATCGGCCATCTCGGCGGTCTGGGCCTCGACGCTCTCGCGGGCGAGGATCGCGTGCGAGGCGGTGTGCGACCCGATCTCGTGCCCGGCGGCGAGCAGCGCGCGGGCGCCGGTCCAGTCCATGAACAGGCCCGGTCCCGTCGAGGGCCGGGTTCGGAGGCGATCGGTGATCGCGGCGACGGTCTCGACCCTCCTCGCGTGGTCGAGCCTCTTGAGCGAGGCGCGCACGGCGCCGTGTGCGGCCTGGCGGGCCGTCGGGTCGCTCAGGTCGAAGCGGCGACCGTCCCACTCCCACGACGCGACGGTGGTGTCGTCGAAGCCCGCGGCGAGGTCCTCCCACCAGGCGGGAACCGTCCCGGACAGGAAGCCGGGGACCAGGAAGAAGGTCGCGGGGAGCCGGTGGCGGGCGAGCATCCCGACACCGAGTTCGAGGTTGTCGCGGTACCCGTCGTCGAACGTGAGCGCGACCGCCCGCGGCGGCAGCGGCTCGTTCGCCTCGACCAGGTCGAGCGCGCGGCGCAGCGGGATCACGGTGGCGAAGCGGGCGAGCATCGCGAGCTGGCGGGCGAAACCCACGCGACCGGCACCGGGGGGGTCGGGGAACCCCGGGGTGGGATCGATGTTGTGCCACCCGAGCACGAGGAGCCGATGGGCCATGCCGGGGGATGGTAGGTGACACCGGGCCGGGCTCTGCCGGGGTCGGCGGGTGTGGACGGTGTGCCACGATGTGCCCCCGATCGTGGCCACCGTGCGCGAGGAGGGGGAACTGCCCGTGACGACCCCGACGCCCGACCTGGACCGCTCGGTCCCCGCCCTGCTGCTCAAGGTCGGCCACTACCCGCTCCACTTCGGAGGGGTCGGTGTCGTCCGGAGCCTCGGCCGGTGCGGCGTCGACGTCTACGCCGTCACCGAGGGCCGCTTCACGCCGGCCGCGGTCTCTCGTCACCTCCGGGGCCGCTTCGCCCTGCCCACCACGGGAGCCGAGGAGCCCGCCGACCTCCTCGACCCGCTGCTGCGCATCGGGCGCGCCATCGGCCGGCCCACCATGCTCGTGCCGACCGACGACGAGGCCGCGGTCGTCGTGTCCGAGCTCGCCGACGCCCTCGCCCCCGCGTTCCTGTTCCCCCGGTCGGACCCGCTCTCCCTGGTCCGCAGCCTCGCGAGCAAGGAGGGCCTGCACGCGGCGTGCCAGAAGTACGGCGTCCCCACGGCGGCGGTGGTGACCCCGACCAGCCAGGAGGACGTCGAGCACTACGCGGCGCACGGGGAGTTCCCGGTGGTGGTCAAGAGCCGGGAGGCCTTCGAGCGTCGGGCGCGACCGACCGTCCGGTCGAGCGCCGTCGTCACAGGTCCGGACGAGCTCCGGGCGCTGAGCGAGGGCTGGCCCGACCCGCCCGGGGTGGTGCTGCAGGAGTACCTGCCCCGGGAGGACTCCGAGGACTGGCTCCTCCACGCCTACACCGGAGCGGACGGAGCGATCGCGTCGCTGCACACGGGGGTCAAGGTGCGCTCCTGGCCCGCCCACGCCGGCGTGACGAGCTGCGCGTACTCGGTGTGGAACCCCGATCTGGCCGCGGTGGCGACCGACATGTACCGACAGCTCGGCTTCGCGGGCGCGTCCCACCTCGACTGGCGGCTCGACCGCCGGGACTCCCGCTACAAGCTGCTGGACTTCAACCCCCGGGTCGGCGCCGCGTTCCGGCTCTTCGAGAACGAGGTCGGCGTCGACGTGGTCCGGGCCCAGCACCTCGCGCTCACCGGCCGGCCGATCCCCGACGCGCCGGTCCCCGAGGCTCGGCGCCTCCTCATCGAGGACGCCGACCTCGCCGCGCGGTACGCGTACCGGAAGGACCCCACGACCGCGCCGCACGCTCCCGAGCGGACCTCGCAGACCGCGTTCGGCTGGTTCGCGCTCGACGATCCGTTGCCTGTCCTCCCCGTGGTCCTCGGCCGCGGGACCGGGGCGGCCGCCCGCCTGTCCCGGGCCGGCCGGTCGGCGGCGCGACGGCTGACCGGCCGGCGGGAGCGTGGCTCCTAGTGCCGCTCCGCGTCCTCATCGTCGGCCAGGCCCCGACGACCCCCGGCGGGATGGCCAGTGTCCAGCGGCTGCACGAGGCGGCGCTGCGTCGACGCGGCGACGTCGCCGTCGACGTCGCCGTCACCTTCGACGAGACCGGCCGCCGGGGACTCCTCGTCCGCATGGTCACCGGCCTCGCCCACGCCCTGGTCCTCGTCCTCCGGCGGCGGGTGGACGTCGTCGACCTCCACGTGTCCAAGGGCCTCTCGGTGCTGCGCAAGGGGATCGTGGTGAGCGCGGCCCGCGCCCGCGGCATCCCGACGGTGCTGCACGCGCACGCCGGCGCCTTCGCCGACTGGTTCGACGGGCTGCCCCGCCCGGCTCGCGCCCTGCTCGCGGGGATGCTGCGGTGTGACCGGGTGGTCGTGCTGTCCGAGGAGGGCCGCGACGTCTACGCGACGCGTCTGCGCGTACCCCGCGACCACGTCGTCGTCGAGGCCAACCCCGTCCAGTGGCCTCTCGCGGTGCCCGCTCGCGACCCGCACGGCCGGGTCGAGGCCGTCTTCCTGGGCCGGCTCGTCGACCGCAAGGGCGTGTTCGACCTGCTCGACGGCGTCGCCGCGCTCGCCCACGGCCATCGCGAGCGCCTGCACGTCACCGTGGCCGGCCACGGCGACGCCGACGCGGTGCGCCGCCGGGTGCGGATCCTGGGCCTGGAGGCGGTCGTCGAGGTCCGGTCCTGGCTCGGGCCCGACGAGCGCGACGCCCTGCTGCACCGGGCCCTGCTGTTGGTGCTCCCGAGCTGGTGGGAAGCCCTGCCGATGGCCGTCCTGGAGGCCATGGCCTGGGGCGTGACCCCGGTGGTGACCGCCGTCGGCGGCCTGGCCGAGCTGGTGCTCGACGGGCACAACGGCGTCGTGGTCCCGCTGCGGGACCCGTCCGCCCTGGCCGCCGCCCTGGAGAAGCTGCTGCTCGACGACGAGACCCGCGTCCGGCTGGGAACCCAGGCCCGCGCCGACGTGCGCGGGTACGGCGCCGACGCCTGGGCCCAGCGTCTCGTCGACCTCTACCGGAGCCTGACGGGGTGAGCGGGGCACTCACAGGCTGCCGGCGACCATCTCCCGCACCCCGCGACGCGCACGCCAGCCCAGCACGGCGGCGATCCGGTCCACGTCGGCGACCACCCGGGCCGGGTCGCCGGGACGGCGGGGAGCGGGCGTCCAGGGCACCCGTGCCCCGACGACTGCCGCGACGGCGTCGAGCATCTCCAGCACGCTCAGCCCACGGCCGCGACCCACGTTGAGCACGCCGCCGGTGGTGCCCGACTCGAGGGCGTCGACGGCGGTGGCGTGGGCGTCGGCGAGGTCGACGACGTCGACGTAGTCGCGGACGCAGGTGCCGTCGGGGGTGGGCCAGTCGGTGCCGTACACCGGCACCGGCTCGCCGGTCGACACCGCCCGCACCACCCGCGGGAGCAGGTTGTCCCCACCACGGTCGGCGAGCTCCGGGCGCGCCGCGCCGGCCACGTTGAAGTAGCGCAGCGCGCTCCAGGCGAGCCCGTGCGCCTCCGCCGCCCGTCGCACCGCCCACTCCCCGGCCAGCTTGGACTCCCCGTAGGGATTGGTGGGGACGGTGGCGTGAGTCTCGGTGACCGGCTCGTCCGGCGTCTCGCCGTACACCGCCGCGCTCGAGGAGTAGAGGACCGCGCGGACGCCGCTGCGCACCGCGGCCCGCAGCAGGGCGACGGTGCCGGCGACGTTGTGGTCGTAGTAGTACAGCGGGTGCGTGACCGACTCGGCGACCGACTTCTTCGCAGCGAGGTGCACGATGCCGTGCACGTGGTGGGTCGTGCACACGTCGGCAAGGACGACGGGACCGTCGAGGAGGCTGGCGGTGACCAGGGGCACGCCGGGCAGCCGGTCGCGACGGCCCGTGGACAGGTCGTCGAGGACCACGGCGTCGTGACCGGCGGCACGCACGGCCTCGACGACGTGGGCACCGACGTAGCCGGCACCGCCCGTCAGCAGCCACGTCACGCGACGTCCGCCCCCATCCCGACCTCTCCGCGACGATGCGCCGGCGGACCGCCGGTCCGCGGGCCGTGCCCGGCGGAGAGGGTAGCCGGACGCGGGTGGGCGGCTCCCGGCCCTCCCGGCCGTCCGAGCCCTCCGGGCTCCGGCTCCGTACACTTTCCGGTGATGAGCACCCGGTCCACGGCGATAGCGCGTGGCGTCGGGCTGCAGGTGCTCGCGAAGGTCTCGGTGCTTCCCCTGGCGATGGTGACGCTGGGCATCGCCACCCGCTATCTGGGGCCCCAGGACTACGGCCTGCTCGCCACCGCGGTGGTGTTCGTGACCTCGTTCGAGGCGTTCAGCGAGCTCGGCGTCGGCACCATCGTGGTGCGCCGCGTCGCCGGCCGCGGCGGCAACCTCGAGCGCCTGGTCGGGCAGAGCCTCGCCTTCTCGTCGGTATACGCCCTGCCGCTGGCGCTGGTGGCCGGCGTCGTGGGCATCGGGGTGTACTGGGGCGACATCGAGCAGCAGCTGGCCGTCGCCGTCCTCGCGGTCGGCCTGGTGGCGACCACCCACGCGAACTGCTTCGATCCGGTCTTCGACGTCAAGGTGCGCTACTCGGCGGCGGCGTCGGCGGAGTTCTTCTCCCGGGTGCTGACCCTGTCCGCGGCGGCGGCGGTCGCCTTCTTCGACCTCGGGCTGTTGGGGATGTGCGCGGTCCAGATCATCCCGCAGACGCTACGTCTGGGCGTGCAGTGGTGGGGCGCGCGGAGGCTGACGACGATCCGCTGGGTCCCCGACGCGGCGGGGATCAAGAGCCTGCTCAAGGAGTCCCTGCCCCTGACCGTCATCTCGATCATCGGGGTGGCGTACTGGCGCGCGGACGGACTCATCCTCTCGGTGCTCGCCCCACCCGAGCAGATCGGCGGCTACTACCTCGCCGTCCAGATCGCCTTCACGCTGACCCTGGTGTCAAGGGTGTTCTCGCGCTCGGTGCTGTCCACCATCAGCGAGACCTATGCCTCCGACCGGGTCCGGTTCGGCCGCGCGGTCGACCAGGGCTACCGCTTCCTGCTGCTGGTGGGCGTTCCCATCGCCGTCGTCGGGTGGCCCCTGGCCGGGCGGATGGCGCAAGTCGTCGGGAGCGAGGAGTTCCGTCCCTTCGCCGGCCCGCCGTTGCAGCTGTTCTTCGTCGCCGTGGCCATGACGTTCCTCTCGGCGATCGTCTCCGACGGGCTCATCGCCGCGCACGAGCAGCGCTACCTGACCACGATGTCCTCGATCAACCTCGGTATCAACATCGTCGGGAACATCGTCCTCATCCCGTTCCTCGGCGCCGTGGCCTGCGGGATCATGATGGTCGTCACCGAGACGATCGGCGTCGGGGCCTCCCAGTGGCGCCTGCGTCGCCACGGTGCGCACCCGCTGCCCTTCGGTTACCTCGCCCGGCTCGTCCCGGCCGGACTCCTCTCACTCGGAGCGATCTGGCTGACCTACGACCTGCCGCTGGTGGTACCCATGATCGCGGGTGGGCTGGCCTACGTCGCCGGCGCGTTCGCTATGGGCGCGGTCCCGCCGGCGCTACGGGCCGCGATGCTCGGAGCGCTGCGCCCGAAGAGCCTCGACCGCATGGAGGCCGAGTCCGGCGGGGCCACGGGGTCCCCGCCCGCGACGGGGACGACCGACGTGGCCGGGGTCAGCGAGGAGCCCGGTGCCGAGGCGGTCCCATCCGGCCCCGGCCCCGGGCCGCTGCCGCACCCGGTGTCGCCCGGTGCGGCTCTCGACGCGGAGACCGCGGTGCTCGACCTGGCGTCGCTGCAGACCGTGCGGTTCCGGGCAACGGGGGACAAGTACGTCGAGATGCGCATCATCCGTCGACCCTGAGAGCGCCGTCGGGAGCAGAGGAGGCACGTGGGTGGCAGCGCGCGAACTGGCGGTACTGATCGTGTCGTACCGGCGGGCGGACCTGCTCGACCGTGCCCTGGCCGGCGTGGAGAAGTACCTCCCCGACGCTCCCGTCCACGTCTGGGACAACCGTTCGGCCGCCTCGCCGGAGGTCGCCGCGCTCGCCGGGCGTCCGCCCGACGTGACCTGGACGTTCTCCGAGTTGAACGTGGGCTACGTCGCGGCCATGAACCGCCTGGCCGAGCAGGTCCCCGGGTGCGACATGCTGCACCTCGACCCCGACGCCGAGCTGCTCGGGCCGCTCACTGCGGCCCGGGCCGCCCTCGCCGAGCCCGGGGTGGCCGCGGTGTCGCCGACGGTCGAGGACGGGCGGGAGGGGGATGACCCGCGCCGCGAGGAGCGCTGGGACGTCGCGCACCGCGAGCAGACCGTCGTGCGCAATCTGGTGAACACGGCCGGCTACTCCGGGCGCTGGCGCGGGCGGACGGTCAGCGACCTGTACCCGGAGCCCCCGGGGGAGGTCGACGGCTATCTCACCGGCTGCTGCCTGCTCGTCTCCCGCGACGCCTGGGAGGCGCTCGGCCCCTTCGGCGGGCGCTTCTTCGTCTACGGCGAGGACGCGACGTGGCAGCCCGCCGCGCGGGCGGCCGGGTGGTCGCTGCGCCTCGTCGACGACCCCGACCCGCCGGTCCGGCACGCGAGCGCCGGAACCGTCGCCGACGACCCGCTGACCTCCCGACGCGGCAGCGACCTGCTGCGGTCGGCACAGGTCATGGTGCTCGGCTACGCCCACAACCGGGGCGCCGGTACGGTGTTCTCGCTCGGGACGATCGTGCTCGACCGCGTGCAGCGCTCCAAGCGTGTCGCGCGTCGCCGCTGTCGGGCCGCGTCGCGCGAGCACAGCGGCGGTCGTCCCGCCGTGGTGGTCACCACCAACGGCCTCGCCAACGGAGGGCCCGACCGCCAACGCGTCCTGTTGGCGAACGCGCTCGTCCGGCGCCATCACCCGGTGACCCTGGTGTGCCTCCAGAAGCTCGGGCGCTACACCGCGGAGCTCGACCCGCGGGTGCGGCTGGTGCTGCAGCCGTGGTGGCAGCCCGTCATCGACGTCGCGCAGGACGACGCCGTGGTCGTCGGCGGAATCACCAACACCGGGATCGGGTTCGCCCGGGGCTGGCGGGCCCTCGGCAGACTCACCGGCCGGCGCCGACGTTGGCTCCCCGCCACCCACGACCCCGCGGTGGCCGAGGGCCCCACCTACACCGCGAGCCAGGCGCGGGCGCTGCGGTCCGCGGACGGGCTGCTCGTACTCTCGCCGCGCCACCACGCCGACCTCACCCGCCACCAGCGCCTGACCGACGTCGTGATGGTCGCCCCCAACGGCATCCCCGCCGCCGACGCGCGTCCGTTCCGCGGCGGCACGGGCCCGATCCGCCTCGGGATGCTCACCCGGGTCGTGGAGTACAAGAACCCGCTGCTGCTCGCCGACGCCCTCGACGCCCTCGGGCCCGACCATGCCTTCGCCGAGATCGACGTCCTCTGTGTACCGAGCGGCTTCGAGGCGTTCCCGCTGGTGATGGTCGAGGCGATGACCCGGGGGATCCCGGTGCTGGCCTCGGCCAGCGGGGCCGTCGCCGAGATGCTCGACGACGGCCGCGCCGGAGTGGTCGTCGAGCCGGTCACCCGCGAGGCCTGGACGGCCGCTCTGGAGCGGATCGTGGACGACCCGGTCGCCCTGGGACGCCTCGGCGCGGCTGGTCGGGTACGCGCGCTCGAGCGCTACACCGACGCCGCGATGGCCGACGACTATCAGCGCGCGATCGCCCACGTGCTCGGGCGCCCGATCCCGGGCGGCCCCGACGCCCCGGCCGTGCTCCTGTGAGGGTCCTGTGGCTCTCCCCATGGCTGCGCACGCTGTCGCGGGTGCAGGTCGACGCGCTGACCGCGGCGGGTCACGAGTGCCTGCTCGTCACCACCGACCAGCACTACGAGACCGCCACGCCACGCCCCGACGAGCGCGTGCTCGAGCCGGCGATCAAGGACCCCCGGACCCTGCCCGCGCTGGCCCGGGTGTGGCGCGAGGCGCGGGCGTGGCGCCCCGACGTCGTCGTGTCCGAGCTCATGCACGACCCGCGCTGGCTGCCCCTGACGCGGCTGGCGCCGCTGGTGCACGTTGTGCACGACGACCGCCCGCACGACACCACCGAGGCGCGGCCCGCCCACCGGCGCGCCGTCCTCGACCACCTCACCCGCACCGCCGACGCCGTGGTCGCCCCGAGCGCGCACGTCGCCGCCGTGGTCTCGGCGCGCTTCGGGCGCCGCGTCGACGTCGTCCCCCTGACCTCCGACGTCGGCGAGGACGCCCTCCCACCCGCGGTGCCGCGACCCGCCGGGCGGCGCCGCGATGTCGTGCTGCTCGGCCGGATGTCGCCCTACAAGAACGTCGAGCTGACGCTGCGGGCCTGGGCGGCGCACACGCGATCGTCGGGGTTCCGGGGCGACCGGCTGCTGCTGATCGGTGACGGCCCGCTCGACCTACCCGCGTCAGCGGCGGAACTCGGGCCGCACGTCCGGTGGCACCGTGAGCGGTTCGCCTACGCCGACGTGCTCGACACGCTCGCCCGGGCCAAGGCCTCGGTGGCGCACTACCGCGTGGCCACCCAGAGCGGCGTGCAGGTGCTCTCGATGCAGCTCGGCGTCGCGGCGATCGTCTCCGACGCCGGCGGCCTCCCGGAGTTCGCGCCCCCCGGGTCGCCCCCGATCGGGGTCGACGACGCCGACGGTCTCACGGCCGCGTTCGACACCCTCGCCGATCCCGACGCGGCCGCCGCGAGCGGAGCCGCCGCGCGGGAGCACTACCTCGCGCACTTCTCCGCCGAGCGTGCCGCGTGCGCCTGGGAGGACCTCGCCGTACGCCTGCGAGATCGGGCTCACTCGCGCCGGTAGGCGGGGCAGTCGCACAGGGCGCAGTCCGACCCGCGCCGGTAGTGCTCGTGCGCGTCGCGCCCGTGCCCGCACGCGCACCGCCGGTCGGAGGTCCGGCGGTCGCGCAGGGCGTTCCACCAGCGGCGCGGCGCCGTCATGGCCGCGACCCTGTCATGGCCCCGCGTCGCCGCGGCGGCGACTCGCCGCGGCCCGAAGGGTCACCCCGTGTCGTCGCGCCCGGTCGATTCATCGTCCGCGGGGGCGGTGGGCGACGGGGTCGGAGCGGAGGACGCCGGCGTGGAGGACGCCGGCGTCGCAGTCCGCGGGCCCGTACCCGCGTCCGGCCGCGGCCGGGGCGCCGGGGCGGATCCCGATCCACTGCGTGCACGCGCGCCGTTCTTCCCGCGCAGGTCGACGGCGACGGTGTCGGCGTCCGGCGGAGTCGATCGCGTGCCCTTGGTCGACGGCCCCGCCGCGCCTCCGGATGACGGAGCCTCGGCGGGCGAGGGTGTGGGACTGCCGTTCGGGGCGCCGTTCGCGGTGCGCCCGTTCGCGCCACCGCCCGCCGGGCCGGGCGACGGCCGGCCGGACGCGGGTCCGGCTCCACGAGCGTCGGTCGGCGTCCCCGACGCCGGCGTCACCGACACCGGCTTGACCGACACCGGCTTGCCCGGCGCGGGTTTCGCCGGGACCGGCTTGGCCGGGTCGGGCGTCGGCGTCTCGCCGCCCTTGGGCGACGCTTCGGGCGGCGTGGAGCTCGACGGCCCGGCAGGGGCCTCGTTCGGTGCACGGGGCGCCCCGGCGGGCGAGCTCCCGGACGAGGTCCCGCTGACGCCACCCTCCGCGGGCGCAGCGCCGGACGCCGTGGAGCCCGGCGCGGACGGGCCTGGCGTGTCCTTGCCGGACGCCGCGGGACTCGGCGCCTGTGCGGCGGCACCGTTCGTGGGCGCCTTCCCCCCGGCGGGCGCCTTCGCGCCGGCGGGTGTCTTCCCGGCCGACGACGAGGGTGTCGGGGTGGCGGAGCCCGACGTGCCCGGGGGGCCCTTCGGCTCCGTGGCCGACCCCTCGCCCCGTCCCGGGACCCGTGTGGTGTTCTCGTTCCCGACGCCACCGGTGGACCTGCCGACGCCCTGGAGCCCGGCCAGGTCGAGCGGGACGGGCATCGTCGGGGTTGGGTCGACCGCGGGCCACCGGGCCGGGGGTGGACCCATGGGACGTCCGCGCGGGGGGCCCATCGGACGTCCGGGCGGCCCGGCGAACGGGGCCATCGGCGGCGGCATGGCGCCCGCGGGCGGACCGTGCGGCCCCGCCATCCCCATCGGCGCCGGCGCCCCGGTGGCGGCCGTCGGCTCCGCCGGGGCGGCGTCGGGCTCGCTCCCGAGCCAGTCACCCACCCGTCGGGCCAGCCGCCGGAACCAGGCCGAGAAGACGACGACGGCGACGAGCGACATCACGAGGAGGCCGAGGAGCGCGGCGACGACGACGACGACGAGGAGCGGAGGGACGAAACGCGACGCGGGCATGGACGGGTCCGAGATGACCTGGGTCGTCGCACGCGGCGGCTGACCGGGGGTCGTCTCCAGGGCGCCGAGCGCCGTCCCGAACGTGCGCGTGACGACGCGGGCGGAGTTCACCGCGTCCTGCGGGCTCGTCCCCCGCACCGACAGCGTCAGCACGGTGGTGTCACCCGCGACCGTCGCGCCGATACGCCCGGCCAGGTCCGCGGGATCGACGCCGAGCTCCCGCCCGGCGGGCGTCACGACCTGGTCGCTCGAGGCGAACTGCGCGTAGGTCGACATCCGCTGGTTGATGTACTGGTTGGAGTTGTAGGCGCTGTCGGACGAGTCCGGTGTGCCGCCCCCGGAGATGAGGACCTGCGAGGTCGACGTGTAGCCGGCCCCGACGAGCTGGAGGCCGAGGTAGAGGCCCAGGGCGGCGCCGAGGACGACGCCGAGCACGGGCAACCACCACGCCCTGCGCAGTGTGGATGTCACGGTCATCGGCGGAGTCACTCCTCCATTGTGCCCGCGGCGGGCGCGGGCGACCTCGGTCGTGCGGACGCTGGCGACGGGGCGGACGGCCGTGGGGTCCGGGGCGGCGTCCCGGGCGGGGACCACGCCGCGAACCCGGCGGCGGCGGCCATCAGCGTCACCGTGGTCAGGACGTTGGACCGGGCGACAAGTGTGGTCTGCAGGATCGCCTGCGCGGCCAGGCACGACAGGCCCATCCCCATCACCACGACCATCGGCCACGCCGCCGTGCGCCGCCACCAGGAATGGACGACGAGTGCACCGATCCGGACGCCGGCGAAGGCGTAGGCGAGCAGACCGAGCAGGCCCATGAAGAGCCAGATCCTCAGGTACTGGTTGTGGATGTAGGGCCGGTTGTCGACCACGGTGCGACTGTGCCCGCCGTCGTAGGTGATCAGCTCTCCACCGTAGGGCTGGCCGACGCCGGTCCCGACCCACGGGGACCCCTGGAGGGTGTTCAGCGCGGCCCCGTTCTCCCGCTGCCGGTCCGGCAGGCTGTCCTCCCCGTAGGCCCGGGAGGTGATGACGCTGGTCGCGCGGTCGGCGACGGCGCGGCCCTGGGTGCCGAGCGCGCCGCTGAAGGCCAGCCCGAGCCCGATCCCCCCGACGACGAGGAGGACCAGCGCGCGACGCACGAGACCGCGGCGCCCGTGGGTCACCGCCGCCACCGCCACGACGAGGACTATCAGCGGCACCCAGGTCGAGCGGTTGTAGCTCAGCGCCTGGTGCATCACGCCGATCACGACCAGACCGAGGAACAGCCACCGCGGGCGCCGCGGGACGAGGGCCGAGAGCAGCAATACGAGCATCGGCGCCCACAGGTCGAGCACGGGGCTCGAGAGCCGGCTCACCGACGCCGTCGCCGTCCCGGTGATCACCGAGGTGCGCTCGTCGACGAGCAGACGCGACCATCCGGTGACGGCCGCGAGGAGGATGAAGGCGCTGCTGGTGCCGGCCACCGCCAACAGCACCGCGACGAGCTGGTGCGGCCTGCGGCCGAACGCGAAGTAGACCGGGAAGAAGCCGAGGACGACGAGGATCGCCCGCACGCCGTCGATCATCGAGGTGAAGTCGCCGCCGCGCGCTATCGCGATGGCCCCGCCGAGGACCGCCGCCGCCGCGATCGCCAGCACCGGCGCGGCGAACACCGACCGGGGCCGGGGGCCGGCGAAGCGGACGGCCAGGACGAGGGCCACGACGAGTGCGGCCTCGAGCACCGTCGGTGTGACCGGCCCGAGCCGGATGACGTCGACCTTCTCGGGGAACACGCCGATGGTCACGAAGAGCAGGGCGGCAGTCGACCAGCGGGCGTCGCGCGCCCGCCACGACCACACGCCGGCGGCCACGACCACGGCGAGTGGGAACACCATGGAGCCGGTGAACCCGTAGCCGACGATCGACACCACCGCCAGCCCGGCGGTGACGCGCCCGGCCGGGGTGCGCAGGCCGTGCACCAGCGTGCGCAGCTCGTCGCCCATCGCGCTGACGTTGACGGCGACCGCCTCGCCCCGGCTCGCCGTCGACACGGGCGCGATGTCGCGGGCCCACCGGCCGGGTCGCAGCAGGGAGCAGGCCCCGAGACCGACGACGAACCCGGCGACGATGCCGAGCACACCCCACCATTGCGCGTTCTCCAGCCCGACATCGAGGGCGGCCGTGCCCGACGACGTGACCCGCCCGTCGACCCGCGAGAGCGGGAGCCCCGGATAGCGCTCGCTCTCGGTGACGATCTCGGCGAGGGCCCGCGCGGCGTACGTCGCCTCGGCCGGGACGGCTGCGCGCTCGGCGGAGGTCACCTGGACCCGGACGATCTCGGTGCCCGACAGGTTCGTGCCCGTGACCGCGACCGTGGAGGGGTCGAACGGCCGGCCCCCCGGCTCCCGACCGAGAGCCGCGGCGCGGGTGGAGATGGCGTCGCTGGAGGCGACGGAGGCCCAGCTCGCCGCGCGGTCCTGCACGAAGCGGGACCCGGCCGAGGTGTCGCCGGACTTCTTGAGGTCGGTGGCGGTGAAGACGACGGTGGCAGTGCTCTGGTAGCGGCCCGGTGCGGCGAGCGCGGCAAGACCGGCCCCCACCCCGCCGAGGACCATGCAGAGGAGGACGACGCCCACCCCGACCTGGAGATGCACACGCCGCGGCCCTGGCCGGCGGACACCGGGACGTCCGAGCCCGGGCTCCCCGGACGCTCCGTCGGGTCGGGCGCCGTCCGCCCCGGCGTCGGGGGCGGCCCCGCTCACCGTCCGGGGCGGCTGGACTGCCGTCATCGTCGTCCCCTCGTGGTCCGGCTGTGACACCGACTGCGTGGTCCGCGTGGCGCGACACGCCGCGCTGACCCGAAAGTGTAGGGGGAGACACCGACAGCGGAGCCGAACGGCCGTCCGCCAACGTCTCCCACCCCGTTGGTGAAGGACGTTCGTCCTCCCGGGTCGTGGGCCTCAGGTGGGCGCCACCACACGGACGGACGGATCGACCACGACCCACCGGCCTCCCGCGCCCTCGACCTCGGGGAGCCGAGCGCGCACCTCTGGGAGCAGGTCGGTCACGAAGAGCACCACCTCGTCCGGACGGCGGACGGTGATCTCCTCGGCGCCGACGATGGGCTGGCGGGTGCCCGGGAACCGCCTGCCCCGCTTGGCGGGCGAGGA
>JAABUZ0100001274.1_pt1 | contig 49379 bp, 30 predicted proteins | sample 5562091 | NCBI WGS metagenome assembly JAABUZ01 (sample SAMN12813069, study PRJNA571459) | rock metagenome | isolation source: Antarctica rocks | place: Antarctica: Victoria Land, Linnaeus Terrace sud | collected 2015-12-21 | reverse complement strand
CAAGTGATGCCGGCGCTGACACCGAGGCAGCGGTGGCAGGCACGGGCGGATTCCGTAGCATTCTTTCTATTCGCGTTCTTCAACAAGTTCGTCGTCGGCGTCTTCTTTTTCGGCGATGTGCTGATGAGCGGACGCTTGATCATCATTGGCCTGTTTGCGACGATTGACCGATTCCGCAAGCGGCAGAACTTTGCCACTCCGGAGTACCAGCCGCGAGTGGCGGTACTGATTCCGGCGTACAACGAGGAGAAGGTGATCGCGCGGACAATTCGTTCGGTGATGATGTCGACGTACAAAGATATCCGCATCATCGTGATCGACGACGGGTCCAAGGACCGGACCTACGACGTCGTGGAAGAGACGTACGCGGACGAGATCGCGTCCGGGCGCGTTACGCTGCTCAGCAAGGGGAACGGCGGAAAGGCGGAGGCGCTGAATTTTGCGCTGGAGCAGACGGACGAAGAGATCTACGTCGGGATCGACGCGGACGGGGTGATCGCGCATGACGCGATCGGGCGCCTGGTATGCCACTTTGCAAATCCGAAGATCGGGGCAGTTGCGGGCAATGCTAAAGTCGGCAACCGGGTAAACCTTTGGACGCGATGGCAGGCCCTTGAATACATCACCAGCCAGAACTTCGAGCGGAGAGCCCTGGACCTGTTCGATGTGGTGATGGTTGTGCCCGGAGCGATCGGCGCATGGCGGACCGCGGCTGTAAGGGCCGGTGGAGGGTACCACTCGAACACCGTGGCCGAGGATGCGGACCTGACCATGAATTTGCTGGAGCAGGGTTTTTCGGTGATCTACGAGGACCAGGCGCTGGCGTTCACGGAGGCTCCGGAGGACATGGACGGGCTGATGCGGCAGAGGTTTCGCTGGTCGTTCGGGATCCTTCAGGCGGTATTCAAGCACAAAGGCGCGATCGCGAAACACCGGGCTATGGGCCTGTTTGCGCTGCCGAATATTCTGATCTTCCAAATCCTGCTGCCGCTGGTATCGCCGCTGATCGATCTGATGTTTGTGGCGGGAGTGATCCACTACTTTGTCGACCGGTACTTCCATCCCGAGGCGGCATCGACGGCGAGCTTCTACAAACTGCTAACCTTCTTTTTCGCATTTCTTGTGATCGACTTTATGGCTTCGGCGCTGGCGTTTGCGCTGGAACGAAAGCACCCGGCGAGCAAGGGCGATGGTTGGCTGCTCTTCCATATCTGGATCCAGCGGTTCTCGTACCGGCAGGTATTTTCGGTGGTGCTGTTCAAGACGCTTAAGCGGGCGATCGATGGCAAGCCGTTCAATTGGGACAAGCTGGAGCGGACGGCGACCATGTCGAAGGCGACGGAGCAGCTGACGGGGAGCTAGGGTGATGCCGGAGAGGAACGACCTCGGATTCGTGCGGAGAACGCGGATCGGAGCCGGGGCCTTATAGTTTCGACGGAGCCTGCTTGTGGACGGTTTCGGTACGATCGAGGGGCTTATCCCGGATTGGCGCTGACCTGTGGCAAGCAGGGCGAATGGTATGAGGTGATCCCCCGCTGCTTAGCTGAATTTCTGCACTTCCCAGCTTCACGGATGGCCTGATCCGTGGAGATTCGCGCCGCGAAACAGATTGGTCGCGCCGAGTTCGGCGGACTAGAATCGAGACACTATGGCGACGACACTCTCCCCTGCTCCGGTCCCGACGACCTACGCGTCGAAACAGTTTGTGAACGAGCCGTTCGTCGACTTCACGACGGGGGACAACCGGCGAAGTATGGAGGCGGCGCTCGCCCAGGTGACGAGCGAGCTTGGCCACGAGTACGACATGGTGGTTGGTGGGAAGCGACTCCGGACGGCGGAGAAGATCGTCTCAAGAAATCCGGCGCAGCCGACGCAGGTGATCGGGGTACACCAGGCAGCGGGGCCGGAGCACGCCGACGGGGCGATGCAGGCCGCGACGAAGGCGTTCCGGAAGTGGAGCCGACGGCCGGTGGCAGAGCGAGTGGAGTATCTGCTGCGGGCGGCAGCGCTGATCCGGGCGCGGAAGTTCGAATACTGTGCGTGGTTGACGCTGGAGGTGGGAAAGAACTGGGCGGAGGCGGATGCAGACGTCGCGGAGTGCATTGATTTTCTAGAGTTCTACGCGCGGGAGGCAATGCGGCTTGCGGGAGCGACGACGCCCATCCAGTTCCCGGGAGAGCAGAACCAGCTGCAATACATCCCGCTGGGCACCGGCGTGGTGATTTCGCCATGGAACTTCCCTTTCGCAATCATGGCTGGGATGACGGCGGCGGCAATCGTGTGCGGAAATACAGTGGTGCTGAAGCCTTCAGTCGACGCTCCGACGATTGCGGCGCGGTTTTTCACGTTGATGGAGGAGATCGGTCTACCGGATGGCGTTGTGAACCTGTGCCAAGGTGCAGGTCCGGGGTTTGGAAGCGCCATCGTGGAGCATCCGCAGACGCGGTTTGTGGCGTTTACAGGATCGAAGGCGGTTGGTCTGGAGATCCACGAAAGAGCCGCAAAGACCCAGGCCGGGCAGATCTTTATCAAGCGGACCGTGTTGGAGATGGGCGGCAAGGACTCGATCATCGTGGACGGTGATTGCGATCTGGATGCGGCGGTCGAGGGTGTGGCGGCAAGTGCGTTTGGCTTCAACGGGCAGAAGTGCTCGGCGTGCTCGCGGGCGATTGTAGATGAGCATGTGTACGACGTGTTCTGCGACCGGCTGCGGGAGCGGGTGGAGCGGATCAAGGTCGGGGAGCCGGCGAAGAACTTCGCGGCTGGGCCGGTGATCAGCGAGAACTCGTACCGTAAGGTGCTGCAGTATATCGAGATCGGAAAGGGTGAGGGGCGGCTGCTGACCGGGGGTGAGCCGCTGGAGATGCGAGATGGCGGATATTACGTCGCACCAACCGTGTTCGCGGATGTCGCCCCTACAGCGAGGATCGCGCAGGAGGAGATCTTCGGGCCGGTGCTTGCCATCATCAAGTCGGCTAACTTCAGCGATGCACTCGATATCGCGAATAACACGGAGTATGGGCTGACGGGAGCGGTGTACTCGAACTCGCGCGAAAGGCTGGAACGCGCTCGGGAGGAGTTCCACGTCGGCAATCTGTATCTTAATCGCAAGTGCACGGGCGCGATGGTGGGGGCGCACCCGTTTGGGGGTTTTAATATGAGCGGAACGGATTCGAAGGCGGGCGGGCCGGACTACCTGCTGCTATTTACGCAAGGAAAGAGCGTTGCCGAGAAGGTCGGATTTGCCGGGGCGCAGTCGGAGGAGCAGGAGAGCCGGATGGGGCTGTAGCGTATATGGCAGAAGGAGGTGCGGTCAGGTCCTCCGAGCGGAGTCCTGACCGGTACCGGATCAGATCCGAGCCTGATGCGGGAGCTTGCGCCTTAGGCGGTTTTCATTTGCAGAAGATTGCCTACCTTTGCGGCTGCCTCTGCGAGTACCTTGTGGTGGATGGTGAAGAGGGCCAGCTCGAGACGGTCAGAGACGCCGGTCTTGTCGTAGATGGCCCGCAGGTAATTCTTAATCACCTGTTCCTTTGTGTTGAGCTGAAGGGCGATGTCCTTGTTTTTGCAGCCCTGCACGATGAGAGCGACGATCTGCATCTCCTTGGGCGTGAGCCGGTCACGGACGCGGGCACCGACGCTGTCGGGGTTCTGGATGGTGGTGATGTTGGCCGAGGTGAGGCAGCGCTGACCCCGGGTGACACGGCGCACACAGTCCACCAGATCAATGCCTGCGACGCTACGGTAGACGACGCCGTGAAGTAGGCGGGTCACGGTTTCAGGGACCTCCTCGTTGTTTTCGGCGATGAGGATCGCACGGCTTCCAGCTTTGTTGATCCGATCCAGAAGGGCGGGCAGATCCTGCTTCATTCCGGAAGCGAAGAGAACGACGACTCCGCTGTGGGCCTCGACCGCCGCTGCGAGCTTTTGAGCGTCGTCGCATTGGGCGATGAGGCGGATATCGTCTTCAAGGGCGAGAACACGGGCGGCTCCTGCCCGAAAAATAGCCTGATTGTCTGCCAAGATGAGTCGTGTCACTGGTGTAGCCTCCTGCCGAATGCGATTGCCCGGCAACTTCTCTATCGGCTTATCGGAGTGAGTGCAGGTAACTGTACCCAATCCGGACATCCTGTTTACTGCTCCGACAGAGAATCACATGCAAGTTGCAGACCTTTCTGCACCCCCGGCGGTGGATTCACAATCGAATCATACGTGTAACGCCCCAGAACAAGATCCAGATGCATCCCTACGTATAAATACAGTTATGCCAAAGCCCATCCTGCTCGCGATCGACGACGACACCAGCGTTCTTGAAGCCGTTGTGCAGGACCTACGGCGGCAATACGGGGAGCATTATCGGATCGTGCGCGCGGCGTCAGGACTGGCCGCGCTCGATATCTGCCGTCAATTGAAGGAACGGGGCGATACGGTGGCGCTGTTCCTGTCGGATCAGCGGATGCCGGGGATGACGGGGGTGGAGCTGCTGCAACAGGCGATGGTGCTGTACCCGGATGCGAAGAGGGTGCTGCTGACGGCCTATGCGGATACGGAGGCCGCGATCCGGGCGATCAACTCGGCGAAGATCCACTATTACCTGAACAAGCCGTGGGATCCTCCAGAGGAAAAACTTTACCCAGTGCTGGATGATCTTCTGGAGGCCTGGAAGCAGGGGTATAAGCCGCCGTTCGAGGGGATCCGGGTGATCGGGATGCGGTGGTCCGCGACGGACCATGCAGTGCGCGACTTTCTTTCGCGGAATCGGATCCCGTATCAGTGGATGAATCCGGAGCAGTCACCGGAGGTCGGTGTTCTGCTTCACGAGAAGGGTATCGACGATGCGAAGTTGCCGGTGGTGCTGTTTGGGGACGGCACGGCGCTGGTGCAGCCGTCGACGACGGAGCTGGCGGCGAAGGTGGGCCTGCGGACCGAGGCGAAGCAGGAGTTCTATGACGTGGTCGTGATTGGGGCAGGCCCTGCGGGTCTGGCGGCGGGAGTCTATGGAGCATCGGAGGGGCTGCGAACGCTGATCGTCGAGGCGGAGGCGCCTGGCGGCCAGGCCGGATCGAGCTCGCGGATTGAGAATTACCTGGGCTTCCCTGCCGGTCTGAGCGGCGAGGAGCTGGGCAAACGCGCTTACCTGCAGGCGACGCGCCTCGGGGCGGAGTTTCTCACCCAGCGCGTGACCTGCATCCGGTCAGAAAACCAGTACCACATCGTGCAGATGGAGGATGGGCGCGAGGTGACGTGCCACGTCTGTGTGATTTCGACCGGCGTCTCTTATGTAAAGCTGGACGTGCCGGGTGAGGAGCGCTTTAGCGGTGCCGGTATGTACTACGGAGCAGCTCAAACGGAGGCGATGTCGTGCACGGCCGAGGAGGTGTATATCGTCGGGGGAGCGAACTCGGCGGGGCAGGCGGCCATGCACTTTTCGCGTTTTGCCTCCAAGGTGCAGATGCTGGTACGGGGGGAGTCACTGGCCAAGAGCATGTCGAAGTACCTGATCGACCAGATCGAGGCGACACCCAACATCGTGGTCGAGACCCGGACACAGCTGGCGGGTCTATCGGGTGACGGCCATCTCGAGGGCATCACGGTAAGAACGCCAGCGGGTGAAGAGGAGAGGCCAGCCAACTCAGTGTTCGTGTTCATCGGCGCTGCTCCGAAGACGGATTGGCTGCCGGACGAGATCGCGCTGGACGAAAAGGGATTTGTGCTTGCGGGACCGGATCTGAAAGCCAAGCGGCCGGATGCTTGGAAGCTCAGCCGGGATCCTTATCTGCTGGAGACGAGCGTGCCGGGCGTTTTTGTGGCCGGGGATGTGCGCTTCAACTCGGTCAAGCGATGCGCCTCTGCGGTTGGTGAGGGATCGATCGCAATACAGTTTGTGCACCAATATCTCGCGACCTTATAGGCGCGAGCAGGAAGACGAGATGGCAACGGAAGTCAGTACGGTCGGGAACGGCCTGGAACCTGGAGTGCAGATCGTGTTCGAGAGTCAGGCGCTTCTGCGGGAACTACGCGAGGTGCCCATACTTTCGACGCTGAAGGAAGCGGATGTGCAGTGTCTGGGGGAGCTCCATGTGATTCGGCTGGAGCCGGGAGAGGTGATTCTCCGGCAGGGCGAGGCAGCGCACTTCTACTGGGTCGTGCTCGATGGCAAGCTGGAGATTTACGAGACAGCGCCGGGAGGACACGACGTCGTTCATTTTGAGTACACAAGGGGATACTCGTTTGGGGAGCTTTCGCTGCTGGCGAACATGCCGAATGCAGGAAGCGTTCGCGCCACGACCGAGTGCCGGATGCTGCGGCTGGATGAGGGCGCGTTCTGGCGCTTGATGACGGTGTGCCCGGAGATCCGCAAGGGCATTCTGCAGAACATGGCGTTCCGTCTGCAGAAGCTGCAGAGCCGGACGCTGCAGCAGGAGAAGATGGCGTCGCTGGGAACCCTGGCCGCAGGGCTGATGCACGAGCTAAACAACCCCGGATCCGCGGCGCGCCGCGCGGCTTCGCAATTGCGCGAGAACCTGATGCGGATGCATGCGTTGACGGCGAAGTTCAGCCGGTCGGAGATGAACTCCCAGCAGAAGCAGTGCATGTGGGAGCTACAGGATCAGGCGCTTGCGGTGAGGGCGCCACTGCGGTTGGGCTCACTCGAGCAAAGCGATGCGGAGGAGGCGCTAGCGGAATGGATGGATTTGGCGGGTATACCAAATGCATGGAAGATGGCTCCGGCACTGGTGGCGATCGGGATCGACTCTGCCGAGCTGGAGTGCGCGCGCGCACACTTTCCCGGAGAGAGCCTGGCAGACGCGCTGAACTGGCTGGAGGCGCTGGTCTCGAGCTTGCAGCTGGTGACAACTATCGAGGAGAGCATCGGGCGGGTCTCGGATCTGGTGCACGCGGTGAAGTCGTATGCGTATGAGGGCAAGGGTCAGAAGCAGCTGGTGGATGTGAATGACAGCATCCACGCGACGCTGGTGATCCTTGGGCACAAGCTTCGCGAGAAGCAGATCACAGTTGAAAAGGAACTTGCAGCCGATATGCCTCCGCTGGCGAGCATGTGCACGGGCCTGAATCAGATCTGGACGAATCTGTTGGATAACGCGATCGATGCCGTGTCGCAGGGCGGGAAGGTACGCCTGCAAACGTGGGTAGAGCCGCGCAGGGGAGACAGGCCGGGCTCGGACCTGTGTGTTCGGATAGGGGATAACGGGGGCGGCATACCGCTGGAGGTGCAGCCGCATGTCTTCGACCCGTTCTACACGACCAAAGAGGTTGGTGTGGGGACCGGACTTGGACTGGGGATCGTCCACAGGATCGTGGAGCAATTTGGCGGGACGATCCGGTTTGCCTCGGAGCCGGGGAATACGGAGTTTATTGTGAGGCTCCCTTTGGAGCGGGAGTAGACCTGCGGGCCAGCGAGCGATTCGGGGTACGGTCTCGTACGCGTGCATGTGTGGGGTTGGCACAACATTTCTGACTTCTACGGCGTTTATGGGAGAGTCTCCCTCGTCTCGAACGGAGTGAGCGGGAGTTTGAGGTCCTCTATGAGATACGCTCCATCTTTGCTTCTGCTGGTATCGAGCACTTCCCTGCTCGTGGCCGGGTGTGCTTCGGATCGCCAGTATTATGCTGCGGCTCCTCCACCGCCGCCCTCGGCATACTACGGGCAACCATCCACCATCGACGTTGCGGAACATGAGGGCCTGCGCGCGGGAGCGGACGATGGGGCGCGCGACGCATACGAAGGCCGGAGGTACAGTCCGCAGCATGACCGGAGGTTCCATGACACACCGGGGTACGACCCTCGACTGGGACCTTATGAGGCGTACCGGGATGCATTTCGCGATGGATATCTCCACGGGTATGCGAACGGCTACCGGCGGCAGTAGAGGCGTGGCGCCTGCCCGGTTATGATGAATCTCGAGGAGATTCAAATCGTGTCGCTAACCCCGTTTCACATCGCCTTCCCTGTCAACGATCTTGCGGCTGCGCGTCATTTTTACGGAGGGACGCTGGGGTGTGCAGAGGGGCGGAGCTCGGAGGAGTGGATCGACTTCAACCTGTTCGGGCATCAGATTGTCGCGCACCTGAAGGGCGGCATGGAAGCTGGGCCGGCGCACCACAACGCGGTCGATGGGCACGCGGTTCCAGTGCCGCACTTCGGTGTGGTGCTGACGATGGAGGAGTGGGAGCGGCTGGCCCAGCGGGTGCGAGCGGCCGGCGTCGAGTTCGTGATCGAGCCTTATGTGCGCTTCAAGGGCGAGGTCGGTGAGCAGGCGACGATGTTCTTCTACGATCCGGCGGGGAATGCGCTCGAGTTCAAGGCGTTCGCGGATATGGGGCAGATCTTCGCCAAGTAGGATGGGATGTACCCTCCCCCGGTACTTAAGTACTAAAGTCTTCGATTACAGTGCTTTAGGCTCGGGCCTGATATGACTCATTTGGGTTGACCGCCTCCGTCTCCGACTTGCTGTGGTCTTCTGCGCTATCTCCATGTTATCTGGTCAGGGCGGGGTGTTGCGCCACTGGACCTCCCTGGCGAGAACGAAGATCGAGCCTCAGTGGCGGCTTGGGTCGTTTCAGTAGCGAAGTGGGTCCTCGGCTTCGCTCGGAACAGGGTGGACCGGGGAAGTCAGCGGCTGAGGCGGAGAGCGAACTGGACGACGCGGGGGTCGGTCGTGGTGCCGCTGATACTACCGAAGGCCGTGGTGCCAAAGCTGCCGTTAGGCTGGGCGAAGGCGGGCGTGTTAGTGAGATTGAAGATCTCGGCGCGGAACTCAAGGTCGTAATGCTCGGAGAGCGCGGTGTGTTTAATCGCGGCGAGGTCAAGATCGCGATAGGCGGGGCCGCGGACCGGGTTGCGTGAGGCTGTGCCGACCACGCCGGATGGGGTGGCGAAGGCTCCGGCGTTGAAGAATTGTCCGGGGGTGCGTGCCCCGGGTGAGAGAGCCGGGGTGGAGACGATGTCGGGGCGGCGGGTGGCGACACCGGCGAAGGCGTAGTCGTTGGTGGCCATGGTGACAGTGACGGGCATGCCGGATTGCAGATAAGCGATGGCGTTGACATCCCAGCCGCCTAACAAAGCTGAGAGGGGGCCGGTGGACGCAAAGCGATGACCGCGGCCGGCGGGAAGCTGATAGAGCGCGCTGACGGAGGTGACGTTGGGAACATCGCCGGTGGAGGAGTCGCGTTCGAGGTAAGGCCGGGCGTAGTCGGCGCCGACGAGGCTGTTGGAGCCCGGTGACGAGAAGACGGTCGAGGAGAAGACCGAGGACGCATCGTCGATAAGCTTCGAGTGGGTGTAGCTGAAGAGCAGCGAGAGCCCGTCTGAGAGGCGCTGCTCGACCTTGGCTTCGAGCGCGTTGAAGTTGGTGGTGCCGGTGTTGTTGCGGTAGAAGGCGATGTTCTGGAAGCGTGGGTAGGGTTTGAGAAGCTGCGCAGCGGCGACGGTGCGCTGGCCGAGCGTGGAGGATGCGGGGATCTGGCCAAAGTATGGGTTGGGGATCTTGGTCTGGAGCACTTGCAGAGCCTTGAGGCCGGCGGCGGTCGACTCCGCGGGGAGGGCGGAGACGGGGAGCTGATTGAGGTTAGCGTCGGGGATGCCGACGTGGACGATGTGCGAGCCGACATAGGCGATGTCGAAGGAAAGATTGGGTGTGAGCTCGCGCTGAACGGCAAGGTTCCACTGCTGGACGTAGCCGGAGCCGAGCGCGCGATTGGCGGTGTAGACGCTTTGGCCGAGATCGGCGTCAGGGGAGAGGGCGATGGGCTGGACGGTTGGACCGGAGGAGAGCGTGAAAGGGGAGTTGATGCTGTCCCCGGTAGCCTGGCGGACGTTCTGGATGAAGGGGAACTGCGGCGCGGTGAAGGGCGTGGTGATGCCGGACTGGTCGATGAAGACGATGCCGAAGCCTGCGCGGAGGACGGAGCGCGGTGTGACGCGGAAGGAGAGGCCGACCCTTGGGGCGAGATTGCCGTAGTGGAGTTCACGGGCACTGCGAGGGAAGCCGTCGACACCGAGGTACTGGAGCTGCTGGGTCCCGAGATTGAAGATCGCGCCCTGATTCGATCTCTCGGTCGAGGGATGATGCAGGGTGTAGCGTGCGCCGAGGTTCAGCGTCAACTGAGGAGTCACGCGCCAGTCATCCTGCGCGAAGAACTCCTGGATATAGTCGCGCGGGCGTATGGTGCTGCCCTGGAGGTCGATGGTGAAGGTGTCGACCTGCCCGAGAAGGAAGCTGGCGAGCGCATTGCCGTTGGATCGCTTGTCAGTGGAGGGGAGCGTGAGCGCCTGCTGGTTGGTGCCGGTGGTAGTGAAGGCGAAGGAGCCGGTGGGGTTGGGTGGGGCGACGGCGTTGAGCTGGTACCAGCGGAGGTCGCCGCCGAACTTGAGCGCGTGGCGGCCGGCGTCGATGTGAAAGGTGTCAACCACCTCCCAGACGCCGGTCTGGTACTGCGAGAAGACGCTCCCAGAGGAGCCGAGCTGCCCAAGTCCGGTGATGGTGAAGAGAGGAAGGGCATTCGAAAATGCGGAGCCGGTGGGAATACCGGGAATGCCGAGGGCCGCTGAGGCGGGGCCGGAGAGGGTTGCGCCGAGGATGTTGTTGCCGCGGCGGGTGTAGCCGAGGCGGGCGTCATTGAGCATGTGCATGCCGAAGGTGTGGGTCTCGTTGAGCACGGCCTGCTGGCCGAGGACGTGGGACAGGCCGGCGACGTTGCCGGTTCCAGTGGGTGAGGCGGCCGTCGCTCCGCTACCCTCGGGGAAGAAGGTTACAGCGTTCTCCACATCGTGGAAGTAGGAGTAGCGCACAAAGGCGCGGTCGGCGGGGCCGAGGTTTGCGTCCACGCGCGCGTCAAACTGGTTCTGGTGATCGAGATCGTTGGCGGTGCGGCTGTAGTTGTTCGCCGTTCCTGTGCTTGTCGGCAGGGGAATGCGGGCGAGGAGGGCTGCCGCGGCTGGGTCGAGCGGCCGATTGATGACATCGTTGGGGAACTCGGTGCGGGTGTAGGCACCGTTGGCGAAGGCCGTAGTGGCGGGATCAAAGATATGGGCGGTGCCGGTGAAGATGCCCTGGCGCTGGGCGAGGGTGGGGACGGTGGAGATGCGGGTGATGCCGATGGCTTGCTGCTGGCCCCCGTAGCCGCCGAAGAAGAAGAGGCGGTTGCGGAGGATGGGAGCGCCGAGATTGGCGCCAAACTGGCTGCGGCGGTACTCGGGCTTGCGGGAAGTGGGGGAGGCAAAGTAGTTTCGCGCGTTGAGCTGCTCGTTGCGGAGGAAGTCGTAAAGGCTGCCGTGGACCGTGTTCGATCCGGAGCGGGTGGAAAGGTTGACGACGCCACCGTTGAAACGGCCGAACTCGGCGGGGACGTTGTTCGATTCGACCGTGAACTCCTGGATGTCGTCGATGAGGGGAAAGAAGGCGACCTGGCCGGGCTCGGGCTGGAGGGCGGAGATGCCGTCGAAGAGGTACTCGTTCGTGCGTGGACGGCCGCCGTTAATGCGCGGGAAGAGGGTTCCGGGCGGGAGCGAGACGCCGGGGGCGAGGGTGGCGAGCTGGACGAAGTTGCGGCCGTTTAGCGGAAGGCCGATCACGGCGGATCGCAGGATGGAGGTCTGGATGTCGCTGGTGGCGGCCTGGAGGAGAGGCGCGTCCGCGGAGACGGTGACGGTCTGATCCGCGGAGCCGACCGCGAGTCTCAGGTCGAGATCTGAGGTGGCGCCGGTGGTGAGCACGACGCCGCTGCGGATGAGGTGGGCGAAGCCGGGGGCTTCAACGTTGATGCTGTAGCGGCCAGGGATGAGCTGCGGGAAGACGAACTCGCCGGAGGTATCGGTCGACATGGCACGATTGGCTCCAGTCGCCTCGGAGGTGATGCGGACCTGGGCGTTGGTGACGGCGTGAGCGGCTGGGTCGAGAACAGTGCCGCGGGCTGTGCCTGCATTCTGGGCGTGCGAGTGGGCAGTCACGAGCGGGAGCAGGAGGGCAAGGATGAGAGATCGGGGGGACAGGGGCACCGGGTAAGCTCCAAGGTCAGCCGGGAGACGCGGAGCCTGCGGGCGTTCGAGGCAATGCGCGTCGCTTGCGCTGCTTCGACTTTACACGATTAGAATCGTATTAGGCGGGATGAGAGAAGAGCGTGCCGGAGGGTGGTCGGACCCAATCCGGCTTAGAGGCGCTCAATCATGATCTCGGTGGCCTTGACGAGGGCAGCGGCGGTATCGCCTTTGCGGAGATTCATTTCGCGGGCTGCATCGGCGGTGATGATGGCGGTGATCTGCCCGTCGCCGATCGCCAGGACGATCTGTGCGAGCAGGCCTTCGATGCGGACGCTGACGACCTTGCCGGAGATCTGGTTGCGACCGCTGACACGACGGAAACGCTCCCTCGATTCGGTGCTGGCGCGTTCGCCGTCCTTCTCGAGAAAGGGCTTGAGGGAGGCTTGCGAGATGCGATGGTGGCCGCCGGGGGTAGTGCGGGTGCGCAGTTTGCCTGCGAGGATCCATTGCTTGATAGTGGGATAGCTGATGCCGAGGATGTGCGCGGCTTGCCGAGGGGTGAAGTAGGCTTGCGGCTCTGGCATCAGGGTCTCCGGTGTGGTTTGCGTCCGGCCGATATGGTCTACTTCGCTCGTTTCGCAGCGGCTTGCCTGAGCGTGTCCGCGGCGGACTCGGGGGTGATATCGCGCTGCGGCGAGGCGAGCAGTTCAAAGCCGACCATGAACTTGCGGACCGTGGCGGAGCGGAGGAGCGGCGGATAGAAGTGGAGGTGGAACTGCCACTCCGTGTGCTCTTCGCCGTCGGGCGGAGCGGGGTGGAGACCCATGGAGTACGGGAACGAGACGTCGAAGACCTGATCGTAGGTGGAGGTGAGCTGCTGGAGGATATCGGCGAGGCCATCGCGGGCGGCGGGATCAAGGTCGGTGAGGCGGGCGACACGCTGTCGCGGAAGAACGATAGTCTCGAAGGGCCAGACGGCCCAGTAGGGGACGAGGGCGACGAAGTACTCGTTCTCGATGACGATGCGTTCGCCGCTGGCGAGTTCCAGATCGAGATAGGCGGAGAGCAGAGGGGTGCCGTGCTCGGCGAGGTAGGCATTCTGCCCTGCGAGTTCGAGGACAAGCTCATCCGGGAGGGAGCGCGTCGCCCAGACCTGGCAGTGTGGGTGGGGATTGGAGGCGCCCATCATGGCGCCGCGGTTCTCGAATATTTGCACGTAGCCGATGTCAGGGCGGCTGCCGAGTTCTTCGACCTGCGCGGCCCAGACGTCGACGACTTTGCGGATGGACGGCACGTTCATCCTGGCCAGGGTGAGATCGTGCCGGGGCGAGAAGCAGATAACGCGGCAGGTGCCGCTCTCGGCCTCGGCAACGAGCAGGCCCTGGACGTCGGAGGTGAACTCGGGGACATCGGGCTTGAGCGCGGCGTAATCATTGTCGAAGACGTACGTGCTGGTATATTGCGGCGTCTGATTGCCTCCGGCGCGCTTGTTTCCTGGGCAGAGGTAGCATTCGGGGTCGTACTGGACGGCGGGGGGCTGGGCGGGAGTCTCGGTCTGTCCCTGCCAGGGTCGCTGAGTGCGGTGTGGCGAGACCAGGATCCACTCGCGCTTGAGTGGGTTCCAACGACGGTGCGGCTGTTCCTTCAGGTCTACCGTCTGGTGAGAGGAACCTTCGGGCTGGGGAGAGCTTCCCTGTTGAGGAAGAGGTGTCTGGCCGTAGCTCATGCGTTTCTCGCGAGTGCGCCGTCGGCGGCGCGGGTGATGTAGGATTCGGCCTCGATGCCGAGCGCTTCCTTGTATCGATGGACGAGCTCTTGGCGGAAGCTCTCGGCCTGATCGGCTGCAACGATGTTGACGGTGCAACCGCCGAAGCCGCCACCCGTGATGCGTGCGCCGAAGCAGCCCGGGAGGGTGAGCGCGATCTGAACAAGCTTGTCAATCTCGGGACAGCTGGCGGCGAAGTCGTCGCGGAAGCTGTTGTGGGCCTCCACCATGAGTTCACCGAAGCTCTTGAGGTCGCCTGCCAAAAGAGCGATGCGGGCGCGCTGAACGCGGCCATTCTCCGTAATGATGTGCTTGCAGCGATGGTACGACTCGGGGCTCATGAGGGCGCGGCAGGCTTCGAGATCCTCCAGTGTGGCGTCGCGGAGAGACCCGACTCCTGGCCGCTCGCTAACGATAACGGCCTGTCCGGCCATGACCTCTCCGTTGCGATCACCGTACTCTCCGTGGGCAACGGTGTGCTTGACCATGGAGTTGCAGATAACGACGCTGACCGAGGGTGGCAACGGTAGATCCTCATGGTCGAGTGAGCGGCAGTCAAGCAGCAAGGCGTGATCGGCTCGACCGTAGACGCTCACAAACTGGTCCATAATGCCGACCGTCCCACCCACAAAATCGTTCTCCGCGCTGCGGCAGAGCGTGGCGATCTCGGTGCCCGGCAGCGTTGCGTTCGCATGGTGGAGGAGGGCCATCGCGGTGGCCACTTCGACGGATGCGGAGGAGCTGAGACCGGAGCCGAGCGGGACGTTGCCGTCCAGGCGAAGGGTGAACGCGGGCACCTCAATTCCCTGCTTCCGAAGGATCCAGAGGACCCCAGCCGGATAGTCGCTCCAGTGAGCGCGACCGTGTGTGGGGAAGCTGCGGAGGTCGTACACCGCCTGCTCGCCGAAGTTCTCCGAGATAAAGGTGACCTTGTCTCCGTCCGCGGGCTCGACCGTCGCGCTGGTCTCAAAGCAGATGGCCATGGGCAGAACGAAGCCACCCGTGTAGTCGGTGTGTTCCCCGATAAGATTGACACGGCCCGGCGCCGTAAAGGTGTGTCGTGCAGACGGCATGCCCTGACTCATTCCCGTTTCTCGTGGACTTTTGGAGCAAGCCAATTGTACGGCCTGCATCGGAAGCTCGCGGGATGGGCTGCGGGCTGGAGAAATAGGATCGAGCGCCTCAGCGAGGAGGGCCGTTTCAGGATCCGCGATCTGCGTCCATTCACCAAGGGGCGGAAGAAAAGCCGAAGGGAATGGGTCACCTTCGCCTTAACGAGCATCATCTCGAATAAGTCGTGCCTAGACTGCCACCGGGTCGAGGATGCGGGCAAGACGAAGTTCCTTGCGGTCGGCGAAGGCCTGCTTGTGAAAGGCATAACCAGCGATGAGGGGAAAGGCGAGGGTAGCCTCGCAGAAGACCATCTGTTCGTAGACGGTGTCCACCTTGCCCCACGAGCTGGCCTCCTTGAGCGTGCTGGAACTGAGGGCGCCATCGCGAACATCGGCAACGGTGATCTGAATGGCGTACTTGTGCATGGAAGCGTCAATGCCGAGGACTTCGGCGGCGACGACGATATCCTGCGCGAAGTTTTTAGGAACGCCGCCGCCGATCATCAGGAGGCCGGTGGTGGGGTTCTCGATCTTGAGCCTGGTGAGCTCGTAAAAGTCCTTGGCGGAGTCGATCGAGACCTTGGGTTTATCCTGCCGCTCGTGCTGGTGGACGACAAGACCGAAGCCGGCGGAACAGTCCGAGAAGGCCGGGACAAAGATGGGAACGTCCTTCTCATAAGCAGCGAGGACGATACCATCAACGCCGCCTTTGTCGGGGGTCTTGCCGTGCTCGACAAGGTAGGCGCCCATGGCCGCGATGACCTCGCGCGAGCTGTAGGGCCGTGGGTCGAGGGAGTCGACGATCTGCTTGATGGTGTCGTCGCAGATGCGGAGTTCATCTTCGTCGATCAGCGTGTCGTAGATGCGGTCGATGGCCATCTCGCGGAGCTTTGAGTCTTCGGTGCCGGACTTCAGCAACTCGTCGGCGATGTAGTGCCGGAAGCCGAGCGCCTCGAAGAAGTCCTGGTCGACAATGTTGGCCCCGGTCGAAACGATGGCGTCGACCATGTTATTGCGGATGAGATCGACGATGACCTGCTTGAGTCCGGCGCTGACGAGAGAGCCGGCGAGGCAGAGGATGACGGCGCACTCGCCGTCTTTGAGCATGCGCTCATAGATGGTCGCGGCCCGGGCGAGGTCACGGGAGCTGAACGCCATCGATTGCATGGCATCGACCATGGGGACGACGTTGTGCTGCTTGATATCGATGTGCTGGATAGTGCTCTGGAGAGCTTGTTTCTTACTAGGCATAAGACGTAAAGGATAGCAAAAAAAGTGGCGATTTTCACAGATTTGGGCTGTGTCAACTGGCTGTAAGCATCGGCCTTGAGGCAGGACTTGGAGGCCTACAGTGTGTGGTGCCTGGGAGGGTTCGCGGCTGAGTGGCCCTCGCGAGAGCGACCAGCCACGGCCTTTTCGCAGTGACGGTACGCAAGACCGGTCTGAACCGCGGCTTTCGAACTAACCATGAACTGCTGGTCGGAGGCCAGGGCTGACCCTGATTGCTTTGTGTGATGAACATGGGCTATACCGAAGGAGCCGCTGTATATAGCTAAATTTCGTCGGCAGTTGTAGAGTGGGGGATACACGCAGAAGGTTCTTTGCCGACAGAAGCACCAGCAGACGTCGATATTCGCTCTGGAAGGGGCAGCCGATGGCAGAAACACCAAACACAATGTTTTCCCGACGAGGTTTTCTCAAGGGAGCCGGCGTCACTGCAGCGACCACGGTGCTCGAGTCGGCACAGGCGCTGGCGCGTGAGACTCATGCGAGCTCTCACGGCGAGCATGCTGTCGGTCCGAACGCGGTGCCGGTGACGCTACGAATCAACGGACACGATCACACAGTTTCCGTCGAGCCCCGGTACACGCTGGCCGAGACTCTGCGAGACAACCTCGGGCTTACGGGGACAAAGGTGGTCTGCGATCGCGGTTCCTGCTCCGCCTGTACGGTGTGGCTCGACAAGGTGCCTTCGCTGGCCTGCATGACACTGGCAATCGACGCGGTCGGGCGTGAGATCACAACCATCGAAGGGATGTCCGAGGGCGACACCATGCACCCGATGCAGGCAGCGTTTGTGAAGCACGACGCGATGCAGTGCGGCTTCTGCACTCCGGGCATGGTGATGACGTGTGCAGCGTTGCTGGAGCGCAATCCGAACCCGGACCTCGGCGATGTCAAGCACGCAATCAGCGGGAACCTGTGCCGCTGTGGGACCTATCCGAAGATCTTCGCGGCGACGCTGGATGTGGTGCATGAGCGGCGGCAAGCAGCTGGTCTGATTACGCTGCAGGCTGAGAGGGAGGCCTAGATGGCAGACGAGATGCTTCTTCTGGAAGAGCAGCAGGGGGCCGCGCCGCAGGAGAAATCGCGCGAAAAGGGTGTGCAGGGCGAGGCCAAGCCGACACGCGACGCAGAAAAAAAAGACGCGGAGACCCCGTCGGCAAAGGCACAGGTGCCCACGCGCACGGAGAGCTTCGTTTTCGGAATCCCGCAGAACGGCCTGCAACATAAAGAGCGGCAGGTGCCGCTCGACGAGCCGCCGGCGCTGGCCGCGAACGCCGATCTAACGTACATCGGAAAGCCGACCGCTCGCTACGACGGACCGGCGAAGGCGATGGGCAAAGGCAAGTACACGGCGGATGTGCATCTGCCCGGGATGCTATTTGCGCGCATGGTGGATGCGTCGATCCCGCATGGCAAGGTGATGTCGGTCGATACAAGCGCGGCTGAAAGATTGCCGGGAGTCCGTGCGGTTTACGTGATCGAGCATGTAAAGGGCAATGCCCAATTGCGCGACCCGAAGCAGGAGACACCATCCCGCTATCCGATCGTGCGCTATGCCGGGCAGCCAATCGCGGGTGTGGCGGCAATCTCGCAGGCGATCGCGGACGATTCGGCAGCGCTGGTCAAGGTGCAGTACGACGAGATGCCATTTGTGGTTGACCGGACGGATGCGCGTAAGGAAGATGCCCCGAAGGTCTTTCCCGGGCCGGCGGATGCGGCTGGAAGCGCGGGCGGCGGTGGTGGACCCAAGGGGGTGCCGCAGGTTGGCAATGTGCATGGGCCGCAGACGAAAAAGGTTGGCGACGCAGCAGAGGGTATGGCTCAGGCGGACGTTGTCGTGGACAGCGAGTACTTCACGCAGGTGCAGACCCACTCCGCGCTCGAGACGCACGGGTTTGTGGTGGATTGGAAGCCCGAGGAGGTGACGGTTTATGCGTCGACTCAGGGTACGTCGAGCGTCCGGAATGAGTTTGCCGATGTGTTCAAGCTGCCCAAGAGCAAGATCCGGGTCATCACGGAGTTCATGGGCGGGGGCTTTGGAGCCAAGTTCGGCGCGGGCAATGAGGGCGTAGTCGCGGCGAATCTTTCGCGTAAGGCGAATGCGCCGGTTCGGCTGATGCTTGACCGCCGGCAGGAGCACATCGTCTCCAACCGGCCGGACTCGCACCAGAAGCTGAAGATCGGAGCGAAGCAGGACGGCACGTTGACGGCTATCGAGCTGACCAGTTATGGAACCGCGGGTGTGGGTACCGGGGCGGGAACTGCCGGACCGGCGACGAACATGTACAAGTGCGCCAATCTGTTGACGCAGGAGTACGACGTCTTCACGAACGGCGGACCGGGAGCGGCTTTCCGTGCGCCGGGTCACCCGCAAGGCTGCTTCGCGCTCGAGCAGGCGATCGATGAGCTGGCAGTGAAGTTGAAGATTGACCCGATGGATCTACGCGAGAAGATCGATAATAATCCGGCGCGTAAGGTCGAACGGCAGCTGATTCGGGAGCGCACAAACTGGAACAAACGAAGGCCGGCGGGTGCGGACTCCGGTCCGGTTAAACGCGGTTCCGGCATTGCCCAGTCGGTCTGGTATCGCTTCGTGAACATGAACTCCTCCTGCGAGGTTCGGGTCTCACGCGACGGCTCGGTGGAGCTGATGTCAGCCGTGCAGGATCTTGGCACGGGAACGAAGACCATCCTTGCACAGATCGTGGCGGAGGAGTTCGGCATGCCGCCGCATGACGTGGTGATTCGGATTGGTGACACGCGGTATCCGATCGGTCCAGATTCTGGCGGAAGCATCACAGCCGGGTCGATCACGCCGGCTGCCCGGAATGCAGCGTTTCAGGCCAAGCAGAAATTGTTGGCCGCTATTGCGCCGAGCTACAACACGACAGCCGACGATCTGGTGCTGCAAGGCGGCCGGGTGCACCGGAAGAGCGACCCGTCGCAATCGTGGACGCTGAAGCAGGCTGCCTCGAAGCTGTCGACAGATGAGATCTCGGCGCGCGCCACACGCGCTCCGGAGTACGCAAAGGAGCGCATCACATATGGCGGCGTCGACTACGTGGAGCTTGCAGTCGACACAGAGACGGGCCGGGTTCACATTGAGAAGGTGTTCGGGGCGCATGACTGTGGACGGCCGATCAATCCGACAGGGGTGATCAGCCAGATCAACGGCGGTGTGCTGCAGGGAATCTCGTACGCACTCTTTGAGCAGCGCATCATGGACCGGAACAACGGCTACATGCTGAACGCGAATCTGGAGAATTATAAGATCATCGGGGCCCGCGAGGTGCCGGAGATTGAGATTGTTCTGGTTGAGAACTACATCGCGCAGAGTTCGACCGATGCTGCGGGGATCGGCGAGTCGGCGGGCATCATCACGCTGGCTGCCGCGATTGCAAATGCGTTCTATAACGCGACGGGAGTTCGTATGCGACGAATTCCAATGACGCCGGCCCACGTGCTCGCAGCGCTGGGCAAGGTGCAGGGAGAGGTGCAGGCATGAACAAGTTCAGCTTTGTTGACTGCACGACCGTAGGGCAGGCGCTCGATCAGATGACGCCTGATGCAACGGTGAAGGCGGGTGGAATCGATCTGCTGGACCTCATGAAGGACGGCATCGTCGCTCCTCAGCGCATTGTGAACATCCGCAACGTGGCGGGGCTTCGGGGGATCACAACGACGCCAAAGGGTCTCCATCTCGGGCCACTCTCGACCTTGACGGAAATCTCTGCGCACCCGGAGATTCAGCGCAGCTACACCGCGCTCTCGGACGCAGCGGGACATGCGGCAACCCCGCAGGTTCGCAATATGGCGACGTTAGGGGGGAACATCATGCAGCGGCCGCGCTGCTGGTATTTCCGGTCGAGCGACTTCGATTGCAAGAAGAAGGGCGGCACGAGCGAGGACTGCCATGCGCACGATGGTGAAAATCAATACCACGCGATCATCAACAACGGCACCTGTGCGATGGTGCATCCATCGTCGACCGCTGTGCCTCTGCTGGCGATGAACGCGGAGGTCGAACTTACGTCCAAGCGCGGCAAGCGCATGGTCGCGATGCGTGATTTCTACGTCCCACCTGAGAAGAGCGTGAAGAACGAAACCGTGGTGCAGCAGGGCGAACTGATTACTGCGATCTTCGTTCCGGGGCCGGAGGCGGGTACGCGATCGGCCTACCAGAAGTACGGGGAGAAGGAGAGCTTTGACTGGCCGCTTGCCGACGCGGGTGTGGTGCTTGTACTGGACGGCGCCAAGTGCCGAAAAGCGTCGATCGTTCTGGGCGTCGCGGCCCCGACCCCGATCCGTGCTACGGCTGCTGAGGCCCTTCTGACCGGCAAGACCATCGACGAGGCGACTGCGCGGGCAGCAGCTCGCGCAGCCATGGAAGGTGCAACGCCGCTTTCACAGAACGGCTTCAAGACACAGCTCTTTCAAACGGCTATTTACCGAACGATTCTTCTGGCTGCAGGGCAGATGCAGCGCGACCCGAGTGCCATCGGATAGGAGCAGGGATGACTACGACGAACGCAGAGACCCGATGCAGCGCTCTCCGCAGCAAATCTTCCTACGGAGCTTTTGGTGACTTCCATGAAGAGCTCGTCGAGATCATGGGAGCAACGACCACCTACTGGTGTCTAAAGACGATGGGCAAGGCCGGGCCGGATGAGCATTACGTTCACCGATCCTTGTGTCAGCAAGGGCGCCGATGCTGGCAGGATGCGACGGATGATGGCGAGTAAACGACTGCTAAGCTGACCCGTTGGGGCCATCCTAGTGGCCCTCAAACCTCACGTGTCACAGTTGTGATGAAAGTTTCAGCTCGTCATAACGGGCCCGCTAAGCTGGTAGCTGTGTCTTCCCCTCCTGACATCCGGCCCAGCAAGGATCCGGCATATCCTGCCGGCCCATCCTTGCTTCCGCGATTGCTCTCGGGAGCATCACTTCGTCAAAACTCAGCGGATTTCCTGCTGGAAACCGCGCGCGAGTTCGGGGACTTGAACCATTACCGGCTGTTTGGCCGGCACATCTACCAAATTAATCATCCGGACCTGATTTCAGACTACTTTCTCCGGGATGCGACGAATCACGATCGCAACCTCGTGATGCAACGAGCGCGCGATGTCCTTGGGCACGGTCTCCTGACGAGCGAGGAGCCGCTGCACATGCGGCAGCGACGGCTGGCGCAGCCGGCGTTTCTTCGCGAGCGGATTGCGGCCTACGCCGAGGTGATCGGAGCGAATACCCTGTCGCTCAGCGCTCGCTGGAAGTCGGGAACGGTGATCGACCTCCATGCTGAAATGCTGGAGCTTGCGCTCCGTATCGTTGGGGAGTGCCTGTTCGATCTCCACACGCTTGACGATGTTGCTGCGATCGCCTCGGCAGTGGACTCGTTCATGAGCTTTCTTCCGCTGTCCTTCCTTCCGTTCTCTCAACAGATCCAGCGTCTGCCTATCCCGGCGATGCGGCGACTTCAGCGGGGCAAGGCTCATTTGGACAAGTTGATCTATCGCATGATCGCGGAGCGCCGGGCTGATCCGTCCGATCGTGGCGACCTGCTCTCCATGCTGCTCAACGCGACGGATCCCGAGCCCGAGCAGCAGGAGGGTGCTTCGCAGGCTGGGTCAGCGGATGCAACGACGGTCAGGACTGCGAACACCATGAGCGACCGGCAGTTGCATGATGAGTGCGTCACCATCATTCTTGCGGGCCACGAGACGACCGCGAATGCGCTTTCGTTCGCTCTCCAACTCCTTGCTCATTATCCTGAGGTGCAGCAGCGCCTACATGAGGAGGCTAGAGCCGTCCTAGCCAATCGCACACCTGTCGCGACGGATCAGCCGCACCTCGCCTATGCAACGCAAGTCTTCGCGGAGGCGATGAGACTGTACCCGCCGGTCTGGGTAACGGGACGAACCTGTACCAAGCCCTATGACATCGCCGGATTCCACATCCCCGTAGGTGCGACGCTGCTGGCGCCGCAGTACGCGGTGCATCGTGATGCGCGCTTCTTCGATGAACCGGAAAACTTCGACCCGTCTCGATTTGCGCCGGAGAGTAAGGCGGGCCGGCCACGCTATAGCTACTTCCCATTCGCCGGAGGATCGCGGCAATGCATCGCAGAAGGTCTCGCCTGGATGGAAGGGACCCTGGTGCTCGCAGTGATCGCGCGAGACTGGCGTCTGACGCCAACTCCGGGCAGCCCGCCCAGGCCTTCGATAAGACCTGCCGTCAGCCTTCGGCCCGGCAAAGGCATACCTCTCCACATCCATCGGCGAGCGGGCGGCCCTTCATGAGGAGGTTCGCTCTCCAATTTACGAGCGATTGGATTCTCGCAGGCTTCAGGCGATGCTCAGAGGGTGAGCAGACAGGCTAAACTCAGGACGGGTTCGAGCGGAACAAACGAGGGCGAAGCCGTGTTGAGCTTTGGCAACCTTCTTCCGACCCACGATCAACTCAATTTCGGCAGTCGCACCGAGATATTCGCCTACAACGCCAGTCTCAGTGGGCATCGCAGCGGCTACGGTCTGCGCCTCCGATTGCGCGGGTCGCTACAATGGGCTGCGAACGGCTATGGTGCGTTCGCCTCGTTACTCTACAACCGGACACCAAACGACTAGTCCCGTGATAACGCAGGTGCGCGGTGACTACTTCCAGACACCCTACGATCTCGATTTCTTTAACCGCGCTAAAGACGTGGTCAGACGTGGTATCCCAGAGCCGCAAGCACGCCGCGCATGTTGGTGAAGCTTTCCATTACGCCGGGCATGGGATCATCACCCTTGATCTCGTACTCAAGATCGACGTTGCCGGGATAGCGCATATCGACGAGTGCCTGGAAGATGGCTCGTACAGGCATGATGCCCTCACCCACGGCGACTTGACTCTCCTTTTGCGTCGCGTTCGCCAGATCCTTCATGTGCATGTCCAGAAGACGAGGTCCAGCCTTTCGGATCGCCTCGACGACGTCCGTCCCTGCACGCATCGTGTGTCCAACATCAATGCAGCAACCGACACGCGGATCCATGTTCTTCACCGCCGAAAGCACGTCCAGAGGAGATGGCCACTCCTTGTCCTCTGGACCGTGGTTATGGATGGCGAGGCGTATGTTGTACTCCTTCACGAATTTCTCCACCCTGGGTAGAGTCACGCGAGTCGGCGCACCGACGATCAACGGGATGCCGGCGGCTTTGCAGTACTCAAACTTGCTGCGGATGTCCTCGTCTTCGTCCTTCGGGAAGTAGATTGTTCCGGCTGCCGTCAGTTGGAGCCCCGCAGCACGGTACTGCTCTGCCTGCTCTCGTACCTGGTTGCTCGGCCCCATGGGAAGGTGCACATCTTTCAGATTCAGGTAAGGAGTCTTCAACTCCTTCATAAAGGCGATAAGCTGCGCCTGATTGAACTTGCGAAAGGTGTAGCTCGCAATGCCCAGCCGGATTGGCGACGGCCCCCCGGGCGCTTTGTTTTCGCTTTGACCAAATGCAGCCTTGGCGAGCAAGGGCATGCTGCTCAGCGCAGCTGCGCCTCGGAGTAGATGACGACGCGTCATGAAAGATCTCATGCTGCGAATAGTAATCGCCCCTTTCGTGAAGCGTCTAGGGGAAACACATGATGCGAGACGATGTGTGGCGGTGGAATACGCTGCTGTTGACTCATACGACGCGGAACTGTACTCTTTCGTTCGTTGTTCGAACAGAGTGCTGCACCGCGCCCCAGAGAAGAAGCCCTTTGAAGGCCAACACGGGCCTTTTTGGGGTGTGCTTTCACCTGCAACAAACTACTGCGCTGTCACACTTAGGAAGATTTTTGTTCTGTGCCTCGACTCACGATCTGTTCGTCTTAACCCAGCCAGCGGGATCAGTGCTCTTGAGCACTCGTGAGGGCCTATCCTCGATGACCATTGGAAATCTGGCCGATTGATGCAACGCCTCCTGCCCCCCGAAAGAATCGCCTCGAATAAGACACCGCGGCGTATCAATCGAAATCTCCTTTTCAACCTCATACGCACACGTCAGCCTATCTCGCGAGCAGATCTCGCCCGTCTCTCCGGCCTGCAGCGAAGTACGGTCTCACTCATTGTCGAAGAGCTCATCGTCGATCGCTGGATTGTCGAGGGCTCTACGGGCCGTCTTCCGCGCGGTCGAAGGCCGACCTTTCTGCAGCTGAATGATGAACGCGCAGTGATCGCGCTCGATATCCACCCTTCGCAGACAACGGTCGGGGTCTCTGACAGTGGCGGAAAGATCATCTCCCAGAACGTTATTCTTCTCCCAGAGGACACAACAGGAGCACCTGCAGCGATCGTCGCTGGGGTCCGCAAGATGCTGGTGGCACACAAGGGAAAGGTCTTTCTGGGCATCGGCATCTGCCTTCCAGGGCGGACCGACCTCCATCTGGAAAACGCCATCTTCGCTCCGAATCTCAGCTGGCCTGTACGGGGCATCAAGTCTCGCATCGAACGGGCGACCGGCCTTCGTGTAGAGATGGACAACGTGGCCAATGCCTGCGCGCTTGCCGAGATCTGGTTCGGAAGCACCGAGCGTGACCACGATCTTGTCGTGGTCAATGTGTCCGAAGGACTCGGCACGGGCATCTTCGCGAACGGGCAGTTGCTCCGCGGCGATAACGGCATGGCCGGAGAGTTTGGCCACGTACAGCTTGACCCGCATGGGATCGCCTGCTCGTGCGGAAATAACGGTTGTTGGGAGACCCTGGCGTCGAACCGGGCAGCCCTGCGCTATTACGCGGAGGCCGTACCATCGGCCGCGAGCTGCACGTTTGAAGGTCTGCTGAAGCTGGCGCAGAGGGGCGATGCCGGGGCGACCGGCGCCTTAACCCTCATGTCCACCCATCTTGGACGAGGTCTCCGAATGATTGCCTCGGCGCTTGCACCTCGCGAGATCGTGATCGTCGGTGACCTGACGACCGCCTGGCACACATTCGGTCCAATTGTTGACGCCGAGATGCGCAAGGGCTCGCTGTCCAGGCTTCCCAGCCTTCGCCCGGCGTACGAAGGAAACTCCGCCCGCCTCCGAAGCGCGGTGGCCCTGGTGCTGAGCGGAGGTCTTCTTCCCCACTCAGGAACAGGCAAGGGCTGAGCTGCCAGAGACGTTTAGGTGACGCCAAAGATGCGGACGACAGCAGCGGCAACCGCCGCACCTGCCATTGGCCCCAGGATCGGTACCCAGGCATAATCCCACTCAGAGCCGCCCTTCCCCGCGATGGGAAGAAGTGTGTGTGCGAGTCTTGGGCCGAGGTCGCGGGCTGGGTTGATCGCGTACCCTGTGCTTCCCCCAAGCGACAGGCCGATGCCCCAGACGAGCGAGCCGATAAGAACCGGACCCAGCCCCGGCGCCAGCCCACCGGGGGAGACGCGGCGGGAGAAGAGCGCGGCGGCGACAAGAACCAGTATGAAAGTGCCTACAACTTCGCTGAAGAAGTTCCAAAAGAGACTGCGGATGGCGGGCGAGGTGGCGAAGCAGCCAAACTTCAGATCGGACTCCGGCGTGGCAGCCCAGTGCGGCTTGTAGTGCAGCCAAACCAGAACCGCTCCAAGAAATGCGCCGAGGACCTGTGCAGGGATGTACGTCAGCAGACGCGACGCGTTCCCCGTCATGAGAACGGAACCCAGCGTGACCGCCGGATTGAGGTGAGCATCCGAGTCACCCATCGCAGAGGCAACGGCAACCCCGGCAAAGACAGCTATGCCCCAGCCGGTCGTGATTGCAATCCAGCCCGCGTCCTGCGCCTTCGAACGGTTCAACAGCGTTCCGGCTACAACACCGTTTCCGAGAACAATGAGCACCATCGTTCCGAAAAACTCTCCCAACACGGGGGAACTCGCGATCATGTCAGCATCTCCAAATCGTCAGAACGTTGCAACGGCACGGTTCCAGGTTTCAAGCCTCATATATGTACCCCGGCGCCAGAGCCTGGAAGTCCTGGAGATCCTTCTGTCGGAACTCCGGGCCTCGTCTCAGCTCGTCACCCAGAAGCTGGGAGACCACCGGCGCGGACTCGAGTGCGGCCCGTGCATTGAGAAAGAGCGATCGCGTGCGGCGGGCCAGCACATCCTCAACCGTGCGAGCCATCTCGAAACGTGCAGCCCACACCACCTCGCCCTTCGTGTAAGGAAGCTGAGGGTGCAGCAACTCCCGGAACTCCGGCCTCTCCTCAAGAAGCGATCGAAGCGCCGGCAGATCGGATCCGTACGCGGTCTGTGAGTCGTCCGGCTGAGAAGAAGCACCATCATCCGTCCACCCATGGATATGTAAATTCAACGTCTGCGACGGAGCGGACTTGAGCTGACCAACCGCTGCGGCGTGCTGGATCGCATCCTCGCCCATGCGCCTGTACGTGGTCCACTTTCCTCCGGTCACGGTCACCAGGCCCTTGGCGGACACGGTGATCTTGTGATCGCGCGACAGCTTCGCCGTACTCGCATTGCCACTGGCCGCAAGCGGTCGAAGCCCGGACCACACACTCAGCACATCACCGGTGTCAACCGCTCTGCCCAGATACTTGTGGATGTGATCGCGAAGGAACTCGCGTTCCTGGCTCGTCGAGCGGGGCTCCACCAGACCTTCACTCATCGGCTCATCCGTCGTTCCGACGACGAGGTGCTGATGCCATGGAATCGCAAACAGAACACGCCCATCGCTCGTCTTCGGAACCATGAGCGCGCTGCTCCCTGCGAGAAATTCGCGAGGCAGAACAAAGTGGGTTCCCTGACTGATCGAGAGCAGCGGGTCCTGTCCCGCGCTGTCCATGTGCATGATCTCCTGCGCAAATACGCCTGTAGCGTTCACAACGACCTTGGCCCTGATCTCCAACTGATACGCAGTCTCAGCATCGCGCACCACTGCACCAGTAATCTTGCCGTTTTGCTGCAGCAGTCGCACCACCCCTGCATGATTCAGAGCGACACCACCAATGTCGAACAGGGTTCGCATCAGTGCGACGGCATACCGTGCGTCGTCGAACTGCCCGTCCTGATAGAGGATGCCACCCTTTAGACCAGTCTGCGTGATGGTTGGGAGCCGCTCCAGGGTCTCGGCTCTGGACAGCATCTCGGATTTGCCGAGAGAGAGCTTTCCCGAGAGCCACTCGTACATCTTCAGCCCGAAGCCGTAGTACGGCAGACCCATGTAGTCATACACCGGCACAACGAAAGAGAGCGGGTGCACAAGGTGAGGCGCATTCCGGAGCATGTGACCACGCTCCTTGAGGGCATCTAGCACGAGCCGGAAGTTGAACTGCTCGAGATACCTCACCCCGCCATGCACCAGCTTCGTGCTTCTGCTGGAGGTTCCTTTCGCGAAGTCGTCTCGCTCGATCAGCAGAGTCCGATACCCCCGCGAGGCGGCCTCTACCGCGGCGCCGAGGCCCGTGGCCCCGCCACCGATCACAAGCACATCCCAGAGCGGGTCCGCCTCAAGCTCATGAAGGATGTCACCTCGCTCGAGGGTCACTGCTCCTCCCAGCTGGCGGCGCGCTCGAGCGCCTTACGCCAGCGCGATCGCATCCGGTCACGGGCTGCATCCGTCATCTGCGGCTCAAAGGTGCGCTCCGCCTTCCACTGCTCCGCAATCGCCTCCGCCGAAGACCAGAAACCGACACCAATCCCGGCAAGATACGCCGCTCCCAGGGCCGTCGCCTCTGCATTGAGCGGGCGAACAACCCGTACGCCCAGCAGATCAGCCTGCAGCTGCATCAACATGTTATTTGCCGACGCCCCGCCATCCACGCGGAGTTCCTGGAGCGGAAGACCCGAGTCCGCCTGCATGGCGTCCAGAACATCCACGACCTGCAGCGCGATCCCCTCCAAGGCCGCACGCGCTATATGCGCCCGCGTTGTTCCCCGCGTCATTCCGACCAGTGCGCCGCGTGCATACTGATCCCAGTGCGGCGCGCCAAGGCCGGAGAAGGCCGGTACAAGAACGACGCCGCCTGAGTCCGGCACAGACATCGCCAGATCTTCTACCTCCGCCGAAGTACGGATAATCTGCAGCTCGTCCCGAAGCCATTGGACGACGGCACCAGCCATCAACATGCTTCCCTCAAGCGCATACTCTGTCTGCCCGTTCATGCCCCACGCAATGGTCGTCAGCAGCTTGTTCCGGGAGGACATGGGTGTCTTCCCGGTGTTCAGCAGCATGAAGCTTCCCGTCCCAAAGGTGCATTTGACCATGCCGGGCCTCGTGCACATCTGCCCAAACAGCGCTGCCTGCTGATCCCCCGCGACCCCCGATATCGGGATGTCGCTCAGAACACCTGTAGCCGTTCCGCAGACACCGCTCGACGCCACCACCTCGGGTAGAAGAGATCGAGGAACTCCGAAGATGCCCAATAACTCGTCATCCCATTGACCTGTGTGGATATTGAAGAGCATCGTGCGCGAGGCATTTGTGACATCGCATACGTGGCGGACACCCTCGGTCAGCTTCCAGATCAGCCAGGAGTCCACCGTGCCGAACGCGAGTTCACCCCGCTCGGCCCTGTCCATGGCCCCAGGGACATGCTTCAGGATCCAATGGATCTTGCTCCCGGAGAAGTACGCGTCCGGCAACAGACCCGACCTCTGCTGGATGAGCGCAGCCAGGCCGTCTCTCCGTAGCTGGTCGCAGAACTCCGACGTGCGACGATCCTGCCAGACGATGGCGTTATAGACCGGATCTCCGGTCTTTCGATCCCACACGATCGTCGTCTCGCGCTGATTGGTGATACCGATGCCCGCGATGTCGGAGCTGCGGAGGCCCGCGCCTGCGAGTGCCTCCGCAGCAGACCCAATGTGAGAAGACCAGATCTCGACAGGATCGTGCTCCACCCAACCGGGCTGCGGAAATATTTGGCTAAAGGTTCTTTGAGCGAGACCCTGGACGGCGCCAGACCGATCGATCACCATGGCGCGGGAGCTGGTGGTGCCCTGGTCCAGAGCAAGGATGTAACGACGATTGTTCAACGAGCTTCTCCGAGAGTGCAGCGCTTACTTCGTTCCAATGTTTGTTCCAGCAGCGATCGTGACATCCACGGCTTGGTCAGCCTTCGCCAGAAGGACAAAGTGTCCCGGTGAACCTTATACAGCAAACCGAGGGGCACGCGAGTGCGGCTTCTCTTGCCAGGAGTCGACCTGCAGGATCGGGTACAGTTCATCGTACTGAGAGGCCCCTGCCTGTTGGCGGGATCCGCCCAGAATTCGAGTGCGCTCGCGGGCTTAGGGAACGCTGTAGTCGATCGTGAATCGGCCAAGCTGGATCATTCCGTGACCAGAGGGCGGCCATATACGGAACGACTCGATCCGGTGAATGGACGCGTTTCGGACCGCAGCGACCTCCACCAGCGCCTTTCCCGTCGCCGCCTCCGAGATGGTGACGAGCAGCTCCTCGCTGGCCCTTGTCCAGCCGATCAGATAAGCCCCGCTCGGAAGCGTTCGCGCGCCGACCTTCAGCGGCACCTGCGTCACGAAATAATCCGAATACTTCCCGTTTGCCGAATAACCGGCGGTGATGAGGACCACCCCGGCGATCATGTGCCCCTGGTTGTCCACCACGCCTGAGGCTGTCCGCATCTCGGTCTCGATCCGCTCAGCAATTACCGGTGCCCTGGCCGGAATCACCGCTCGCAGCTCTTCGGTGGTCGCTGGTCTCCACCCTGTCATCCGCGCACCTTGAGCAAGGATGCTCGCACTGCCCAGCCCAATGCTGGCGAGCAATGCACAAGCTCTAAGGAGGGCTTCGGGCCGTCTCCGGACATTAATCAAAGTGCACGATCCCTCTTTGCAGAGCTGTCGTCGCCGCCTGCGTCCGGTCCGTCACGCCGAGCTTTCCGAGGAGGCTGTTCACGTGCGTTTTCACCGTCGCCTCGGAGATGAAGAGCGCACCCGCGATCTCCTTGTTACTGTTTCCACTCACGATCAGCCGCAGCACATCCGTCTCCCGTTCCGTCAAAGTGGGCCCCGATAGCCGCTCCGCCAGCCGCTCGGCAACCTCGGCCGGAATGCGCGACTTACCCGCGTGAACGGTTCGGATGGCCCCGATCAGATCGTCTGAGTTCATGCCCTTCAACAGATATCCCTTGGCACCGGCCTGCAGTGCGCGGTAGATGTCTTCATCTCCGTCAAACGTTGTCAGCACGATGATGCGCGCGTCTCGGAACTCGGCCCGAATCCTTGTGATTGTCTCAACGCCACCGATCGTCGGCAGTCTCAGATCCATCAACGTTACGTCCGGCCTGTGCTCGCGGAACAGCTGAATAGCTCGATCACCGTCCGGCGCCTCCGCTACGATCTCGAAACCTTCTACCAGGCGTAAAAGCGCTATAAATCCCTGGCGGACCACATGGTGATCCTCCACGATCATGATGCGGATGACGTCACTCACAGCCGATCCTCTCTCTCCGCCTTGCGCGGGTTTATCTGCAGATCGATACGCGTTCCCTTGCCGGGTACGCTCTCGATTTTCAACGTCGCGCCGATCCGCGCCGCCCGCTCGCGCATACCCTGTAGGCCGAAGTGCCCGCTTCCGCTCAGGTCTCGCGAGCTCTCCGCAAATCCCTTGCCATCGTCGATCACTTCCAGCCGAACCGTACTCGCATCGTAGCGCAACACCACGACAATGTGCCCGGCCCCGGCGTGCCGAACAGCGTTCGTTACCGCCTCCTGGGTGACGCGCAGGATCTCCTTTTCGACACGGGAGCTGACTGGACGGTAGGTTCCTTTCACCTCCAGCCTCAGAGCGGGACCGCCCACGCCAGACCTGCTCTCGGTCACTGCAGCAAGCAAGGATGGCAACGTCTCCGCCTCGCCCTGCGCACGCAGATTCCAGATGGAGCTCCGGGCCTCGGCGAGACTTCCCCGCACCAGCTCCTTCGTCTCCTCGAGCTGCTTGAGAGCTGCATCTGTCGATGTCTGAAGCAGACGCGCTGTCACCTCCAGTTGCACCGAGATCGCCACATATCCCTGCGCCAGCGTGTCATGGATCTCACGCGCGATCCGCCCGCGCTCCCCAAGCACCGCCTTGTACTGTGCCTCCACAGAGACGACGCGCCACCGGTACACAACGAAGCCAAGCGCGCCGAGACCGAGGATCAACAGGCGGTAGAACCATCTCGTCTGCAACAGCGTCGGTCGCACCCGGAGGTCGAACCCCGTCGGCTCCGCGCTCCAAACGCCATCGTTGTTCGAGCTCACTACCAGAAAACGGTACCGGCCAGGAGGAAGATTGGTATAGAAAGCCTCCCTCCGCGAGCCTGCCTCCACCCACTCCTTATCGAATCCATCCAGCTTGTACCGGTATCGCACCTTCTGCGGCGCCACAAAGCTGAGCCCGGCGTATTGCACCTCCATCCGCCGCTCACCTGCCGGAAGTGCCAGCGTCTGCCCCGGTGTCATTTGCGTCATGTCCACCGGCCGATCCTGAAGCAGGATCTGCTCAATGGCTGTCTGCGGCGGCACCCCATTCCTCGCGATCAACCCTGGATTCACAAAGGCTGCTCCATCCAACGTCGCGAACCAAAGCGACCCGTCCCCCATACGCCACGCCGCTGGATGCCCACCGCTGCTGCCCTCGCTCATTCGCATCCCATCGGCGACGCCGAATACTCTGGCGGTGATCTCCCCCTTACCCTTGGTGGCGAAGGCGTTCAGCGCCGACGTGCTCACACGGTAGATCCCTCTCCTTGAACTCAGCCAGAGGTCTCCCGTCGCATCCTCCAGCATGCCGAACACCGTCTGTGGAACTCCGGTCCTCGTGGGCGGCAGAGCCGTAAATTTACCCTGACGCCCACGGCTCAACCCCCCGTCCTGCGTTCCGATCCAGAGTGTACCTGCGCCATCCTCGAGCAGCGACGTCACCGCATCACTGCCCATGCCGTCCTTGGTTGTGAAGTTCGAGAACCCGTTCCCGCTGAGCCGGCTTAGACCTCCAAGGGTTCCAATCCAAAGGTCGCCTGCCCGGCTCCGCAGCATCGTGCCGATCAGATCGCTTCCCAGACCGTCCATTCGCGAGTAGGACGTAAAGGCGCCGTTCACCAGGTGCGAGAGGCCGTTCCGGGTCCCGATCCACAACGAGCCGTCGCGATCCGCGTAGAGCGACCGTACAAAGTCGTCAGCGAGACCATCCTGCGTGGTGAAGACGCGCACCCTGCCATTCCGAACACGGTTCAGGCCGTTCGGAGTTCCAACCCAGAGGTCTGCTCCTGTCTGTGCTAGCGAAAGAATCACCTCGCTCGACAGGGCAGGATGTGTGGCCACTGCGGATACCTCTCCCCCATCGATCCGGTCGAGACCTCCTCCGTTTGTACCGATCCAGATCGTGCCTGCCGAGTCTTGAAACAAGGCTCGTACCGGGCCCGCAGTCAGGCCATCCTGCTCCGTGACAGTGGAGAATGCCTGTTCCCGCATCACCGTCAACCCGGCATTGTCCGTTCCGAACCAGACGCTTCCCTCCCGGTCCTCGAAGATCGAAAGCACACCTGTCAGCCGAGACCGGCGCGTCACCAGCTCGGCATGACCATCGACGACGCGAGCTATTCCCCGGTTCGTCGCGACCCAGAGCGCACCCTCACGGTCACGGTAGAGCCGTTCTATGAAAGCGCCAGCGAAGCCCACGGAGGCTTCCACCACCGTCATCCGCCCGCCACTCCAGTGAGCGAGACCCCGGCTGGTACCAACCCAAAGGCCACCGGTTCCGTCGGCGAGCATGGTCTGTACGTCGTTCGACGGAAGGCCGTCACGTATTGTCAGCCTTAGCCTTTCGCTCTTTTGAAACACCTCTACGCCGTTGCGTCCGCCGATGCAGACCTCATCGGCATTTACCACCGCCAACGCCCTCACTTCGCCGATCTCTTGATCGATGGGGATCGTTGCTGCGATCGAGCCATGGGCGTCCAGGTTGAAGATGTTTCTGCCTCCTGCGATCCAGATTCGCTCACTTTCATCCTCCGCGAAATTGGAACCGCCCTCCATAACCTGGACGTCGTCTGTGCCCGCCACCTTCTCGAAACGATCGCCCCGCAGATAGGCAAGGCCAGCCGCTGTCATCGCCAGCACGCCACCACTATGCGGAGCGATCATAGCTGAAACCGAGTTCGACGGCAGGCCATCGCTAACCGTGAATGAGGTGAATACGCCCTCCCTCGACCGCCGCAGGAGACCGCCCGTCGTGCTGATCCAAAGCGCGCCGGAGCTGTCCTGCTTGAGGGTGCTGATGATGTCGCTGTGCAGCTGAACTGTGTTCTCGGTGTTGTACAAGCGAAAGCTCAGACCATCGAATCGGACGAGGCCGGCTTCGGTCGCGATCCAGAGAAAACCATCTTGCGTCTGGAGAACCGAATGCACCGTATTTTGCGGAAGACCGGAGTCGCTCCGCCATGTCTGCTTACCGAACTGCGCCAGCCTTCGCTGGGTTCCCAAGGCGCCCATGGGAGGGGCGAAGAGGATCAGAGCAAGCAGGCTCAGAATGGTCGCAACCGCTCGTCGATCTCTGGTCATTCGTCTGCCGCTGCTCTCCGACTGGATCGAAGTCTAAAGGTGAGCGTCGCGCCATCCCACAGTGGCATCGATGGACCCCAATTGTGCGCCGCTTCACCTAATGCAGGTCGCATCGTTGACCCGCGTACATACCCTTGTCGAGAAACATCCTTACCTGCGGGTCATCGGGATTGAGAGCCTCTACTTGGTGCAAGACCTCCGCCGCTTGCTGCTTCATCCCGACCCGGCACACGATATACACAAGATTCAGTCCAGCCGCGGTCTGTGCCGGATCCGCATCAACGAGATGGCGCAGCAGAGAGACGGCGCTCCCTGCCCTACCCGCAGACGCCTCGAGCACCGCAAGATTGCCCAAGGCGCTCGGCTCAAAGCCGTTCTGTTCAAGAGCCAACCTGTACTCTGCCGCCGCTCGGTCCCTCTGTCCCGATACCTGCGCCAGGTACCCGAGCTGTGCATGCAGAGGAGCATCCGACGGGCCATTGAGCTCTGCCTTCGACAGCAACGCGAGCGCCTTTGCTCCTGCCTCACGATCGCCCCTCTCCGCCATCTGGGCGTAGGCGAGGCCAAGTTCTCGGTCACCAGCAACGGCGCTCCCGACCGGCTTCAAAGCCTCCCCAAAGCTAAGGTGGCCAACACGGTGACTCGCCGACATCTGCGGAAGCCGCTGGATGTTGTGATCCGTAACCTGCTCGTGGGAGATGTCGGTCGTCGCCCGCGACGGCATGTGACACCCGGCGCAGTCCTGCTGCTCCGGATGGTGCTGCAGCGCGATGTTCGCTGAGTTGTGGCAGCTCAGGCAACGTGCCCGGAAGAACGCGACACGCTGTTCTGGAGCTGGCGTTGCATGCGGATCATGACACGTCGTGCAGGTCAGCCTGTCGCCGCTGCCTGCTTTACAGGCACTCCTCAACAGCGCCTCGTACTGGCTCGTGGCTCTTCGCCCACCGGCCTCCGCACTTGCTCTCACAAAGTAAACGGCATCGTCGTTCAGGCGATCACCGGGACGAAACTGCGCGAGCGACCGACCGGGACGGTACACGACCACATCGCCTTCCAGATGGCATTGGAGACAGACATCGTCGCGCTCGGCCGAGGCGAGCTTGTCGGGGTTCAGTATCCGTCCATGACCGCCGTCGGCCAGGTGCTTCGAGGCGTCGCCGTGACATCCGCTGCAGCCGATGCCGCCCTGCTCGAACGGAGCTCCGGCCCAGCGGTTCTTTGCCATGGGCAGAGCCGTCTGAACACCGCTGGCATGGCAGTGTAAACAGTTGGCATCCACTGGAAGCGAAGCAGGCATGGAGGTTGTGGATCCAAAGTTGGGAGCCATGTCCCAGATCTCCCGCCTGCCGTAGAAGTTGATTGGCAGCTCGAACCACTGGCCATCGACCTGATATAGATAGGTGCGTCCCCGGTGTCCGGAGCCGATAAAGTAGAGCAGCTGCCTCTCCCCATGCAGCTCAGCGGAGGTTTCCTGTCGTTTCACGTCTCTCGGTCGATCGTAAGACATCCAAAGAGCATCGTTCCGCGCGAAGACTTTATACGTTACTCCGGAAGCCGCATGCCGAAGCTGCCCTTCGAGACTCCCTTCCCGAGCCAGCCCGCTCCCCCGTGCCATGGACGTTTGCTGGTACCGATCGTAGATCTCGCGGTGACACTGGGCACAGGCCGCATCAGGATGGCTTAATCTGGGCGGCGCGGATCTCACCGCTGCGGAAGCCGCGACCGGTCTCTCGATCGCAGTGGCCATCGCAAGACCGAACACGGCGAAAATCAGCCCGGCAGAGAGCAGCACCTTTGCAAAGACAGACTTGGTTCCGGGGAAGGTGAACCCCCTGCCAACATGGCCGTCTCTCTGCCGGTTCGATCTAGTGAACTGTCTCAAGCTTCGGCTCACTTGCTGCTTGCAGGCTCTGCGAGGCTTGGGTCTCGCGACTCGCATCCTCCTGCCGGCCCAGCGCCCGATAGGCCTGCCCCAGCAAGCTGTGGGTGCGGTAATTGGACGGGTCCATCGCCTTCGCGCGCTCCAGGTACGTCGCGGCCCCAAGCGGGTCCTCCCGCTTCAGCAGAACCTTCCCTAGCAGAATGTACGGTCCTGTAGAGTTCGGCTCCAGAAGCAGAGCCTGTTGCAAGGATCTCTGTGCATCCTCGTAGCGCCCTGCACGGTAATACGCATCGCCGAGGCGATCGTACACAGGGCCGTCCAGTGGGTCGTGCGTCCTTTCCATATCGAGCTCGGCGATCGCCTCATCCAGATGGTTTCCAGCCAGCGCGATCTCGCCCAGCAGCGCGTGCGCCAGCGGAAGATGCGGATCTAACTCGAGAGCCTTTGTTCCGAAGTCCCTGGCCACCGGCAGGTACTCTCTGCGAAAGAGCATGCGCGCCGCCAAGAGATAAGCGGCGGCGGAATCCGGAGGAAATCCGTACTGGGCCGCAAATGCATGCCGTGCATCGTCGTAACGGCGAGTGTCGAGATAACAGAGAGCCAGAACATAACTCGGGTCGACCTTGGAATTCGAGGACCAACCGTGCGAGCCCTCGAGCAGAGGTATCGCCACGGCTGGCCTGCCCAGGCGGAACAGGGTAAGCCCACGCATCTGCCCGGCCTCCTGGTCGTGCGGATCCTTCTCCAGCGCAGCAGCAAAGGCTCGGTCAGCCTCCGCGAGTTTAGCTTGGTCATAGTAGGCCAGTCCACGCAGGGTATCGACACCTCGCGCAACCGGTACCTGTGCTCCAAACACGTTCAACTGCCGGAGAGCCTCATCTCCGTGCCCGGCGTTGATCTCCCGGCGAATCGCAGCGAGTGACAGGTCGCCCACTTTGCCCGAACTTACGCTTGAGCCGTTGGCATCAACCTTCCCTGCTGAGGAGGTTTGAAGCAGCGCTTCAGATGTCCTCGACACCTGCGCCTGAGCTGAAGAGACAAGGAGAAGCGTGGTCGCGAGGTGGAGGCAGGTGCGGTTCATCAGATCTTCTGCGGCGGATGTTCTACAGCTTCTTGCTTCAGTCTAACGGAAAGCGACAAGGGGAGCCGAAGCTCCCCCTCTCGTGTAGACCACCTCTGTAGCTTGTTCTCAGAACTGAAAGCGGCCCGAGAACTGCAACTGACGTGGATTGGTATAACCGCCAATACCAGGGCCGCCGCCGATCGCCCCGCCGGCGACGATGTTGCTTCCAGGATTGCCGAAGTTGATGTGGTTGAATGCATTGTAGGCGTCGACCCTTAGCTGCATGGTGAGCTTCTCGCGGATTGAGAAGTCCTTCTGCAACGCCATATCTGCATTGAAGAAGTGCGGTCCGAAGACGCTGTTCCGTCCCGAGTTTCCGATCTGGTCGAGACCGGGCGTGGAGAAGGCGCCTCCATTGTCGATCGTAATAGCGTCGTAGTAGGAAAGATTCGCGCCTGGACGGCCCGTAACGTGAGGGTGAAACTGTTTAGGATCGCCGTTCACGTAGCAGGGTGCGCTCGTGCCCGATGTACCTGGGCAGCTGGACGGAGCCAGGGTGAAGGGCAGGCCGCTGGAGTAGGTGACGACAGGGCTCAACTGCAAGCCACCGATAACCGCGTTCACGAATCCATTTGCGTGGTTGAAAAATTGCCGGTTGCGTCCAAAGGGCAACTGGAAGATCCCATACCCGACAACCTGCTGTTCACGGATGGAGTCGCTACGCCCCTTCGTGACGCTCTTGTTCCAGGTGGAAAAACCGTTATTGAAATCAAACGCCCGCTGCCAGGCGTAGTTCACGTTAAAGGAAAGACCACGGGTAAACGTCTTGGTCATCGTTACCTGGAGCGCATTGTAGTGTGTGTCCTGGTTGTCGCCATAGTAGGTGACATCCTGAGCCCAGCCACACGCCCCAGCAGGAACTCCAGCCTGGACGGGATAGAGGGGGTCAGAGCAAGCCGCAAGCTTTCCGCCATAGTAGCGCCGCAGGAAGTTCGAATTGGACGTCGTGCCATTCTGAACCAGTGTGGTTCCTCCCTTTGTCTTGCCGATCGCCGCCGGATCGGGAATCCCACCAGACACACAGTTGCCTCCGGCTGGGTAGCAGTCGCCGCCAGCCAGGTTGTAGGTTAGAGCGGAGCCGGTCACGCTGTCCTGCGCAGGCAGGGTGATCGCGGCCTCATTCGGATTGGTGTTGTTGCCGTCTCCAGCGCTCAGGGTGTGAGTCCCCTTGTTTCCGACATAAGCCATTGTGAAGGAAAGTGTCGGCGTGAGCGACTGCTGCACGCTCAGATTCCAGGCATCGAGAGTTGGAAGGCGAAGCGTCGTTGGACGAGACTTCGAGTTTACGGCGTAGCCGGGATTCGGTAGAAGCCCGTTTGCCGGAGCTGCGTTGAAGCCCGGGAGGTTCGCCGAAGTCGGCGTCTGTGGACCCTGCGCCAGATTGAACGCCGAGAGGAGACTGTTGTTGCCGAAATTCCCAAGCGACTGATTGGCAAGGACCGGCAGGTTCTGTGTCGCTACATGGCCGAAGATCGATCCGAAGACGCCGATATCGAAGCTGCGTCCGTATCCCGCGCGAATGACCGTCTTGTCCGTTGCCTGGTAGGCGATACCAAGGCGCGGATTATAGGCATTCTTGGAGGGACTAAAATTCATATTGCTCTTTACGCCCCCGACTCCTGCTACCTGGAGATAACCGGTGTCGAGGTTCAGAACCGCACCCTGCGCCTTTGCGTTGATGACCTCTGGGAAATACAACTCGTAGCGGAGACCGTAGTTGACGGTCAGCTTGTTCGTCGCACGCCAGGTGTCCTGCACGTAGAAGAAGTCGCGCTTCTGGAATTCCTTCGCGTTCGTGGAAGTGCTCACAAAGCGGCTGAACGAAGTGACATCGCCGAGAATAAAAGTCGCAAAGCTGAGTCCACCGTTTCCTTGGCCATCCGAGGTCGGGCCTGTACCGAACCTGTTGATGCCCGTACGATCGCTATCACTCGGCACCCGCAGGTTACGGGCGTAGCGGAGATCTGTTCCAAACTTCACGTTGTGATTGCCCAGGGTCTTCGTCCAGTTGTTAACGATCTGGAACTGGTCTTCCCTCTCGATCGTAGGGCAGTTGCAGCGGGTGACGTGCAAGCCGCCGCCGTACTGTGGACCGCCACCGTCCGGGTTGTTAGGACCCCCGAAGGAACCAACCTCGGTAAGATCGAAGTTGGGGGCACCACTGGTGATGGCAGTACCAAGGTTCTCGCCCGGGATTCCAAGCTGCGTCGCGAAGTCAACCCCAGCGTCGTACTTCTGGTTGTTGATGTTATAGCGGTAATACCCGAGCCGGACGTCCGTCACTAGCTTAGCGTTTACCGCAATATCCGTGCCCAGAGCGACGCTGTCATTAGCACCTGCGGAGTTGCCGCCGTATTTTCCGATACCGAAGCCGGCTCCCCCCGCATCGCCAAACATCGTCTTGCCGGTCAACGTATCCGTGAAGCGACTGAACCGCCCGAAAGCGTGAATGCGCTCGGAGACCTGGTAATCGCCGCGAACGTCCCATTGATTGCTGTTGAACCCACCCGTGCCGCCGCCCGCATAGTTCTTGTCCAGCGTCGCACTACCCGACTTGATGGAGCCGTTCGCGGTATTTGGCGCATAGGGCTGAAGTATTTTGAAGAGAGCCAATGCCTGCGGTGAGAGCTGAGCCTTCGGGATTACATTCGGGGTTGCGTTATTTGCTATAGAGACCCCGTTTTGAAAGATCGGGATGCCGGCTGCCACGTACTCGCTGAAGTCACAGCCCACCGGTCCGAGACAGCTCGAAATCAGTCGCGAGGTGGGAACCGTCTCCAGGTTAGAGGAACCGACCTTCTGGCGAACACCCTGGTAATCGCCAAAGAAGAACAGCTTATCCTTGATGATGGGTCCGCCGATCGATCCGCCGAACTGGTTCTTCAGAGCCTGGGGTACGCCCTGGCTGGCAGGCTGGGTGAAGGGATCGCGCGCCAGATTAGCCGCGGACTGCCGATAGTCGAACGCCGACCCATGGAAGTTATTCGATCCGGACTTCGTCTGCGCCGTCACCACCGAGGCCACGGCTTTGCCAAACTCTGCGTCGAAGTTCTGGGTCGTGATCTTGGATTCGGAAAGCGAATCAATATTCGGGTTGATGACAATGATGCCGAGAATCGGATCCTGATTGTCCGTTCCATCCAGCTCAAACGCCACACCGCCAAACGCCTGACCATCTACCTGGATCTGCTGCGAGCCTTGGGGATTCTCACTGGCCGCGTGCGACCAGCCGAGTTGCTGGGCACCTGGCAGCAATAGTTGCAGGCTAGTGAAGTTGCGGCCTGCAACTGGAAGATCCTGTATCTCCTTCGCGCCAAAGACAGTGGATACATCGGCGCGATCTGTCTTGAGTTGGGGGACGGAGTCTGCGTCCACCGAGATCGTCTCGCCCGCCGAACCCGTCTCAAGCGCCGCTTCGACCTTACGTGCGGTGTCGGCAGATACAATTAGACCTTTTGTAGTGAACGTCTTAAATCCAGTCATCGTCACGGTAAGGTCGTACGGATCGGGGATAAGATGCTCTGCCGTGAACTCGCCACTTCCATTGGATTGAATGGTGGTCGAGGTCCCCTTCGCGGCATCGGTCACGGTGACGGTCGCGTTGGGAATTAAGGCGCCCGTGGAGTCGGTCACCGTGCCAACGATGGAACCATACACGGCCTGGGCCATCCCCTGCGTTCCTGAGACGACCAGCAGCGTCGCCAAGGTAGAAAGGGCTGCGGTGCGAAGTAACTTGTACATAAAACCTCCTGAAATGTTGCTACTGACGTCTCGTTGTAACCGGGTGGGAGTTGTCTACCCTTTTGTCGTGCAGCCTATCCTGTGGCTAGCGGGGTGTCTCTTCCAGCACCGGCTGAGGATGGAGCTCCGCCTTTTGGTGGAGGCGAGATTCCTTCTCAGGGTCGAGCTGAACGCTATTTGAATGTTCGGACGAGTGTCAATACCGTTCATCCAGACTCTTCACCGGAGACGGACAAGCTGTCCTGACAACTGGTCCGACAACTCACACCACATTCGACAGGTCTCTCCTACGAACGTTTACGACGTCTCCGCTACTCCTTTCCACGGGGTCCCGCGAGCTCAGGGCCAGCGGATCTGTCTATTCACGTACATCGGATCAGCCCAACTTCGGGTGGTGTCCAGGGGCACAGTCTCAGGGGAACCCGCTACAATCAAAGTCCACGATGTACCGCGTCCGCCTGCATTCTGCACTCCTCCTCTGGTTCACGATCGCTCCTGGACTTCAGGCCCAATTCCCTCCAGTGAAGGCTTCGAAGACGAGCAACAGCCCTAGCTCCCGTGTGACAGTGGCCTCGGCCAGTGCGGCCTTCCAAGCAGGTTCCGCCGCCTACGCGAGGGGCGATCTGAGGTCAGCCCACGCCAGCTTCGCCAAGCTGGTGCGGCTTGCTCCTGAGGTAGGAGCAGCTCATAGTGCTTTCGGTGCCGTCTTGCTGGCCGAGGGCGATCTCCGGGTCGCGTCCCTCGAACTCGAGCGAGCCCGCGCGCTTGATCCCAACGACCTCCGGGCGACCATCAATCTCGCCCTCGCCTACTTCCGCATCCACGACTTCACGGCTTCGACCGCCACCTTTCGCTCCGTTCCCCAAGCGCAGCCAGGCGCTCCGCCCGTGCTCACACCGGAGGAGACCATAAGCTTTGCCGGTGCGCTCGCCGGGACAGGGGAGATGGCTGCAGCGCAGCAGATCTTGGACTCTGCCCTGCTTCCCGACCCCGGCAATGCTGCACTTCACGATGCCTCGGGAACGCTTCTTGCCCAGGCTCAAAGACCTGACGAGGCGGCCGTCCAGTTTGAGAGAGCTATCACGCTCAACCCCGATCTCGCCCTGGCCCACTTCCACCTGGGCTCGCTGAGGCTAATCGAGAACCATCCGCAAGAGGCTGTCAAAGAACTCACGTTGGCCACAACGTTGCAGAAAGATAACCTCGACTACACGCTCGCCCTGGGCAGAGCTCTAGGCGTCAACGGGCAGGACGCGGAGGCGATCACAACTCTGCGCCGCGCCGTCTCCCTCCATCCTGAGTCGATCGACGCGAAATATGCGCTCGCCCTGGCCCTGCAGAGCGGCGGCCAGCCTCGAGAGGCTCTCCCGCTCTTCGACGCTGTCGTCGCCGATCGCCCTGCGGACTGGTCCGCTCTCACCAACGACGCTCTTGCCCTCGTGCAGACCGGGGAGGCGCAGCGCGCCCTCCGGATCTATGGGCAGGCGATCCGGGCGGGTGGCGACTCCTCGACGCTGCGCGAGGACCTCGGCGCCGCCCATCTTCAGCTCAACGAGCTCGATCCTGCGATAGACGATTTTCGCAAAGGCCTTGCACTCGATCCGGGGAACCCCCACCTCCACTACGACCTCGGTCTCGCGCTCAAGCTTAAGGACAAGCCGGACGATGCCATCGCAGAGTTCCTAGAGGCGGAGAAGGTCGACCCGGCTCTTCCCGATCCGCCCTACACCCTGGGCGTGCTCTACATGCAGCTCGGCCGCTTTGCCGACGCGCAGGTCGAGCTTGAGAAGGCGACCACGCTCCGAACGGAGAACGGGGAGGCGTGGGCTTTGCTCGGAAACGTGTACAAGCAGTCCGATCAACTCGGGAAAGCGAAATCTGCCCTCGAACGCGCGTCCCATCTGTTACCCGATCAGCCGGGACCCCACATCTCCCTGGCGGCGATCCTCTCGCAGGAAGGCAACGCCGGAGGAGCGGCAGCGGAGCGTAAGCTCGCCGCGGATCTCAGCCGTGTCGCGTACGCCCGGCAACGGGCCAGCTTCTCTCTGGAAAGCGGCCGCGCGCTCCTGAAGAAGGGCGACCTCTCCGGATCCGTCACGCAGCTGCGGGCCGCCATCGCCGCGGATCCCAACCTCCCGGAGCCTCATCGGTTACTGGCCGACGCCCTGACCCAGCAGCACGACTCTGCCGATGCTGCGTTGGAAAGGCAGAAGGCAGCAGATCTCAGCCGATCTCCAACCCCAAAACTCCCGACCACCCCCAACTAGAGCGACTCGCATATCTGCCCTGTGACGAAACGCAATACCCGCACCCAGCCAAGGCAACACCACCAGAAAGGCACGTCAGGATGTCGGTCCTCCTTCTCTCTCTCGCTCTGCTTCTCTTCCACCCTTCCCCTTCCCAAAACGCCCCCCCGACAACTTCCATCGCGCAGACTGATGCAGCTGCTCCGACGATCCTTCCTCCCGACCAGATCAACAGACTTCTACCTCCCTCGGTCTTCTTTCACGGGCAGACGGCTCCCCTCCAGCTTCGCAATGCTGCGGCGGCCCGCTTCCCTGACGGTGTCATTCTCTTCGCCTCGCTCGTCGACAGCTCCGGCTACTCCACCGGCGTCCGCGAGCGGTACCAGTTTTATCTCGTTACCGAAGCTCCACTCACCGTAGGCCAGAAGACGCTTGCCCCAGGAGCCTACGGGGCCGGCTTTCTCGAGGATGGCACCTTCGTCATCATGGACATGGGTGGACACGACGCTCTCCTCTCCCGCACCGAGCGGGATGACAACATGCGTCGCCCACGTCCCTTGCAATTCGTGACCGGATCCAACGCCGGGGAGCTCCGCCTCTATCTCGGCCGCAACTTCGTCTCCCTCAGGCGCGCCTCTCGCTAAACCCGGTCCAAAGCAGGCTCCGCTTCGTCTTGCGACATCCCCGTCCACTCGCCTTGTGGGGTCCCGGCTCGCTTCTCTATAATTTCTTCACCACCCCAGCGGCGGTTCAGGAGCTGTCGTTGATCCGATCCCGCCGCGGCTTCTTAAAGTCTCTCTCGAGATCCGCCCTCGTCCTTTCGCTGGAGGATGTCCTCTCCCTGGCCATGCCGGCGCAGACTCCCCAGCAGCCGGCCAACTCACGCACCACCTACAACGTGCAACCGCATGCCGCACCCAGGACCCTTCCCTCCGCCATCGCGGGAACGCCTCTCGGCGTAAGCTTCGTCGACGTCGCAAAGCAGTCCGGCCTGAAAACCAAGACGATCTACGGCGGCGAACACAAGAATCGCTACCTGCTCGAGACCACAGGCTGCGGCGTCGCGTTCTACGACTTCGACCACGATGACTGGCTCGATCTCTTCCTCGTCAACGGTACCCGCCTCGAAGGCTTCCCCAAAGGCCAGGAGCCGATCTCGCGTCTATTCAAGAACAACCGCGACGGCACCTTCACCGACGTCACCGCCAAATCCGGGATGACCCGCTCAGGCTGGGGCCAGGCCTGTTGCGTCGGCGATTACAACAACGATGGCTGGGACGATCTCTTTGTCAGCTACTACGGCCAGAACATCCTCTACCGCAACAACGGTGATGGCACCTTCACCGACGTGACCGCCAAGGCAGGTCTGCTGCAGAAGACCACTCGCTGGAACTCGGGCTGCGCGTTTCTCGACTACGACCGTGATGGCCACCTCGATCTGTTCGTCGCGAACTATATCGACTTCGATATCAAGACCGCCCCAGTTCCAGAGGCAGCCGGCTGCCAGTACAAGGGCATCCAGGTCGCCTGCGGTCCACCCGGTTTGCAGGGCGGCAAGAACATCCTTTATCGCAACAACGGTGACGGCACGTTCACTGATGTCTCGGAAAAAGCAGGCATCCTCGACACCATCGGCACGTACGGGCTCTCGGTCGCGGTGGCCGACATCGACAACGACGGCTGGCCTGACATCTACGTCGCCAACGATTCGACGGCAGCCACCTTCTATCGCAACGGGAAAAACGGCACCTTTCAGGATCAGGCTATCGAAGCCGGCATCGCCTACTCCCCCGACGGCAAGCCGCAGGCCGGCATGGGCGTCTCCATCGGGGACTACAACCGTGACGGAAACCTCGACATCGTTAAGACCAACTTCGCCGGAGATACCGACTCCCTCTACCAGAACCTCGGCGATGGGTCCTTCGAGGACCGCACCTATCTCTCGGGTATCGGCGTCAACACCCGCCTGCTCGGCTGGGGCGTCGGCTTCGTCGACGTCGACAATGACGGCTGGCTCGACATCCTCGTCTCGAACGGTCACGTCTACCCGGAGGTCGACGGCGCCAAGATTGACGCTCCTTACGCGGAGCACAAGTACCTCTATCGCAACCTCCGCAACGGTCAGTTCGAGGAGGTCACGGGCGCCGCCGGCCCCGGCATCACCGACCCCGCGCCGGCGCGCGGCTGTGCCTTCGGGGATTTCGACAACGACGGCGATATGGACGTCGCCGTAAACTGCGTCAACGCTCTCCCCCAGCTACTTCGCTGCGATACCTCACTGACCCGCAACTGGATCAAGATCCGCACCGTTGGCACAAAGAGCAACCGCACCGGCATCGGCGCCCGCATCACCGTTACCGCCCTCACGGATCCCACGGTGAAGCAGCCCATGCGTCAGATCGAAGAGGTCCGCAGCGGCGGCAGCTACTACTCCCAGAACGACCTCCGCATCCACTTCGGCCTCGACCAGGCAAAGCAAGCCGACACCGTCGAGATCGAATGGCCCTCCGGCGCAAAAGACACTCTCACACACCTGGCCGCTAACAATCTCTACGTCATCCAGGAGGGCGGCAAAATCCTCAAAGCCGTTCCCATGGGCAAACCCGGACCACCGGTGGAAGCGAGAGCATGATCCGCCGCTTGCCCGCGAAGTCGGCTTTGTCAGTGTCGCTGTCCGCGCCCGTGTTCCATGTCGCATCGACCACAAAACGCCGGCGTTTCGACCGACGGTGGCGAAGACTCCACACTGGAGAGCTCCCTGTGTTTCGCCCTTTGCACCTCCGTTGCGTTCGCCGCGTAATGGTTGCGCTCGTTGCGTTTGCCTTTACCCTTCCTACCCTCGAAGCCCAGCCCCCCTACCCCGCCACCCCCGATCACCCCTCACCCGCATGGTTCGTCGACGTCGCCGGCAAGGCGGGCATCACCGTACGCAACGTCAACGGCGGTATCGAGTCCAAGCACTACATCATCGAATCCACCGGCTCCGGCGTCGCTATCATCGACTACGACCGGGACGGCTGGCCCGACATCTTTCTCGTCAACGGCAAAAATCTCGACCCGAATGGCGCAGCTTCCAAGAGCTCAGACCAGCCCACCAGTCACCTCTTCCACAACAACCACGACGGCACCTTCGCCGATGTCACCGCCAAAGCCGGACTCGTCTCCAGCGGCTGGGGACAGGGCGCCTGCGTCGGTGACTACGACAACGACGGCTTCGATGATCTCTACATCACCGGCTACGGCAAGAACCGCCTCTTCCACAACCAGGGCAACGGCACCTTTCGTGAGGTCGCCGAGATCGCCGGCGTCGCAGGCACCGGAAAGGAATGGGGCACAGGCTGCGCCTTTGTCGACTACGACCGCGACGGCAAGCTCGACCTCGTGGTCGCCAATTACGTTCACTTCGATCTCGCGAAGACGCCGAAGCCCGGCGACGAGGCCGGCTGCATCTGGAAAGGCACGCCCGTTATGTGCGGCCCGCGCGGTCTCGCCAGTGCACCCAACTCCCTCTTTCACAACCTCGGCAACGGCCGCTTCGCTGATGTGAGCCACGCCAGCGGAATCGAGAAGACCTACGGACACTACTGCTTCTCCGTCACCACCCTCGACTACAACGAGGATGGCTGGCCTGATATCTACATCGCCTGCGATTCCACACCGTCAATCCTCTACCGCAACAATCACGATGGCACCTTTACTGATGTTGCCGCCGACACCGGAGTCGCCTTCAACGAGGACGGCCGCGAACAGGCCGGTATGGGCTCGACCGCCGCGGACTACGACGGAGACGGCCACCTCGACCTCTTCAAAACCAACTTCTCCGACGACACCTCCACCCTCTACCACGCCAACGCGGATGGCACCTTTACCGACCAGACCCTCGCGGCCGGCCTCGGGATCAACGCCGACGCACTTGGATGGGGAGCCATGTTCGCCGACGTCGACAACGACGGCTTCCCCGACCTCCTCGTCACGAATGGGCACGTCTACCCGGAGGTCGACTCGGCTAAACTTGGCGCCACCTACCGTGAGCCGCGCTTCCTCTACTACAACCTCGGTAACGGCAAGTTCCGCGACCTCTCCAAAACATCCGGCCCGGGCCTCACCGAGCCACTCTCCGGTCGCGGCCTCGCCATCGCCGACCTCTTCAACGACGGTCGCCTCGAAGCCGTCATCAATAACCTCAGCGACCGTCCCATGCTCCTCGCCAACCTCGCCGCCAACACCAATCATTGGCTGGGCCTCCACCTCAGTGGCACCCGCTCCAATCGCGACGCCATCGGCGCCCGCGTCACCCTCCACGGCAACACCCGCTCGTGGGTCGACGAACTTCGCAGCGGCTCCTCCTACAACAGCTCGAGCGATCTCCGCCTGCACTTCGGCCTCGGCAGGGAGACCGCCCTCAAGTCCGTCGAGGTCCGCTGGCCCAACGGCGAGACTGAAACCTTCCCTCCCCCACTCCTCGACCGCATGGCCGACCTCACCGAGGGCTCCGGCAAACCGCAGTCCGCAAAGCCCTAGCCCGTGTCGTCGAACCAATCCCCTCGCTGCCCGCCCCGGTGCCTGATAACTTCGCCATCGCTGGTTCCATGGCCGATGCGCTCCCGGCAGTCATAACATTTACGGCTGCTCGTAGACACAAAGAGTGGTATAGTCGCGCCGATGACCTCTCAGGGAATGTCTACGCCCAGCCGCCTCCGAATCGCACTCGCCGCCTCCCTCTTCACCTCCGCCGCCCTCGCCCAAACACCGTCCCAGCAATCTCAGACGCCGTCCCAGCAATCCCAGTCCTCCGGGCAGAACCCCGCCCTCACCACCGCCCAGGCATCCACCACCGCCAGCACCGCTGCCGCTCCCTCCCAAGACGAGACCTGGTGGAAGCACGCCGTCATCTACGAGATCTACCCACGCAGCTTCCAGGATTCGAACGGCGATGGCATCGGCGATCTGAACGGCATCACGCAGCGCCTTGACTACCTTCAGGCTTTGGGTGTCGACGCCATCTGGATCAGCCCCATGTACCCCTCGCCCCAGATTGACTTCGGCTACGACATCTCCGACTACGAGAACGTCGACCCGCAGTACGGCACCCTCGCCGACTTCGATCGCCTGACCGCCGAAGCCAAAAAACGAAACATTCGCATCGTGCTGGATATGGTGCTCAATCACACCTCCGACAAGCACAAATGGTTCCTTGAGTCCGCCAGCTCCCGTAGCAACCCCAAGCACGATTGGTACGTCTGGAACGACGGAAGACCCGCTAGCGGCAGTGGCGTGACGCCGTACGAAAAGAAATTTGAGCACGACGGCAAAGTTCCTCCCAACAACTGGGTCTCGCTCTTCGGCGGCTCCGCCTGGGAGTTTGTTCCCGCAACCGACCAGTTTTACTACCACAAGTTCTACAAGCAGCAGCCCGACCTCAACTGGCGCAATCCCGCAGTTGAAAAGGCAATGTTCGGCTCCATGCAGTTTTGGCTCAATCGCGGCGTCGCCGGCTACCGTCTCGACGCCATCCCCACGCTCTTTGAAGATCCGCAGCTCCGCGATGAGCCCGAGACCGGCGGCACCAACGCCCAGGGCGATCCCAACGTAAAGCAGATCTACACCGACAACCTCCCGGAGGTGCACGACGTCATCCGCCGCATGCGCTCTATGGTCAGCAAGTATCCTGGTGATCGCGTGCTCATCGGCGAAACCTACCTCCCCAACACCGCCGAGCTCGACAAGTGGTACGGCGGCACGGCGCACGATGAACTCCAGCTTCCCATGGACATGATCGTCGGCTTCTCCAACAAACTTAACGCCAAAAATTTTCGCGATCGCATCTCGGAGGTCGAGACCCAGGTCCACGGCTCCCAGCCCCTGCTCGTCATCGATAACCACGACAACAACCGCAGCTGGGATCGCTACGGCGATGGCCAGCACAATGTAGAGATCGCAAAGCTCCTCGCCACGATGCTCTTCACCAGTCGCGCCACCGCCCTCATGTACTACGGCGAAGAGCTCGGCATGCCCACCACCACCCCCACCCGCGTCGAAGACGTCAAAGATCCGATCGGCATCACCGGCTGGCCTAAGGAGAAGGGCCGCGATGGCGAGCGCACGCCGATGCAGTGGAACGCCTCCAATCCGCAAGCCGGCTTCAGCACCAATCCCAAGACCTGGCTGCCCGTCCCCGCGAGCTACAAGACCATCAACGTGGAGGCAGAGCTCGCCGATCCCAACTCTCTCCTCAACTGGCACAAACAACTCATCGCCATGCGTCGCGAGAACCCCGCGCTTCATGATGGCGGCATCGTCATGCTCGATAGAGATAATCCGGACGTGCTCTCGTATCTCCGCACCGCTCCGGCTGGTAAACCGTCCGTGATCGTCTCGCTCAACATGAGCGCACAACCGCAGACCATCTCCCTCGACCTCGCGCAAACCGGGGTAACAGGAGCCCATCTAAAAACGCTGCTCAGTACCGATTCCTCTCTCGGAACAGTGACCTCAGCGAAGTCCGTCACACTGCCCCCATTCAGCTCGTGGGTAGCATCCGTCCAGTAGCTATGGGTCTCCAAGAGAGGGAGGTAGAGTGAAATCCCCGGTCGTCCAACGTGACTCGTCCCCAGCCTCTACCGCAAACGGATTACCGCGTCACCGGGTGATCTACGAGGAGTTGCTCCACGAGATCCGCAGCGGCGCGTACAAGGCCGGTGATCGCCTGCCCAGTGAGGCCGTGCTCTGCCTGC
>JAABUZ0100001272.1_pt1 | contig 49408 bp, 46 predicted proteins | sample 5562091 | NCBI WGS metagenome assembly JAABUZ01 (sample SAMN12813069, study PRJNA571459) | rock metagenome | isolation source: Antarctica rocks | place: Antarctica: Victoria Land, Linnaeus Terrace sud | collected 2015-12-21 | reverse complement strand
CCACCCCCCATTCCCAAACCCCCCACCCCCCCCCCCCCCCCCCCCCCCCCCCCCCCCCCCCCCCCCCCCCCATCCACCCATCCCACTCTAAAACGCGCTCAATACACCCAATCACGCCCACCCCATCCTCTACCAGGCGTTGCATTGGTATCACATGAACCGGCAAAGATGGAGATATGAGTAGGCTAGAGCGGGAATAGTAGGGTAGAGTAGAAATAGCGATTGTTTTATGGAGAAGTGGTTGTTCCGCGAGGGCAAAGTAGGATGGGCTTGGGTGAGATTGTGGGAACCGAGATTTAGGAAGAGTGGAGAGAAGAGAGTGGAGGAGGGGGTGAGTGGGTAGGGAGGAGTGGGTTGTGGTCTATGGGGTTCCGACGAAGATGCCTGAGCGTACGCTTGGGAGTATTTTGACCTCTGTGCTTTGTGTTACAAGGACTTGAAGGGGCGGGTTGATGACAAAGAAAAGGCCGAGGGCGGAATCAGAGTTGTGAGTTAGGAGAGCATCAAGTGTCTAGCTGTGGAGGATGAAAGTGACGAGAAGGGGGCGTGAGAATAGGGAGGTTGAGAGCTGGGAAGAGGACAGACAGTAAGGGAACAGCTACTGAGGAAGGTTTTCGTTGACTAGTGTCATAAGAGGCGGACTGCGAAAACGGTCTTGTGTGGGATAGGGGCAACTATCATGATGTTAGGGGTTCTGGCGAAGGAAATTATAGTGAGAGGAGGGGGAGCAAGGTGGCTGCGAGCAGACGAGATGGCAATGAGGGAATGGCTACCGAGGAAGGTTTCTGTCGACTGTTTAAAAAGCTAGACTGCGAAATACGCCGTGCGTGCCAGAGGGGCAAGCGCCTAGCTGTTGGGGATTGGGGGAAATAGGAGATGACGGGAGAGAGAGCATGGAGGTCGAGAGCTGGGAAGATGAGAAGAACGGAGGGACTAGTCAGGAGGATGGCGGCGAGAAGGATGGCAGTGAAAAGGATGGCAGTGAAAAGAATCACACCGAGCAGAAAAAAAGCAAAACCAGGATAACACCGAGGAGCTTGGCTTTCAGTACGCGGACCATGTATTGCCAAGGGACCCGGGGAGGTCGCTCAAGCTCGTCTAGGATCTGCACAAGAAGCACAAGGTCGTGGAGAGGTTGGAACAATTTTTGGAGGGATAACGACAAGACCCTAATGGCAAGCACGGGCGTTTCGAGGGATAGAAGAAAGCGGCTGGCGTGCAAGAACGAGCTCCTAGAAATTTGAGGACCATATTATGGATGATCGAAAGGACGCTCTCGAGGGTGAAAACAAGACAAGCTCATAAAAAACAAGACCAAGGACAATCAACCGATGGACATCCACACATCCCACAGAGGGATCATCGAAAGGGCACTCGCTTTGTTGAGCGAAAACCACAGGTGAGCTTGGAATCAGAAAAGAGAAGCTTGCTGCAGATGTGTCATCCTTCTTCATCGCTCGTCTCGTTTTGCGTGCACATAACTAGCTTCGGAAGAGATAGACTCTACGTTTGATGGTCGAGGAGCCAGGTTCCAGGCAGCGATCTGGAAGTTTTGGGCCGAGGGGATTGAAGGGGATGAGAGGTTGTGGAAAAGCTAGGTAGTTGATTAAGTTAGGTATTTGTTGGCTTCATGTAGGGGACGGGCTTGGAGTAAGGAGAGGGAGGAAGCTTCGTGGATAGCTGGTTCATTTAGGTAGGTTGCTTGCAAGAATGTACAGATAGACTTGGAGTAGGGAGCGCGTGATATCCTATGAGTGCGTGAGCTCGGTGTCCATGGATAAGTAAAGTCTGAATCATGTAGCGTGCTATCGCGTCCTATGCATAATGCTGGATTGGCTCAACCCTCTAAAGGGACTTTGTCAGTCGTTGAACGCTCTGGCGGGAGAGGTGTGTGGAAACAACCTTAGACAAGCGAGGAAGCTCTGGATTAGGTATTTTATAGTCTATCTGGGAGCCGAAAGCTGCACTTCCTAATCTGCTATGGCACTAGGAAGCTCGGAACCAAATCCAGAGAAAGAGCTACTGTACCTGTTCAGCGAGAGGCAGGTGAACTTAAGCCATGTCTGAAAGAGGAGAGCGAGTCGAACGCTACCTTGGACAAGCGGAAAACGTGACTACAGGGGAACCCAGACTCCTACTAAGTCATACTGAAGTCAGGCTCAAGATTCAAACCGGTACTGAATCCGTAAGAAAAAAGGATGTTTACTTTGTCCAGCCCTGGCTCCTCGTCAGTGAACCTTGGCAGTTCCGCACGCTGGTTTGTTAGATGATCCTATGCAAAGCAAGTCACTCTTGGCCGGAGGAAGAGGCAATGCTGCCTAGTGTTGGTGACTGATAGGGTGAGCGGAAGGCTCCTTGGGGGACCGCTCCAAAGACCGCCAGCTCCATGACTGGTAAGGTAGCTAGCTACTTGGCCAGTCTCAGCTCTTGCAGAGCATATCGCAAGACTCTTCGAATGCCGCTCCAAGACAGATCCCAGAGAGGTGTACGTATCCATCATCCGGCAACGTATCGTTCCCAGATACTCGCCTCTGACCCAGGGCAGTGGCTTCGTAAGGGTAAGCACATTTGGCAGCGCCGATCTTGGCCGCAGACCCTGTTTATCGATGGCAGTATCACAAACGTGGGCCAGTGTCACGCGTGACAGCTTGTACAATTTCGCACTGTCTAGCTTCAAAGTCTAAATGTCCTTGGGTTCTTGAGAAGGGCGGGCAAGGGAAGGATGATTCGAACGATAATGGCGAGCGGCAGCATGCAAGTTTGACAGGTGTCGGCAGCCGTTGGGGATGCAGGCAAGCGTTATTGCGAGGTAGTGCGCGGTGGCAGACTAGAGTCATAGCATCTGAGCCAAGGAAGCAGAAGCACTTGGTGGAATGTGATATGCTATATGCTATATGCATGGAGCTCAGGCGACAGGTCCCAGTCGAAGGTAGAATGCGGAAACCAGACAACAAGTACTTTGTAGAAGAGAAGTCTGCAGCTAAGCGTGAGAGACAGGGAGCGACTTTCGAGTGGAGGTATGCGTCCAGATCCGGATGATCGAGGAGTGAATGCTGATTGCCGCTGCATACGATTCGGAGACTTTATGCTGCCTGGTGCCGCTGTCAGAGTTGCAGAAGATTGGTTGGTGGCTGGGAGGACGACACGTCACCTGCCGATTCGCGAAGATCCGTGCGTAGCTGCACAGCAGTTCTGTCAGTACCATAAGCATGGATGAGTGCTCAAAAATCCAACATTGGTGGACTCGGTCTCTGCCGCTCGAAAGGGTATGTGAATGCAACAGACGCTGCCCGCATCTGCAGTGCGAAATGAGCACCTTCTTTGCGACTGCGTGATATGCAAGGTGGTTGATTGCATGCATGACTGACAGGTGCAGCAGTCAAAAAGGATCGCCGAGGCATATGCACATGAATTCGAAGACCACCTACGAGGAAAATTAAATCCTTACTCGTTTTCACCTATTAATGCAATCTACCTATCAATGCAACGCGCTAGTACTTTACGGGCCAAATTCAGGGTTATAAGTCTTAACCCTAGATCTATGCACCTCAATCAATAGCGCGTTGCATTGATAGGTAGATTGCATTAATAGGTGAAAACGAGTAATCACTATTACAGCCAATGCTTGAGACAAACAGGTCATCGTCCCAAAATCACATAGCGACAAAATCGGGCAGTGTGACAGAAGCGGGACATAGCACATTGTCCTCGCTGACATACGCTATGTGTTGACAGCAGGACCCCGTTCTCTAAGAATAAATTTCTGGAATGTATGAGCATTTTGTTCCAATCACTACGAGCTTGCACTCCGGACCAGTTCTCAACAGGATGTGTGCCCAGGTTTCTTAAGTTCTTTTCAGTTCGAGTGGCTAGAGTAATCATATACAGAGACAAACCCGAAGTTCCATTGACCGTCTAGGCGACCTTGTTAGATCGTTGATGTTTCCAGAAAGCTGGCAAGGTTAGGCCCAAGGCGAGCTTTCCGCGACCGGGGTGGTCGCAGGTCCTGTCCGTTGATTCCGTTATCGGACCCAGACATTGAAGGTTTTTCGCATTTCGACATCGAAAGCACGGTATCGAGAATGCTACCTTGTGGCTTCACCGTCGCGCTGATTTGGGACAGGGTTTGATTCTGACATTGGATGTCTGGATTCGTCCTCACAACCGGGGAGTCCATCCGCAGTTACAAACGACCATGGTTGCAGCGACAAACCTGCGCAAAGCCGCAAAAGCCGCATAGAGTTCAGAAGGACAGCATGAGCTCGAAAGTTTATAGCACAGCGGCCGGGCTAGATCTTCTTAAGCACGGGCCTGGTGCTATTCGGACCACTCTGCAGCGCCAAATTTGATCTGGAAGAGTAGACTGCCTCAAAAGTTCATATGGTTTAGGTCTTCACAAACAGTGCTTCTCGGGGTGGCGGCGATAGTGTAGCGCCTATGAGTCTTTGGTCTTTCCAACTTACAAGCCTAGAACTCGCGGGTACATCTTCCCAGCGTCTAAGTCGCCTCCCAACGCCATTTACTCAAATTGTAATCGCGGCATTACTTACTGTGATTGACGGTGTTCTTCGATAGACGCGACCTATACCCACATGGCAGGCCTCGGTATAATGTAAAGCCACTGTTAATATGATAAAGGCCGGCTGAATCTTGGTTTCATCATGCATGACTATTACCGAGATTCTTTACAACAACTTCCAGTGGGTTCGCCGTGAATTAGACGAATCATCCGGAATGTGATAAAAAGTAGGAGACCGAGGACGGAAAAGAGACCTGTGCACGGCACAACAGGGCAACACGCCGCATGAGAGGAGAGTGTGATGGTCTTTTTCCGCCCATCTCGACCGATTATGCAGAACTCGGATCATAGAGAGACTTAGAGAGGCACAATACAGCGACTTGATCCTTTTGGAAGCCCTCGCGCGCTTGGAGGAATAGTTTCAAGTATCAAAAGCGGGACAGGAACCTCAAGCGACTCCATTCCTTGGTTTCCTCGTATTGACCTACCGGAAACACCCCACGCTGCTGCAACGAGAAAACCGTAGAGTGGAGGATATGGTGGATCATCAGAAGCAGTGGCCGCATATGTACTGACTGGAGGTATCGCCATATCAAGACCACGTCACATAGATGTCACCCGATCGCCGATAAGGTACCAAATCCTTCGTAGAAGACTAGAAGGACCGTTGTGTCTTGGCGCGCTCGGCTTTGCCCAAAGCGGCACCAACGGGCGTATGGCCCATGGGTATGGCTCCAACAGGATCTTGGGCAAACGGAGCGATCGGCGGCATAGTACGAACAAGATCGCGATCGGCGTAAGATGATCGGGGGTGGCGGAGTTGAAGGCTTCTGATCGGTTGCTGACTGGCAACAGGGTGGCTTGGAAAATTAGAAGTGCGGCGCCTCTGAAGCTTGTTCCTTCCGAGACGTTGATCTCGTCTGATTCGTCGTTAGCTTTATGCACTCAAGGGATTAAGAGCCAATGCACGGCCCCTGATATCGATCCTTGTGGTGATGTTCTTTTCCCTTCCAGCACGTTGGACACACGAAGTATCCACGACCAGGAAGGATAGGGAATTGGCAGCGCTGATGGCCGCAATCCGACAATTCCACTCCATGAACTCGATAACAGCCTCCGAGGGTCGAGGAGGCTTAAATCTTGCAGTTGATCTAAGCAGAAGTCGGCAGAGCTTTGCGTTACCATCTCCAATTCGCCAGGAAACCTTGAGGGAGCTGTACGAATTTGGCGTAATAAAGAGAAAACCTTCACGGTCTCGCGGCGTGTGGCAACTTCCATGACGATTCCATCACGTTCGCAAACGATGCTGACTCTGTGGCTCGGGTTATTGTGCATGTCATTCCTCGTTGTTTCGTGACCATAATACTGCCAAGCTGCAATTCGCGATCCCAGTGGATCCAGCTCTCACGTGAAATCATGAGAGAATGCACTTCATGCGGCGAATTGCATGGCGAATCTGCGAGCCTGACAGGACAGCTCCGAGCCAATGGACTGGAAGCCGATCATCGATCATGCTGCTCAGAATCGCCAGATCCTCAACTAGCGACGAGCCAATGGAACCATTTCCGACGCGATGGTTCAGCATCACGTCGCTGCACGTCCTTTTCACTACTGCGACTCCCTTTGTCTACTTTGACACTCTGAACCCGAATACGATAAGTGGACACCTGTTCCACGACTTGCCCAATACACATGCGGGCCCAATCAAGCGGCAGGTTGTATGCCGCCTCTACCAGGGCCGGCGACCTGCATGGAGGCCGCCCCGCTGGAATGACATGGCGGCAGAAGTACTCCGTAGGGATAGCTGCGTGAAAACAGTGTGGGAACATTGCATCTGTCAAGTTGTTGTATCGAAAATCAAAGAGGCGAGTGTGGGGAGGCTCCGTCTTCCGTGCCGAACTCGGTTGCCATCCGACTTTACCATTGCCTTTGATTTTCTCCATCATCCTTCTCTGCGCTAGGAAATGTTTACTTTAGTTCCCCAGCCCGAACCACATGGCTGCCCGCCATGCAATCTTTTGTAGAATCAGACGCAGGCAGCCGACTACGCAGCTGGCCTCAACATTCTCCGGCGCTGAAAACCACTGCCAAATCGCACAAGCTGGTCATCAGAAGCTTGGACGGCGAGGGATTACTGCTTTCGTCGGCTCAGCAAAACGCTACACGTTCCAAGACCACGGGTGCGGGATCTCAGATTTTAGCTTGATCTGATGTAACACCAGCCTAAGGCAGTGAGGGTGTCGCTTTGCAGACGCTAAAGTCAAAAGGACTGGAGGGGATTGCGAACTAGGGAGCTAGGTTCCTCATCATCAAACGGGAAGCTGGACCCGTGATTATGATCAGAATCTACCAGCCGTTGCCACGTTCCTCAGTGTCTTTTGATACTGTTTCATCAGAGGCTGCGTTCAGGACGAGCGCTGTTGTCCACGGTTGCCGCTGTTTGGGATCAATGCTTCTGTAAGGTACGGCAAGCGCATCATTCGGCCCAACCTGCTCCTTTCCTTGAAAAGGGAGATATGTCGTGCATGGGCGGTATAGGTAAGTGGCTGTAGCAACAACAGCTGGGGCGCAGGGACATGAGGTCGAATAGAGGGGATCGGCTAGAATATCCTATTCGCCTAGCAGATGTACCACTGTAGGACCGTTGGAAGAGAATAATGGCTTGGAAATGCACAAGCGGTAGCTAGCGCGGCTCACGTGGGAGTCTGAGAATCATCACCGGCCGTGTGTGGGTCACATCATGATGATGATTATAAGACTGGAACAGGCTGCGATCGAGATACTTCAGTGGAAGGGGCTGAATCGCTCATGCCCCCCCACCACCCTTGACCGTTTTATTCCTCGGTTAATGCTTTTAAGTTCGTAAGATGGAGCTGGATTGGGGCAAGCACCGGGTGTGCAGAGCCTACTCCTACGGGATGGCTTCATCTCCGATCGTTCGATTGCCGCTCCGCCCACAGATGGCTGATGGTGTGGTGTTCCAATCGCTTGTCGCTTTGTCAGCCCGTCATGTACGAGCAAGTCGGTAGGTGTAGGTGTTTTGCACCAGCAGTAGACGTTGTGTTATAGCCATCTGCAAACTGCTATTGCCTGCAAGATGCATGCCTGCAACGGTGCCAAAGCGCTTTGGCCGCAGCTGGCAGCCCAAAGGGATAAGGTTACAAGAGGCGTGATCCCACTCCCCAGTCTTCCTAAAGTATCCAGACTGGATGACTAGCCATTTGGGGACTAGTGTCGTATCGGATGGACTGCAAGTTGCAACCGATCTGCCAAACTCTCTTCCCCCTCCACTCCCCAAATCCATCTGGTGCGAGCCGACCAATCCACTGCCATTCAACTCTCTCCTTCCCACCTGCAGCCCTCTTGATGTACATATCCTTCCACTCGTAACCATTCCACGAAACCCGTCGTTCGCACTTCTACAACTCCATATTCGCGCTTGCCATCCCCCCAAATCGTAGTATCACCACCTTGTTATCGCCAGCGACTGCTCCGGCAGCGAAGATCGGATCCAAGTGCTGGTGGCGAATCGTACCAGGACTGCAGGATCTCGTTCCTCTCCCTTGGGACTGCACGTTCCGTGGTTGACCTGGTCCACCACCAACGGGTGCAACAGTTTCCTTTAAACGTCGAACAACGGTTCTACCACGCTTTGGATTCTGAATCTTGAATCAGGCAGGACCCGTCGCTGCTCTTCACGTCCGTTGATTGACTGTCGTCATCGTAACGGCTGGGTCCGTATATAGATCTCCTGTCTCAATCAGCAGTGAATGACAGCAATACACGGAGAGCCCTGGGAGAAAAAAGCTATCAAAGGCATGCTAAGGCAGTATTGAGGGTCCATACAATAGAGGATTAGGTGCAAATACCGCGCCATGGCAATGGCAGACGCAGTCAGGCAAAAGTATGTTCTCCGCAACCTGACCATGTCCCACGATGGCCGAGTCTGAAACCGACTTCCCGTACTGATTGTTCTCCAGTAATTCCTTGCCGTCGCTCAACTTCTGGGATCTGGAGAAAATCAAGAAGGAAACATCGGTCTACAATCACAAGATCCCGATGCCGTCGGCTCTGAACATGCCCGCTCCGCCTCTTGCCAGTCCGTCCATCTACTCCGGTCCACCTCCTCCGTATTCATACCCGTCATCTGCTGCCAGCTCGGTTGTTGGAGCGAACAATGGCTATATATCACCTCCAGAATCCCGTCGGGCAATAGAAGAAGAGAAGGAGTCTACGCCATTACCCAAACTACAATCTCTTCCCTCTATACACGAAGCACTTGGCCACGACCAACACATACCCATCAGCTCCTTACTTTCCAAGTCTGCCGCAGCCTCGCAGGCCCCACCATCCGCAACACAACGAAGCCCAATCAGCCCTATTTCACGATTAAGACCCGATATCACCCCCTTCAAAGCACCACACTCCTATTCTCAAGGCTATCCCTCGGGCTACCGGGCCCCAGAGCATTCAGAAAAGTCGCTCCGGCCGCAATACTCTCCCCACCTACCCAGTGACGTTGCGCCACATCAATTCCCACCCTCTTTGACATCGCAACATCACGCCCAACATACACCGAGAACAGCCTCAAGTCCAATGATTGCATCGCAGCCCACGGCTTACGCAGGTCAATATCGACAATCATCACCTCCATACGATTCTGTCTCCAAACCGGCGCATACCATGAGTTCCCAGTATGCCTACAGTCCATATCACCCAACCTACGCATACCCAATGACCTCGTCAAGCGTTCCTCGCTTCCAGCCGCCCCCATTACAACCACCAACATGGCGATCAGTAGGCTCTGACATAGATCGAGCTGAAGAGGCGAGGAAAGCTGCGTCGAAAGGTAGTCCCAAGCATCAGGCGTTTGGGGAAACGGTCAAACGTCACCTTGACATCTTTGATCTTGAGACATCGCTCAACGAGGTGATTGTCTTCGCATCACCCGTGTCACTGGCCGTTGCTGATATATTATAGATTGCGGAGGGCAGCGGACGGACTCTGAACTTCAGCAAGCAATACAGCTATCAAGCGTATCAACATCAAAGATCAGGGCCCACACCGCAGTCGCTCCCGACTGTCGCCGAATGCGACGATATGATTAAGCAACAGAGAGGAGTCCTTGCATCAATGGAGCGCATCCGGGAACTCATCATAAAGCAGCGGGACGACCTGGCCGAGAGGAACAAGCAAGAGCAAGGACAAAAGGCTTTACTAGAAAACGATGATGACAGCTTGTATGGCGATAAGTCCGAAGGTGCAGGTGGATTTGCTGGTGCCGATGCAAAGAAAAGAAGAGGCGTACGTCCTAGAAAGCTCGTGTTGATCAAATCTCACTAATCGTTCAGCAGAGAGCCGCACCACCTGGTCGTTGTCACAGCTGCAACCGAGCGGAGACGCCCGAATGGCGGAGAGGCCCTGACGGTGCAAGGACCCTTTGTAATGCTTGCGGGCTACGTAAGAGAACAATCAATGCTTCCCTGTGCAATCGCTAAGACTCCACAGACTATGCCAAGCTCACACGGAAGATGGGCACAAAAGCTTCCACCGGCTCGAACCTTCGACCGAAGGAGTCAAGTCCTTTGTCTCAATAATCACGAACCTCAGCGCATAGCATGGTACTATACATCACACCTCACGACGCATATATACTTTCACTTCAACCACTACTCGGATACCTGTGTTCCATGGTGTGATTAACACTTGGGTGGTGTTGTCGATCTTCAAGGGGACCACGCGATACTGGACCACGAACCTGCATCGGCTTAGAACTCTCATCGCTTGGAGTTTTGATCTTTGTACTTGCTTGTATGAGTTCTTGGACCTGGATGTCGCAACCAAACAAAAAAATATCATTCAATTTCCACTTGTCATTATCGTCATGAGCCATCGGAGCAGTTTTGCTAGGATTTCCATAGCGATGATACCCGCCTTATCAGAGGCGCACCTTTACCGCCTGATCTTCGACATCAGACGAGCATTGTTACCTTCATATAGCTTGGGTTGTGCGGCTTGGGCAGAACCATGGGAAGAAGGCGCAATGGTGGACCTACGAAAGAGTTCTTCACGAAGTGGCACCAGTGGTATGGTGGATCGGGGCATCGGTGTTTGTCTTTGAGAGGCTTTGGTGGCTTGCAGGCTCGTAGGTACCTAGAGAAAGCCCTCGTCTTAGGATGCAGGCGAAGTGCCCATTTTTCGCATTCAGCTGCTCGTGTAGCTCTTGCCTTACCTTTACTTTAAGGCAATTTCTATCTTCGCGTCCAATCGATTCTGTCTGTGGCTTTGAGTTTCGCATAAACTCTTCGTCTGCGGTCGGATGATTAATGGGCTTTTGGACTTGGCGATCGAGATCTGAACATTTGTGCTTATCCGACAATATCATGCATGGATACTACCTAACTGGGCTGTGTACTGGTCGACAGCAACTATCTGCTATATCCGGCACGTCAAAGCCGAGCTCGATTCTCTCACCAATATAGGTTTGGAAAAGAAAACAAGAGCAGACCAACTGAGCAACCCAACAAATCAATCCAAGTAATCTCTGGACACCACCACCCCCTCTTGCGAATACCAAAAACATTTCAAGACCAACTTTACATATCACCAGACACTCACAACACCGGCGCACACCCATCACGCCCCTCTGCTCTTCCTCTTTTCCCGGTCCATGGCCATCCTATCCTTGAAATCTGATAATCCAGACCAAGGCATCTGGCGAAACGAACCTAAGACACCACTTACACCTCCAACCCCGTTCTGTCACAAACACCCACACCTCCTCACACCGTGCATCCCTCCCTCCCTCCCCCCTTCCCTCCCGTCTTCTCTTCTTCCTCTCACTCTCTCCATCCTCTGCTTCTTTCTTTCTCTTTCTCTTCCTTCCTCCCTCTCACCCCCCCTCCCCCCTTCCCGACCCCAACCCGTTCATCAAGCCCCCTTCCCACCTCGACCAAGCCAACGAAACACGAACACCCCAAATCCCCCTTCCGCGCGGCTTAAGAATGGAAGATCGGTTTCACGATAACGGTGCGAAGATAAGGTGTGATGTGGGGACTAATGGTTGGGATTGGAGGTGGATTGGCGTTGTGGGAGTGAGAGGATAGGGAGTTATTCGGGCCTGAGGGGGGGGGGGGGGGGGAGATCGCTGGAGAGGGAGAGAGAAAAAGGCGACTCGTGTATTGTGGTCTTGACTCTTCTTCCCATCTCTAGCGCTTTACTTTCTGCTTGGTTTATAAGGCGTGCGTTGCTCGATCTGTGATTTCTCTTCTTGTCGCTCCCATCCGCTCTCTGACCCTCGTTCCCTTTTCTTTTTCTCCCGCTCCTGTTCCTTACTCTAACCCTCCGCGCGAGGTTTCTGGGTTGGGGAGATGTGGCTAGCTCTGATGCGAAATCCTTCTCTCTGCCCTCGAACCCCAAATTGTTGACTGTTGCTGGGTGGTGATAAGGCACGGATGTGGGATACGGACTCTGCTAGGAATTGAGAGTGCACAGTAGTGGCTAAGAGAGGGAGGAGTGAAGAGAGTGCGTGGTTGTGACTAAGAAAAGAGGGGGAGAAGGGGGAGAGGCGAGAAGTGGAGAGAGAGAGAGAGATGATAGATAAAGAGAAGTAGAGAAGTAGAGATAGATAAATAGATAAATAAAGAAGGAGGAAAAAGGGAGAGAGAGAAAGAGAGAACAAGAGAGTGAGACAGAGAATTTGGACGAGGGATAGTAATCTAGAAAGTTATATTACTATTCAAGAATATGTTAGAAAGAGCGTATCTCCCATACGAATCTATCTGTTATACGAATCAAATCCTTAGGAACTTTTGGCCCAATCTAATTAGCAAATACAAGAATCTTGCTCTTCTCCCATCTCTTTCTCCCCAGCTGTAACCTTCGATCTTGCCACGAGAAAGTGCGATTTCAATTAGTTGTTCTTGTGTTATTGGATTTGATTGAGTGCCTCTTTGGCTTCTATATCTCTCGGCTTTTTCTTCGCTCTCTGTATCGTTACACCTCTAATTCCTCGCTCCTCTATCAAATTCCTTATTCTCTCTTATCTCAGAAAGTGCATTCCAAAACAATAGTAAAGCTCGCTCACCTCACACCCCATTTCACCTCTTTCCATTCCCCATGGCTCTCTTTACTCCTTACTGCTCACTCCCCACTCCCCACTTTTCACTTCTCACTCTCCGCTCCCCATTCCCCAGTCCCCACCCCCGAGGCCCCAGTCTCGACTCCCACCGCCCTTCTAATTCGCCATTCGCCATTCCCCAACCCCCCCAGACCCGCTACCTTTCCGCAGTATATATCGATCCGTATCCACATCCACACCACCCAATTCCCTCCTTTCTCTCTAGAACAGCAACGAGTGGTCTCGATGTTCTGATATATGCGAGGAGGGTAGAAGAGGGAGGTAATGCCACGGGTGTGATATGAATGGGGCTTGAATAGGAGCGGGGTGGTGAGGGGAGATGAGGCGAGGGGGTGAGGCGAGAGGAATGAGATGGAGGGAGCTTGAAGAGGGGAGAAGAAAGAGGGGCGGGGGACGAGGATATGAGCGAGATATGATAATAACGCTGGAATAGGAGAGCAGAGGGAGAGAAGAAGATACAGAAGAAAAGGAAGAGAAAGGGAAAGAGAAGACAGCCAACAGCACTACCCCCCTCTTCCCATCATAACCTCTCTGCTCCTAGAAAGAAGCGCCACCCGCCGATATAGCCTCCTTTCTCGGATCATCGTTCAAGGTCGAGGTGGGAAAGTCAACAAGACGGGGAGGAAGGGAGGGAGCAGGACAGTGTACGTGCTTCGACTTCAACGACTATGGCGTCAGGGTCTGCCCTTACATATCACGTTACAGAGCATGAGATCGATGGGGCTCATGGGGGGTAGCGTGGGGCAGGAGATGCATGGCTGGCTGGGGAAGACTACGCGCGGAGTCTTTATGTTTCCATGGATAGCACGCGGAAGAGATACGTCCGGAGGCTTGGTTGGGAGCGAGAAGTGGTATCTAACAATGCTGGCCAGGGGGGGGGGGCGGAGGGCAATTGGCTGAGAGTGAGGGAAGGGATCAAGGGAAAGGAGAGTGTGGGATTGGAAAAGGGCGGCAAGGTTGATCGAAAGTGAAAATTGGTTGCTGACGGAGAGGCGATCGACGCTGTCACGCAAATAATGTGGCTCGCATGGTATGAAGGGAACTGGTGTAGAGGATGTTCCTAGGAACGTAGGTCACGCGATTAGGGGTTTAGGCTGTGGTTTTGAGGGAAGGGAGGGGAGGTCTTTGATAGAGATGGGTGGTTGTATTGCGTTTTGAGATGGGGGATGGTAGTTAAAGTACGTTTTTATGGGTATGGGGATGAGAAGGATGGAGGCAGAACTAGGTGATGGGATATCAATGATATTTTTTTATCTGCTTATGAGGCCGCGAGAAGTTATCCGGGAAATAAGACCACGAGGCTTTGCGAGCTCAGATAAGGGGAAAGTCAATCCGAAACGCAGGCTGCCCGTATAAGAGCTCTAGAAAGGAAATGGGATTGATGAAAGCCGGAGTTTCTGCTTTTCACTACAAGATCCTGAGTTTGGTTTTAGAATACTCAAGAGATCCATTCATGATAGGGTGGCCGAATACAGACATCTGTGGCTTTGCTAGATAGAGTAGGCTAGAGAATAGACGCGCGGCGAAAAGGGTATTCATGAGTAGATAATGGCCAAAAAACGCGCCTCTGACGGTGGGTAGCCAGGTTGGAACACCCATCCGGAACAATACGGGCGGGCATGCTGGATCAGATTCCGCGAGCTGCACGTGTGTGGGGATGGATGTGCGGCAGGTTGAGCTGCAGATATGGGGGCGCTCCGTGGCGGCGACTTCTCCCGATGGTGCTACGTCCCTGCCTATCTGTTTTGAGATTGTCGGTGATGCTGGGCCGATGCAGGCACGGAAGTTGGGGTTCGCTGTAATCGTCGATGATGGGTTGGCGGAATTGGACGATCGGCGATGAAGGAGGGCATGGATCTTGTACGACGCCGTTGTCGCGTGTCTCGTGCGGGGTTTGAGGCTTGAGGGTATGAATGGATGGTCGGTCGTGTGAATTTTCGTTGATAGTCGGCCGAATCGGGCATACAAAGTCTTGGCGTATCAGTATTTCGACATAGCCCCAAAACGCAGCTGGTGACGAATGCTGGAATGATAAGAGATGCGTAACATGGGCAAATGAATCTCGATGATGTGGATAAATATAGACATGAATATGAAGCAGTAAGTAGATTCTGTGCATAAACCAATAGAAGTGACACCAATCCAAATGCTGCGCTATGGGTATATAAACATTAAGAACGAGTGTTTCTCTTTGATCGATCTTCGCAAAGCCAACGCGAGTAGAAGGGTATCAGAAATTAGATTACAGGCTGGAATAGTAGAACGTAGAACTAGATGTTCGCTCCAGATGTTCGCTCAATGTAAACCAGGTTGGTCTAGAGTGGGCGGCATCACATCATCATTAGACGCGTCGTTCTCCGCTCGGGATGTCGACGACCTGGCCCGAGGAAAGGCATCCGCTGCGCTGCACGGAAGGCGTGTTGTTCGCAATAGGTTTTGCCGCTCACTTCGAAGTAATCATCACGAAGGGGCCGCTGGCAGTCCTGCAAAGAAATGTTAGCGCACATTGTTCCTACATCAGTAGTCATATGGTCTAAGCCTACCTGGCAAGTAAAGCAATAAGGATGGTATTTCTGCTTCACCTCCGTTTCGAGATACTGTCCCTCAATTCCCCGATCACACGTGGTGCACAGCGAATCATTCAATTGATGATAGTGACGTGCGCAGTAGGGATGGTTGCTGATGACGTAAAAATCGGTGGTCTGGAAAGGCTCCTTGCACGTCCGACATACGAAACATGGCCTGTGGTAACGACCGGTGAGCCGACCGTCCGCCGAGCTGACGGATTTACCACAGATAAGCTCCCCACAACCTCTACAGCTGCCTTTATTGACAGGTGTGGGCTTTCGAGCACGTGGCGGAGGCGCTTGCATTGCTGGAGGTGCAGAGGAGCCGCCAAGAGTGCTTTGCTGGAGTGGATACGAAGGTGCAATATCGTCATCCGATGGTCGGCGGTAGTTCTGCTTTGCTGGTTGCAAGCTTCCCATCGAAGGTCTCTTGACTAGTTCACGATCCCGTTGTGGCTCTGTCAGTCTGGTGTACATGGGTCTGCTGAAGCTGGGTGGTGGGCCACGGCGGGCTGGTACAGGTGGCTCTAACACTGGGGGTGGGTCTAGATCTAATCGGAAGTCGTTCATCAGGTTGTCCAGCCGGCTGCTATCAGCCTTACCGTGTGGCCTTTGCGGTGAGCCGCTCAACGGGGGGCTTGACCGTGAGCTGGCGGTCCGTACATCAGAGCCTGAAGAATCATTTGAGGAATACGACTCTGTGGAGAAGTGGTATGGATTTCCGATGCCGAAATCGAGAGCTCGATTGGGTTTGGGCACTGAGGGCGCATCTTGGTATCTGTCGTCATTCCTAACTGCTGTCTTTGCGGGTACTGGGTCGGCCTCTTCGACAGCTGCTGACTCCGTACGCCGTCTCAAAGACTTGGAGGGCCTGAATGAACTCATGCTCCCAATCTCGTCAAGGGGTCGTATGGCTGCAGCTACAGATGGTTTGGGTCGGTGCAGCGCAGCTTTGGCCTGCGATCGTTCCGAAGCTGCTTCGCGGAATGCAGTCTCTATACTTCCGTACCTGCCAGGCCCTACGCTTCCCACGGGCGAAGTCTGTGAACGACCGAGCTGCGCAAGCAGTGGATGTGGCTGCGCAGACTTTGCCGAGTCGGGCAAAGGCTCCTTGGTGTAAGGGACTGCTGACTCGGAACATCCTATACTCGCATGTCCACCAGGCAAGGTTGGCTTTGGCTGGTCTATGGATTTCTTGCGTCGAAGCGTGCTGCCCGTATTTGATCGGGACAGATGACGATGACCGGAACTTGCCTCCGACTTTTGCGGCGAAGGCTTTCCGACGTTGCCACTGTTGGCCGGTCGGATGAAGTCCTCCATACTGCTACTCGAAGCTGGGTTTCTCTTGTGCCCTCGACTGCTGTTGGTGTCGAAAGGCCCTGGCGAGATCGCATTCAACCTCGAGATAACATCATCTCTGCCCATGCGTCTCGGACTGAGCGGCACAGATACGCCGAATGTATCCTGTTGCGGATGTTGGTTGCGCTGTTCGAATCCAGCAGGGCGAGTCGGTTCGACTGGAGTTGTGGGAGTTGCACTACGTGATCTGGTGGTGGGAAAGATGGGGAAAGCAGAGTCCTGGGATATCGCCTCTGGCGACGGTGGTATGATGGGCAGCGTCGCACTCCTTCGTGGAGGCGAAAAGGGCGGAGTGGGGAAACTCGTTCGTGGGAGGTGGGAGGGCTTGTGAGGAGTGAAAGCATATGGTCGATATGGGCGGTCTTCTGTAAAGGTTAGTTACATTTTCGTAATGTAGAGCTCCGGTCTGTCGTACTCATGGCGGAAGGGTTTGGTTCGACTTTCGAATTGCTCTGTTCGGTCTTATTATACTTCAAAGACGAGGGAGCAAGGAGCCTGTTTAACAGTTGCTGCTGCGGACGCGGTTCAGGAGCTGCGACTCGTTAGGCGGGCACGGAATCAGACATCGTGAAGACGATATACCCTGCGAACAGACATGCTCTCCCATCATTGAGATCTCGATCTCGACACCGCAGCTGGAGCATTTGATGGCGGGCAACATGCTCAACGCTCTTGGTGCGGAGGCCATGATGGCAGCCAGTCCTCTTCTTCGTTCCTCTTACTCCAACTGTGGGGCTCGAGGGCTCGGACATGCAGTCCTGCAGCAAACCGATCGAATTCCGAAAGTTCCCTCTCTTGTCATGCGAACACCAGGTTCGGGACTTTGTAACGATGCCGACTAGCAGGCATTGACGGAGATGTTCCTCATGCAAAGCCTCGATAGCTCAGGTGACCATTAGAGTAGGCGCCGAATCGGGTAGCAGTCGTCGTCGTCGTGAGCAAGGGCAATTCGATTCCCCATTCGTCGACTGGCGCCGCGGGAAATGAAGTTGAGGTCAATGTGACGACCCCTGGGCTAGAGGCGGCGCGGGGATTGGTGGGTCATTAGTGTTGATCACCATTAATTTTCCTTCTCGATATCCAGTAGTAAGGCAAGTGAGATTGCTTGATCTCAGAGAGTCGATGATGATAGTGAGGAGGTGGGATGGTGGTGGACAATGAACGTTGCGCGTGTGCCGTTGTCGGGAGAATCGAGGTATGTTGGATGCCACATGGAGGGTTTTGCTGGCCCAGACGGCTGATACACCAACTACTTCAGTTTTGTTCCCGTTTCAAGCATGCAAAGAGATCTTTGGGCTTGGTGCCTTCCAACAAGTGTGCAGGATGGACAAGCGGCAATATGCACGACAAGGATGTCTCGAGGATGCATCGTTATCGTTCGGATCTTTCGCGCCGAACTCGAATTCCCCAGACCAGGGACCAGGAGGCACGCCTCTAGCATCTGGCTCCCAACATTGTCCAGAACACTGATGATCAAGTCAGGTAAAATACTTCATAGAAAGACTATGATGAATAAAGTAGCTTGACTGAGAGAGCTGTCACACCACCATGCCATCCTCCCCCTCGTTCACGCTCCGACAATGTGGAGCAATCGAGGCTCGAAATAAGGCCTGAGCAGCGGAAGGCTCGTTAATGCAAGTGACCCTCTAGCGCAACGCAAGGGTTCAACAGCCACGTCCCAAAGCAGTTTATCCCCTGCCGATCCGGGAAGACTGCTCAGACCCCGACGGCCGGCGGAGCTCGGTCTATGCCAAGCATTTCCGCTGCCCTTATTGTTTGTCAAAGCGGCCTCGAAAAAGGCCTTCGTGACATTGACCCGCTGCCGGAATGAATTCGATGTACCAAGCTGCCTGCTCGATTCCATGTTCTGAGAGATGTCTACAACAGTCCTACCCTCCCTCTATCTTTTTCCGTCCGCCATTGCTACTGGAGAGATAAGACTTCCTCATGCAGTAGTTCTTCCCACCAGAGCCTCACCGCCAAGTAGCAGCTGGGCCGATGTTGCATGCCGCAAGCGCTGAGTTATCATAGTCCATGCCTAGGCGTAAAGCAGCCACGCTTGATTGTTGTGGTCGCATCTTCGAGCGTATATACCGTCGAGAACATTGTTCAATACGAACTGTCATCATTGGTATCATTCATTGGGGGCATGTACCGGCCGGAAACACTTGTTAGATGTTGACAAGGCAAGGTTAGTGAGTACTTAGGTACGAAGTGAATGGAGATCTTGCATCAGGCCTCCGCTGGCCGGAGACTACTCCTTCTCACCTAGTAATGCAATCTACCTGGTAATGCAACACGCTAGCAGGGGGGCTTTAGGTTTTGATATCTTAGGATTAGAATATCTTCAAATTTTTAAAACCAAGCATCCTGCATTACTAATCGAGTTATTGAATTATCAATACTATATATATAGATCTAAAATTTATGTTTAAGATAGAATCAATTATATCGAATCTAACTAATCGAGACTTATATATTAATAAAATTATTGCAATATTTGGAGTATTTTAGAGTTAACATAAAATCTATCTATATATCGAGAATCTTTTTAAATTGTTTGTAGCTAAAGTTGTTGCAAACTTCTATTATATTGTTTTAAATATCTTTTTAAGATATTTACGCGAGATTGTAAAGTTTAAAAAGCTAATATATATTTAGAAATAACGTATTACTAAAGAGAAGAAAGAGTTATTAGCTATATAGATCGAATTAATACAAATTTAAAAAAAATTATTGCGTATTTGTTAAGTTTAATTAATAACAACAAAGTTCTTAGTTGAAAGAAACATTAATATTATTAAATATTTTTTAGATATTAATTAAATATAGAAGTTTCTATAGTATTATTTGTATCTTAATAGTAATTAATTTTGATTAATCGAATATAATTGTTTTTGCTTTAATTATTACTAGTGTAATCGTTAGATTAGGTTAAACACATTTTTTTTGTTTAATTCAAGAATTTGGATAGATTTCTTCGTTTAACTCGAAGCTAAATTAATTAATTGCGCTACGTAAACTAGTTCAAATCGAGTAATTCTTTTTTTTGAAAGCACGTTAAATTCTCTATAGAACGACGTAATTTTGATAAAATACGTATAAAATACAAGAAAGTTATGAATTTTTTAAAATTTAAGATTTTTTAAAGTTAAGCTTCTCGAGCCCAATTACTTAGCGATTCCCTCGCGAAATCGAGTCCAACGATTAAACTAATTAGTACAAAATTATTTACAAATAATTCTTGTTTTTTTAACAAATAATAGAACGCTATAATCTTTTTCTTTCGAATATCTATAATATAAATAAAAAGAATTTTGTTTAAAAGTTATTAGAAACTTTTAAAGTTATCTATAACAAATACTTTAAAGATACTAATAAGTTTCTATATAAATATTGCGATTTGCGCAAATAAATATCGATAATAAAGTATATTTGCGTTAACAAAATAACTATATTATTGTATTTAATTTTTGTCGAAAAAGAGTATTTATATATTTGATTAAATATCTTTGTTGCGTATAATTTATAAGATAGATTTATATTTGTTATAGAAAGCAAATAGACAAATAACAAGATAGATATTAAATCACTTTAACACTTGTTTAAATTGCAAACTTGTTATTGCTAGCAAAATTAATATTGCTGTTTGCTTCTTAATAGATACAAATTTTATCTAATAATCGAAATTATCTAGTTCTATATTAATAATAATATTATAATAATCTACTTGTTATTATATTTTACGCATCTTTTGCAATTATTAGATATAAATATCTTTAATTTAATAGCAATCTATTACAAGAGCAAATTAAAGACTATATTGCACAATAAATTTAACTTTACTATCGACAAATTTAACTTTGTATAGATTTTCTACAAAGCGTATACTAAAACAATATTAAAAAGCAATATACTAAGCTTCTAAAAAGTTGTGAAACTATTTTCTTATTATCTCGAAGTACTATTGCAAAAGATAAATTATAGAAACAAAAAACTATTAATATCTAAAAAAAACTTTGTTAATATTATTGTCTTTAATAGAGTCTCTATAACTATAACAATATTGCTAAACAAAATAAAATTAATTATTAATTGCGTTTTTTGCTATAAGAAGAATTTAACTAATTGCGAAGTTATAGTTACTTGTATAACTATAATTATTTAAGCAATAATAGATGTATACGTTTACAAATAAATAGATTAATCGCGAAAATTCAAATTTATTACGTGACTTAATTCTATGACGTTAGATTCGAGTTCTTAACAATTAAGCGAAAGAATTTGTTCTAAGCGAATTAATTAAGTAGCTTGATTTATTAATCTTGGCAATTCGATTCTACGCTAAAAATTTAAATTGAATTTTAATTTTAACTTTTGAAATTAAAACTTAATTTAATAGTTAATTTACAAATAAACTAATTGTCGAATTAAATTTTAATTTTAAAAGTTAAAATTAAAACTTAATTCGAATTTTTAGCGTAGAATTAAATTGTTAAGATTAATAAATTAAATTACTTAATTAACTTGCTTAGAACAAATTCTTTTGCTTAATTGTTAAGAACTTGAATCTAACATTATAGAATTAAGTTACGTAATAAATTTAAATTTTCGCGATTAATTTATTTATAAGTAAACAAACAATACTTTTATTAAAGCTATTAGACTTAAGAAGAAAAGCAAGAGCTAATAAAAGAGACAAAATAACAAAACTAGTGTGATCGTTAAATCGAGTCGAACACTTTTTTCTTAACTTAATCTATTCTCTTGAGTCTCGTAGAATTAGGCTAGAATTAAGGCGCGAACCTAATTCTAGAATCGAGTTTCGTTGAGTCAATGTTAAGAATTTGAACTAACTTCGTTGCATTAGCATTCGCTTATCTTATTTTATCTTATCTTATCTTATCTATGCGCTAGTTCAATTAAGCTAACGTAGAGTTCACGCTAATTGCATATGATTAGCGCGTTACGTAACGTCACGTAATTAAGTAAATTAAGTTAAACACTTGACGCGCATTCTTCGTTCGCCTCATCTTATTAAGTTAGAAAATTTGCCTAACTCTAGGATTAGAGTTGGGCGAGTTAATTCAATTAGATTAAAACTCGATCCAACGATTACACTAAACAAAACAAGAATATTAAACAAATAAATATAAAGTTAAGAATATATAAAGGTTTTATTAAAAAAAGAAATTAAAACTTTAAGTAATATATATCTTAATATCTTTAGATACTTAACAACAAATTAATTAATTATAGATCGAATCAATTAATAAGTCGCAAAAAAAATAGAATAAATAACAAAAAAGATAGCAAAAACAACTACAAAACAACTAACTATACTAAAGAGATAAATAACAAAAAACAAAAACAATCTTTGCAAAATTCTTAGAAGTATAATTAATATTAATATTTTCGAGCTTTAAAGTTTTCGATCTAGTTCGAAAAAAAGTTCTCGAAAAAGCTTTCAAAAAACTACTATTTATATATTAGATATCTTTTATTTATCTTCTTTAATAATATTATATATTGCTTCTATTATATTGTTTATATTATCTTTGTTGTTATCTTTACTATTGTCTTTATTATTATTTATATTAAAGTTAAAGAGATAGAGAAAAGCGTTGTTGCAAAAAACAGCAAAAAGAACAATAAAGAAGTTTTCTAAGTACAAAAAGATAACAATTTCTATTATATTATAAGTTAATTAAATAAAACAAGTAATAAAGATTTTATAACAATAATATTTACAAAATTTTCATTAAGTTGCGCATGCAAGTTTTATTGCTATTGTTTTAAATAAAGTTTTAATAAAATAGAAATCGATTACATATTATCTTATAATTTTAAAGATAATAGAAAAGATAATATTAATTCGTAAAAGTAATTTAAATAAAAAGGAAACTATTATCTATATACGCAATATCTAGTTATTTATTTATATTATTAATTTGCAACTTAAAGTTAATAATCTTATTAATTTAAGATTGTTAATAACTAGTAGAATAGTTATTTGAACAATATAAACAATAATTAGCATAAAATTTGCGAAGAAAGTAATAATTAATCTATCTATAGACATAAATTAATTAAAGTGTTATTTAGAACTTATTTTAAGTACTTGAAAAGATATATTTTAGATTTACTTCTTAAATTAACAATGCAAAGATTGCTTGCAAGATTAGAGTCTTTCTCGACTTATTTTAATAATAAAGAGATATATTTGATGAGAATTCTTTGATGGTGATGGTGTTCTCTGCGTACCCTAAATATCTAACCCTAGAACCCCTGCTAGCGCGTTGCATTACCAGGTAGATTGCATTACTAGGTGAGAAGGAGTAGTGGGGTAAAAATGGTGGGGGGTTCCCTTGGTTCGAGAGCATGTGACTCGCCAACAAAATCCAACTACTTTACCCGATTGATCTTTTCTTCCCACAGCTATTCCAAGACACAACGTTCGAAGTCAGATCTCTCCAGCATCCAGACAACACTGTCCTTGCTCGATCGCACAACGAGTGCGATCACCAAACCGCCAAGACGTTTTCTAATCTGCTCAACTCGTAAGTCTATCCTCCGTCCAGTCCACCCCCTACCTGTCCGGAGTCTCGTGCGCCAGATCATTGCGAGATTCCCTTGTGCATATTCCAGAGAGCCCTAGGAGACCATCATACACTGACGTACTCTTCTCCAGCGTTCACCATCCGTTCAACGGATCCCGACGCGCGTCCGCCCCCGGAGGTGCATCGGATTCGCCCTACACCAAGTAGTAGGACATAAGTTACGATAAACACTTTACAGGAACTTGGAGCCCTTACGTGACCGAATACGATGGCTCCCCACGCACTAGAGCCTAACGGCGCCATCCATGGCTCGCACCACACCGCGGCAGGCGATGTCAAGACGGACCCTTTCACGGTGGACTCACCCAATGTCGTGTACACCGATAAGGAGATAAAGACCAGGTACACCTACCATACTACTTCGGTCTCCCAGGGCGCCAATGGAAATTATATCGCTAAGCCGAAAGAGACGGTATACGACTTCAAGATTGAGCGTCAAGTGGGTAAGGTTGGTATGATGCTCGTCGGATGGGGTGGGAACAACGGATCCACGGTCACGGCCGGCATTATCGCCAATCGTCGTGGCTTGGTGTGGCAGACTCGCCAAGGCCCACAGGCCGCCAACTACTATGGCTCCGTTGTCATGGGCTCTACGATGAAGCTTGGGACCGAAGCCAAGACTGGGAAGGAGATCAACATCCCCTTTCATGACGTGCTTCCTATGGTGCACCCGAACGATCTTGTCATTGGTGGGTGGGATATCAGCGGCATGAACCTTGCCAAGGCCATGGATAGGGCAGGTGTGTTGGAGCCTACCTTGAAAGACATGGTCAAGAAGGAGATGGTCAACATGAAGCCTCTCCCGAGCCCGTACTACCCTGATTTTATCGCGGCGAACCAAGGTGATCGCGCCGACAATGTGCTCGAGGGCTCTAAGGCTTGCATGGCCCATGTGGAGAAGATCCGCAAGGATATCCGGTATGTACCCTGCGTATAAAAACTGATCCCGCTCTAATCTTTGCACAGTGAGTTCAAGTATGTCCACGCACTCGACAAAGTCATTGTTCAGTGGACTGCCAACACCGAGCGCTTTGCCGATATCATTGAAGGCGTCAACGACACTGCGCAGAACCTCATGAAGGCCGTAGAGTCTGGTCATGACGAGGTGTCTCCGTCAACCGTCTTCGCTATTGCGTGTATCCTGGAAAACTCCCCTTTCATTAATGGGTCCCCTCAGAATACCTTTGTTCCAGGTGCCATTGAGCTTGCCGAGCAGCATGAATCTTTCATTGGTGGAGACGACTTCAAGTCGGGTCAGACGAAGATGAAATCCGCCCTCGTCGACTTCATGATCAATGCTGGGATCAAGCTCACCTCGATTGCCAGTTACAATCACCTTGGCAACAACGACGGGATGAACTTGAGCTCTCAGAAGCAATTTCGTTCCAAGGAGATCTCCAAGTCCAACGTTGTGGATGACATGGTCGCGGCAAACAATGTGCTCTACAAGCCTGGCGAGCATCCTGACCACACCGTTGTCATCAAGTATATGCCGGCAGTCGGCGACAACAAACGCGCTTTGGATGAGTACTACGCGGAGATTTTCATGGGTGGTCATCAGACTATCAGTCTCTTTAATGTCTGCGAGGACTCCCTCCTGGCTTCTCCGTTGATCATCGACCTTGTCATTATTGCTGAGATGATGACGCGTATCACCTGGAAGTCTGATGCCGGCAATGGTGCGAAAGACTACCAAGGCTTCCACAGTGTGCTGAGCATTCTGAGCTACATGCTCAAGGTTAGTGAAACACTATCCTCCGCATCTTCCTAACGCTAACCGCGTGTCAGGCACCACTGACTCCTCCTGGCACTCCTGTTGTTAACGCTCTGGCCAAACAGCGTGGCGCTCTTACGAACATCTTCCGTGCTTGTGTTGGTCTGCAACCCGAGTCGGACATGACGCTTGAGCACAAGCTGTTTTAGACAGACATGGAGCTATACATATGATGATGGGTGCAATTTAATGTGTAGTCGTGGTTTAGATACTGGTAGATTCTATGTTCGACTGAGGTAGGTAGTTGCTCACTCTATCCATTCATTACGTCCACCTACCTAGACATATCGAAGAGAATATGGCAACTAGACTCTACCGTATGTTTACATTCCCACTTTGAAATGACCATGAAGCAACTGGCGATACAACCCTTTCTACAATTCCTCAATACTGCCAAGGCCGGCTTGCGACAACTTTAGCGAGGTTCCACAAAGCGCACTCCATCTCCTCTGGGTACTTCTTCTACCTCGATTCAGAGCCTGGCTTCCGAACGCCATCTTCCATAGCCCATCGACCTTGGTTGCCCACCACATATGAATAGATTTCTCCCCATATCCAGCACGTCTAAGTCGGCGCCTTGGGAAACCCTGCGTAATACAAACCAGAGAACCGCCAAGCTATTATTTCACAATGCCTCAACAATTCCCTTCAATTCAGTCCTTCTTCCAGCCAGAAGTCTCGCCAGCCCAGGAGGACAAAGCGAGCAACTCGCCACTCGCGGCTGGCGATGGATTTACAGCGGAGGAAGTGGAGGCTACAATTTTTCCACCGAGTCTCCCTCATTGGCAACCTCGCGGTATTTACGAGGAAGTTGACATCGAGACAGTGATACCAGGGCCAGGCTGCGTCACCATCATGGGAAGAGTGGTCAACTTCTTCGTCCTAGAAACCCCCAGTAAAGCACCCCATGCTGCAAAGGGCTGCCTTAAGATGGTAGTCAAAGATGATACCGGTGCTCTCGTGGTGAGTTTCCTTGTAACTAAGGAGTCGTCACTTTTCTTACTTCTTTCATTAGGTCCGTCTGTGGTATGACAAAATCGACTACCGCATCCGACTTGGTCAGCTGGTCTCGATCTGGACCCCTCATGTTTCCAGTGCCGAGTCGAACTCTATAACCGCGCAGAATGCTGCGTTGATGACTTCGATCTTCCCCGAGAAGGACAATAGCTGCTACTTCCTCATACAAGAGAAGAGTGATGACGGCACGATGTGCAAAATGCCGATGGGATATCAGGAGGCCAAACAACTACCAGGTTTGATGACACTGAAGAGTTTTCTCGAAGGGGGCCATGAGGTATTAGATGCGAAGGTGCTAGTGTGCGTGAAGAGTATCGGAGGGAGGAAGACGTGTAAGCCTTCATCATACCGACAAGCTAAGTGCGTGTGCTGATCGAAAGCTGCAGTCACCACCAAGAAGGGCAGACAGGCTGAGAAGGTCGACGTCGGTGTTTTCGACGATACTTCGGATGCGACTCTCCAGTTGTGGAACTGTCTTGCTATGTCATCGTCCGCCTGGAAGGTTTCATCAACCATACTACTCATGTCGAGCCCGGGTCTCAAAACCGAAGGACGTCCAACGCTTACTATTGACACCAAGACGCACGTGGATATAGACCCTTGCATGACTGATGCCTTCTGGTTGAGGAGGTTTGCCCAGAACTTGACAAAGAGGGAACATGTCAATCCGCCCTTTCCCAAAGAAGGTGTGCAAATGCGATGTAGAGTGATTCGGCAGACTAATCGGAGCAGTGTTTGATACAGAGACGGTCGAGACTGCGCTTACTTCCGAGCAACGAGTGCTTTACACCCTCGCTGATATCGATGAATTGTAAGCTTTCCCTCTTCTGATGATTGACTGCAGCTGAATTCGAATTAGTGCCCGTGTGGCACCTCACGGTATAGCCAAACTGTGTCCAAATAATGATGGGGCATCTGTGTTAACAAGATACCAGAACGCCTTCTGGGATGGATTAGCGTCATCCTTCTTGAAATGAACATCATGAGCCTTCAACAACGTAGTATGATGTTTTGTCACGAATGGTAGGACGCTCAGTCCGTCAATCTTCGATGCTAATAGAAGGACATAGTTGCGGCGTACCAATTTTCGCTAAAAAGCACGTAGCGAAATGCAAACAGTGCGACAAGGACGTTGAGCTTGGAATCAATCCTCGCATAGTACGCAGTAATAATCTCGAGCCAGAGAGCTCCGATGCTTTCAGTCCGAACAGCTGAACTGCGATAGGTCGGCATGTTGATTGACGAGACTGGGAACATCGGCTGTGGAAAGCTGATCTGGGCGCCTGCTGCTTGGGAGCAACTACTAGGCAGGACGGCAGAAGATTTCGCTGAGTGCAACACGACCGTACTCAAATACCTGGAACACCGCTTGCTGTTCCTGAGGTACAATCTCTTCGTTGGGTGGAGTGAAGAGGTCGGCAAACTTACGGTCTGTCAAGTTGGGATCTCTTGAAACTTTCTATTCGCTCCGGAGGACTACTCAGCATCATGGATTCCCCTCTTCCACGTTGTTGCTTGTTCTTCATTATTGCGTCGTATGCTGAGGGACTTGTAAGCTTTGTTCTTCTCAGTCCCAGCTGTGTCTCGAAATGTGCTGCAAGAAAAAGACTCAAAGACTCAACCTGCCAGGGTGTTTCCTCCAATGCACATACATTGCATTGCGGTATGTACATCTCTTCGAAGTCAAGACTCCACGAATCCTTTGTGTTGTATCTTCATCTCCATTCTTTTCTCTACACATAGCTAACCAAGAACACGCCAAGCCCTCACAATCGACCTGCCTATGGCCAGACTTTACAACAGCGAGAGTCACACTTCAAAAAAATTCCCCTCCTAGCAAATATATGGTTCCAAATGAGGAAAGCTCCGCCATACCTTGGCTCTACTGCCAAAGCGGTCGTTGCTGCTGTTGGTGTTTTACTTGTTGTCCTTGAGATCGGCCTTGTACGCTTGAAATGGCAAGGTCGACATCGAATGATCGTCGAAAGCCATCCTTTGACATCGCCTCCGTCAGCAACCGTTCTAAGCTGTCGCAGGTTTCAAAGCCCGGACGCTCGACTACCAGCAAATCTTAGCCTTCAGCCTTCGCTTTCAAGTGAAATGTGTCTGGAGGTTCTTGCGCAGAGGCTAGCCCCAAGTGAACAGAAGAACTACACCTGCAAGGATGTCTCGACGCAACCCAGTGCGCCCCAGAACGATGGTACTGACGTCCAGGCCGCTCTCACAGCAGTATTAGCCACCGCCGAAGGCCTCGTCAGCCCTCTCACGGGCGACATACTGACCCGCAGAAGCCTCGTCTCGCCGGCCGAAGAAGATATCATCGAGATCGCCACGGTACTGGATCTGCCACGAGTCAACCTAATGAATCTCAAGGAGCACGAGCCGGGTGCCATCAGGGAAGCTTTGAAAATTGACCGCCTCAAGCCTCTGATTCGAGCCAGCCGTCTCCGAACTCTCCTTTATTGAGCTCGACCTTAGCAGAAGTGAAGGACTCAAGCGCAAGAATAATTAATTCCGAAGAGCAGGCAGCTTACCAAGCTGCAATTGGCAAAGCATACTTCTCTGGTTGACCCGGAAAGCTGCTGGGGAAGGACGGCTAAGACTCTGTGACACTACCATCTAGCAGAGAAGGGCCGGGCAATGTCCATCATCACTGAGCTTACTGCTGGTATGAACGGCGTCACGGGTCGGCCATGAATAGAGGCTTTTCCTGTTCGATTGCTTTCAGGGCGCTCGATGGAATTATCAGGGTTTGCAGTGGCGGTGTTTCTCTCGTTACGCCTGGAAGGGGGTTTCGGGTTCTAGGGCGCACAATTGAAATGGCAGCAGTTCAGGTCTAATGCTCCCTTTCCTGACGATATATTCTCTGGTTTTCTATAATACTCCTGCAATACCTTTCCTTACTTTTCCTCCATCTTTCTGGCAGGGCAAACCCGTTTGGGCATGACGGTTTGCTCATCGGCAAACCACTCCTACCTGTTCCACGTGATCAAGGACTGTATGTAGTGTATGTATATATGGGTCTAGTTGATATAGCGCAAGCAGAAAACAGATGATCAAACCGCAAGAGTATCCCTCCTTTGTTCTCCCTCCCCTATATCAGCAATGGCGCTCCACTCTACCAACAGAATGACACAGCTGAACCACAGAGATCACCATCAGCATGACCCCTCCCTCCCCATCCCCAACACCTACGACAACTAGCGCGAACCTCCTCTGTCCCCGCCAAAACCCCCAACAGCCACAACTCTGCCCCTCTCCAGCCACAGCATGGGGTCCCCTCGGCCCCACGCCTACCACGACATACCTCCCGTGCCGCGACCCCCAACCCACCAAGCCCTCCTGCTCCGGCCTTTCCAAAAGCAGCGTCGTCGCTCTCACGGTCACGATCCCGCTCGTGCTGACGTGTGTAGCGTTTATCGCTTGCGCGGCTGCTTATTACTGGGGGACTAAGAGCAATTATAATAGTGGCTATGATGATGGTAAGGCGAAGGGGAGACGGGAGGTGGAGAGGGAGGTTGAGAGAAAGACGAAAGAGCAGGAAAGGGAGGTGCAGGAAAGAGAACGGGAGAGGGAGAAGATGTGGGAGGATTGGAGGAGGAGGAGAGGGGCGGAGGCGGTTGCTAGGAATGCAGCTGCTGCGAATAACGGACGGGCTACGAACAATTCGGCAGCTGCTCGAAATGCATTCCATACAAATTATCGAGCTGACAAGCCAGTAAGAGGCCGGACGGACTCATCTTCACGCCCTCAACCTGAAGGAAGAACACCCAGAGATCGATACTGGACCACCCCCCTCCAATACCATCCCACAACAGCATCACAGGCGCCAATGATCAATAACCAACGCAAAACCCCGACATGGTCTGCGCAGCCCCCTCTTTCTCGCAGGTCAGCGTCTACCAGCCAGTCCCAGAATCTCAAACCAAGTCGCAACGCAGTCCCCCTATCTCTAGCAAGCCGTCATGGTCGCGGCACCTCCCGTGGTCCCAGCAGAAAGCCACGAGTGGCATCCGCCCACCGCGCTGAACAAGCCCGAGCCTCGACAGCAACAGAGCGTTTCGAGAATGCCGCAACCCGCCCTTTTCCCCAGAATCAGCGATTCGAACCTGCCGAGCCGCGACGTGGCAGCAGCAGCAGGCCTGAGCATATCCGCGCGGAAAGTGCAGGCGAAGCAGCGAGGGGACAGGTGGCAGCTCGGCGGCGTGATGGCAGTGTGGACGGGGCTGAAGAGTGGGGGGGAGAGAGGAGAAGGGAAGGGTTAGAGGAAGCGGTATTGGGAGATGGGGTGGATGGAGCGGCGGGCGATGTGAACGGAGGCTTGCGGCGTGCTTCGCCTGCTGAGGGTGATGGGGCTCCATCGCCGTCGTTGCGGAGGCGCTCTGCGTCGCTGTGGGGAGAGCGTTCTGTAGCGCGGAGTGAGTCTTCTGCTTCGGCGGCGGGGAGCGAAGAGAAGGCACAAGATGAGGAGGAGCGGGCATCGGGGGATTTGGATGAGGGCCGCTGGCCGCATTCCGATGTCGAGAGAAATAAGGTAGAGAAATCAGCGTGGAGTCGTTCTTCGTCGCCGTGGGGAGAGCCTCTGTCGCCACGAGGGGAGCCTCGATCACCTGGGAATGATGGTAATACAACAGCTGGGAGTGGAGAGACGGCGCAAGATAAGGAGGATCAGGAAGTGGGGTTGGCGGAGGAGGGACATTGGCCGGGTTCTAAGTGGGAAGGGGATGAGGAAGGGAGATCGTCGAGGAGTCGCTCTCCGTCGCCGCTCGATTCACCTCGAACCAAGTCTCAGTCGGGTGGGAGTGATCATTCTGCGGCTGATAATGGGGAGAGGGGCCAGAATAAAGAGGAGCGAGCAACCGGAGTTGCAGATGAGGCCCGTTGGCCGGATCCTGAAAGGGAGAGGACAGGGATGAGGAATGGAGGTCGTCAAGAAGTCGTTCTTCGTCGCCACGAGAAGAGCTTCGGAGTAAGTCTCCATCGCCTGAGAGGGATCGTGCTGCGGCGGCGGGGCGTGGAGAGAGGGGTCAGGATGAGGTGGAGCGGGAAGTGGGGTTTCCGGATGAGGGGCGTTGGCCGGGTTCTCAGGCGGATAGGGATAGGGATGAGGGGGAGAGGTCTAGGTCGCCGATTCTGGGAAAGGGGATACGGGACGTCTAAAAGTCTGCTGTTGCGGAATAGGAAAGAAAGAGGAATTAACGAGCATAAAGAAGGTGGGAGACAAGCTCAAGAAAGGATGATAACGGAAGCATGGCAAAGAACTTGGGGAGCTCAGGAGCTGGTTTTGGTCGTTGGGGTGCGATTTGGTAATTTGGAATGGTTGGCCTGGGGTTGTTTGATGGAGTTGTGATGGAGGAAGCTCAGCTTTGACTACTCAGTAAGGCCTCGACGTTTTTTAAAAATGGGGTATTCCCAGATACTCGTTTCGTAAGTAAGTGTATTCGAAGTAACTAGGGTCGCCTTAGAGGTAGAAGAATGTGATTACAAGCCAATAGAAGTACCACGAATATCTTGCTTGTACCAAGCTCATGCACCTCTGAGGAAGACCAAAGGGCAGAAAGGAATAGCTTACCGTAAGAATTATCATCCTTGAAAAACAGGCAACACTGGTAATTTCATCGACCACGGTGTAAGACCTTCACTACGCATTCGACAGGTCTGCTATCGTCAGCTACTGCACGACAGAAGTCGCACGATGCTGCAGAACAATATGAACCTATTGCTGATTCCACTGCCCATGCCCATGAGCCTGCGGTTGAAATCATTGCACAGCTTTCTGATTCCCCTTTCTCCCCCTAATAATCCCCATCTTCCGGCCCCAAAAGTAGAACCCAGTTGCAGCCCCAAGCACCGCGACCGAGAGAACGCTTATGATCGCCGCTACACCACCTTCGTCCATATGTAGAATACTCGGTGGGTTCGTGCTAGATGGGCTGGCGCCTTGCTGGGTGGTGGTCCCTGACTGCTGCGTCGTTGCCGTCACTATTTGTCCAGCGACGGTTGGTGTGATTGGCTGTTGCGGCGAACCTTCAGTGATGGGAGTTCCAGCTATGTTCCAGGGTGTTGATGTGCATGGTAGCTCTACTGTGACCGTGCTGGAGGATACGCCGATGCCTGGCCAGGTCGTAACGGGGATGCGACATTGGGCGTCGTTGCGTTTGGCTTTGGTAAGTAGTGTTGTAGGAGGAGGTTGTCCACGGGTGAACAGAATCCATGGTGGTGCAGAGCCTGTAGAATTTGGGATTGGCGGCCATGCTGCAGACGCTTGGGAGGAAGAATTAAATTGCGGTGGAAGAGATGGTGGGTTCATCTTTGACAATGGTGCTGATCTGAAGCAAAACTCGACTGCTCCACGAATAGCCACGTCTTATAGAAAATGTTTGACTTGAAAATTGGAAATGATGTTTGTGTTCAAGAGAGATCTGGGTTGGCCAACGAGCCACAGTCTCGCCGTCAGAGATTTCGCTGGTCTTGCCGATTTAGTGAGACGAATCTAAATCTCGGTATCACAGGTAAAGTTGGCTGATCTAGCCAAGAAGAATTGCCATAGCAAACTTGATCTTGAAGGACAACGAGGAAGATCTGGATAACATGACAGCCATGTTCAGATCGAGCAAGACTTGCAAGACTCAGAAAGATCAAAAGGTCTAGCAATCGCGATAGCTATACATGTGGTGAGAAAAGGAAGAGAGAGAGCTTATCAAACCTTCTGGGTGGTATCTTTGAAAGTCGGGAAGACCGAAGCAGGTATGAGAAAAGACCCATCTTTCCCGATTCCGATTCAAAGGACGTCAACTTCAGTTCTCAAGGGCATGAGCAGCAACGCTCTTACCTACACACAGCGCTGCTTGCTCGTACGTTATGCGAAGTACTTTAGTGGCGGTTTTGAACTGCTAAAGTTTACGGTCCCAGGATTCCGCTCAAGCAGTCTTGATTTGTTTGCTGTTCAGTCTCAACACCGAAATCCGATGATCTGATCACACTTCTGAGTGAAGCTGAAATGAGCCAGTTCATGATCGTTTGTTGACTGGTGTCTGATCTGCTACCAAGAATGTGGAAAGTTGCCGACGTTCGAGTGCGTTAAGCGATGACGGCTCTTGAATTGGCGATTACTTATCGAACAAATACCATGCGGCAAGGCATATGGTCAAAAAAGTAAATGAGCTTGGACACGAATACGATGTGGATTGGATGATGAGATGTTTGATAAGAAACACGCTAGTGTGAGCGTGGACCGAGGTTCCGCCGAAAAACTTTGAAGACTGCAGTGCTGTTGAACCTCAAGCCCGAAACCATCCCAAAATAGATGCATTGTGAGGGTCGTTCAGGTGTTCCTCCGATCAAGGGAGTGGAATCTACATCGGAGCTCTATCTTCGTATGCCGCAGCTAATGTTTGAGGTTTTTTGTCCACAGGGAGCAATTTCCGATTTTTCTTCTTTCGGTGACGACAACTGGTGTCTAGGAAGAGACCAGGGGGCACAAGCAGTAGATGTATTGGCATTCACCGCTGACGCATCACGATGAATCATGCTCAGAAGGTGTGGTTCGATGGACCTTGTGAAGCTGGCCCAAACCAGGCTACCGCCGTTTCCATCGCATCGATGAGCTTGACATGGTCGAGGTTGCCATCTGTCTTGGGACTCTTTTCTGCAATAGGCCTAGAGCTGCTAGCTATTGCACGGTGTTCTTTCAGGGGCTTGAACGACCGCGACAGGAATGGAGTCTCCACCGCCATCCGACCAGACCTGAGTCGGCCAGAGGCAACGAGCCTACCTCCTTTCGGTGAGGAACACTGTAGCGACATGGGTGACGGAAAATGGGAGATGGATCGACTCTGCTATCATGTCAGTCACAGTACTAGGTAACCTGACTTTGAAGAGACACAGCGCAAATGTGAGCAAACTTGGTTTCTTTACATAACATCGTAATTTGAATGTCCTGTCTTCTCCGAAGTCATTACTGTCGTTCTTTCTGCGGTCTTTAATGCATTGAGCCACAAGCATTAGTCGATTGCCAGGTTCCGATTGCAAATGTGCGATGGAGAAGACAACCAAGGCCACATTTCGCCATCAGTGTCAGATCTTTGATGCAGCTCGGGTACGTACGTACATACAGGGCGTGAAAAATTGCAAGAAAGAACTCTAGCTCAAGAGTAGCCAGAATGAGGGAAGGACGAAGGTGATCACAATGTTTGCTATCATGGCTCTAGGAAGGTCATGGCCATGCTTAAACTTTGACAGAGTATGTAAGTTGCAGAGGGCTTAATCGGGGATAAGAAAACGACGTAGTTCATATAGCTCTCCAGAAGTCCTACCTAGTACTGTGATTCAACCTACCATCTGTGTGCCCAAAGAATACACATCAATCCGGAACGGCGCCTTCCTCTGCTATCTTCAAGCTCAGCTACTTCATACCGAATGATCAACAGACCGTAACCACGCTGCAGCAGCCGGAATGGGCCCGCAAATCAGTCAGGAAGCCTTCTTCATCTCAGTCCTCGTCCTACTGAGCGTGTCTGTCCGATCAACTCTATGTCTCGTATCCATAACCATGTGTTGTAGCCGCAGGGCCAGCGACAACAATTTCGAACTTCAGGAGCGCGGTGAAGGCCAGGGAGGCTACTCGGAATTCCAAAGCCACGAGGTTCATCATGCTGGTGAGAGTCAAGGAAGCCGAATCGAACATCGACTCCATGAAGACCAGCCAGACCTGGAGGGACATCCAGGCTTCCAGGACCATCAAGGTCAAGACAGGCACCAAAGCCGGGTTGGTCATCGAAACGACGAACACATCTCGCCCAGCGGACGCAACAGTCTAAGAGCAATCCAGGAGGCGACAGAAGCAGGATACGGGAGGTAAGATGGTGCTGGATCTCGCCCGGATAGATCTGAACCGAACTTTCCTGAAGGAACCTGTGGAGCCAAGATTCTAGATACTGCATCTTATGAGATCCATGACTGGTGTTCTCCGAAGGGCTCTCAGGTATATGTGGTGGAGTTCCCTGCTCAGTATGGGGTACGCAGGGTGATCGGATTTCGCAGTTCTTGTACTGATTCTCTTTTGGCATATCTTACCCATTACTGCGTGTTGCCTTCGTCACCTGTATTTCCTAACATCATCTACACTGCTTCAGAAGTTTGCTCTCTTTGAAGGGGGCCCTGGTTTCGGCACGGTCCTTAATATGTACTACGCTGCTTCAATGAGCCTCTGTAGCGACAGGACAGCGGTCTTCCCCAAAATTTCATACCACACTGCTTGGTAAGGCGCTCTTCAATCTACGCTCCTTATTTCGTAACAGGTTGCACATGTTTGCCTCGCTAGCGCATTCCGGTCATACCGAAGTTTAGTTCCAGCTTTATGCTTTCCCTTTTACGGTTTCCTTCTTGATACCGATCTCGCTAGCAAAAAGCCTGCACTCCTGTGATTCTGCGTTGAGGCAAGCTGGTAATTCGCTGGCACACTGAGCTGTTCTTCCAGCGGTCGGTTCCGATGGGCTGCCCCATTTAGCATTAAGAACATAAACCCTTTCATTCTTTCGCGAACTTTCCGGTAGCAGATCATCTTCAACAGACCGCTCCAAACTTCCGTCATTGATATAAGGGCGACGCTCTAGAAACGACCCGCGAAATCGACTTCACCGCCCCGCCAGCCTTGACCCCCAGCTTACCATCAGCTTTACAGTCCACATCGTCCCCGAAGCTCGACTACCAGGATGTACAACTACCCTAACAACTACCCTTACCAGAATTTCGCCCCACAAGTCGCAGCCAACGAGTGGCATCTCTCACCGGGGGCTTCGATCGCGGTGGTCGTAAGCTTACCAGTTGTGATACTGTTATTGCTTGGCCTTGTCTGGTGGCTTGAGGCGAGGAGGAGAGGGCTTCGAACAGCAAATGGACAGCTTGAGACAGCAAATGCAGAGCTTGAGACAACGAGGGGAGTACTTGAGGCGAGAATACAGAGGCGAAACACGAGCATACAGGGGCGGGATACAAGGATACAGAGGCTGGAGCAATGGTTCATCAATAACGACGAATTGATGCCAGACTAATGCGAAGTACACCGAGATCTCACCTCTTTCCTTGCAGGTCAGATGGGTGTTGGCAGTTAGCGAGGTGTGGGAGCTGTTGGCTCGGCGAATTTCTTTGGGATTGAGTTTGGAGTTCTCAGACTAGAGTTTTGGCAGTGCATTGTCTACTAATAAGAATTTTGCTCTCGAGGAAGGGCGCCTCTAGATTACCTGTACTACAGGAATGCTCCCGACAGGAAAAGCCCTGTTTTCGGCGAAATCATTATGCTATTCAGGGTTACCAGGTATTCCTTGTTGCTCAACTCGGTGTATGCCCATTCGACCAAAGCGTCATTCCTGGTATATTGCGGCTGCATGCAGAAGGGAACGCCAGCTGTACCAAGTCGACAGCTCAAGATAGTGTGACAGTTGGAACGGGATATGAAGATCGAGGTTGAGTTGGCAAAAGATAGAGATATTACAAAGAAGTGGCCAGATATCTTTGGCGAGTAAGATATGCTGATCACGGACCAGATAGCAAATAAGATCTTGGCTCAAGCACAGGTGGCAACCACGACAACAATACAATGACGAAGCACCGGAAACCCCCGAGTTTGTGGATCCCATCAAAACTCAAGAGGCCGTCACAATGATTGCAGTTGATAAAGCTAGAGTTCTCGCTACATCTCTTGCTTCAACCAACATAAAAGAAGAAAAACCCTCTACCTTGACTCTCCCTCGCACACCCAATTCATTCGCATACAGAACCTAATGATTCGACTCCCCTCATCACCTGAATCCCGACTGCGAACCTACTTCCATTTCCCATACCAGCAGCATGGCCGTCATGATCGGCGGTACCGGTAATCCCTACGAGTACCAGCCGTACAACACCAACCCCTCCGCCCCACAAATAACCGTCGCAGAATGGCAGCTCTCCCATGGCGCGTCCATTGCCGTCCTCGTCTGCTTGCCGATCACCGCCATGTTGTTCTTCATGATAGGTGTTCTCGTTGGGATCGAACGCGAGAAGCAACGCGCTAGAGCCACGACTAAGAAGAAGAACAATGAGAATGGGAACCAGAACGGTGGTGCAGGCCAGGAAGGTCCCGGTGGGGCTGTCGTTCTTCCGGCACCGCCTTTGAATGGTAATGGGAATCAAGTGGGCAATCCGGGTCAGGTGGGCAATCCGGGCCAAGGAGGCAATCCAGGCCTAGTGGGTAATCCAGGCCAAACTATCAGTCCAGGCCAAGCGGCCAATGCAGCTTAGGCGGAGCTGAAAATCCAGCGTCTTGTGGTACCAACTGAAGTTCAAGTACCTTTTGGGACGGCTCAGGGGAGCTAGGTGCGGTCGAGCGTATGATATTGTGTTATTTTGTGATACGTTCAGTAGAAGGAGTTCCAGGGGAATGAAATGTACTTTGTGTACAGGGCGATGTACTAGAATCTTTCGAGCATTGATATTGATGATGCAGATTGCAGATATGAGGGTTAATCTATTTTTTGAGATATAGCTGTTATTCCAAAGATGACAATCCAGCAAATTTTTGCACAATGATTGGCTCGAGCCAGCAAATCCAACTGCGAAGGTACATGTCCGTGCAACTCGTAGAAACTGCGGCTTGCTTAGGAGGGATTCCAATGTTGCGGGCTTTTCGGTATGCTCTTTTGCCGCAGAGCTGTGTATACTAAATCATCCGTCTCCTCAAATTCTTGATCTCGCCTTACATGAAGTTGAGAAGATTCATGTACTATTAGCGAATGATTGTCATACGTAGCAATTCGATGCGTTTCCTCAATCGTTGAGCAGGAAACATCCAGTGTCCACCTGAGAACAAGATTTCCCATTTTGTGTGAGTCTGCTTATTCCTTCCTCCAACCGCTCTCCAAGTCCAGCCGTATTTCTCAACCGGGCTACCCGCAAAGATCCCATTATTGCCATAGAGTCTCTACACACCATGAAAATGCAAGACACTTCATCTAAAAACTTCGGATCGTTCAGCCAGCGCCACTTATTATGAAAACATGCCGGGCTGTAGATCGATCTTCCCGTTGGAGGCAAGTCTCTTGGAGATCGGTCTACATGTATGCCGCGGATGATGTAGTCAAGCAAACAAGGTCGGGTTGAGCGCTTATATGTAGCAGAGAGTCCGCCAGAACTATTTCTTCCAGCCATTGACAGTCTACCTAGCAGCTTTTTTAGAGCCCTCCAATCCAGGTATCAGCAAAGTCTTTTTGCTCTCCAGATCGTGTAGCCTACCATGAAACTCTCAACATCTTTCAGCACCTCCCCAAATCCGAGCACTTGGCCGATCATTGCACATCAGACAGTTGCCCAGATCTTAGCCCAAGCAACCTTGGTTCCTCGACAATATGACAACGCAGAATACTGCAGGAACTACTGTGCGCATTGTCCGAAAGGCTGGGGACTAACGAAAGCCAAACAAGCTTCGATATGGGCTTTTGGAGGTTTAATGGTTATAGCTCTTGGTGTCGCTATCGGGTATCTCTGGAGAAAGTGTCGTGGGAAATCAACACTCAACCGCAAGGAAACAGAAAGGAAGCATGCCGAACAACGAGTCAGTAACAGAGATGCCACCATTGTAAGGCTGCAAGCGACTATCACCGGGTTGGAGAACGACATCCAGAAGGCTCAGAAGGGAAAGACGAAGGAGACGGCCTCATCATCGTCTCACATCGCGAGCAACGATCCTGGCCCGCTTAATACCGCAACAGCCAAGAACAAAGGAAAGGCCAAGGCTAAGGACAATAGCACCATCGCTGATCCATCCGGTGACCCGACAGCCGTAGAGATGACTCTAGTGGAAACAGTGCCGAAAGATGAAAGCCTAGCAAGCGGTGCCTTGCAAGAAAACTTGGATCCTCTTCCTGACGAACCCTCGTCTAGTGGCGTTGCTCCTTCGTCAAGCCATGCACCTGACAAACAACAAGCTGAAGATCAGGAGCCACGAAAGCCAGTAGGTGAGCGGCTGGATCTTGTAGTACGAGAGACCCTATCCCGGCGTCCAGGAGAAGCTCGGGCGAAGCCTCTCCCTGCCGCTCGGCTATCATCAGATGAACGGACCAGGTCAAGAAATTAACAACCCTTGAGCGCCAAGAATCAGCCCATCGTCATATCACTATCGACTTCACGAGCATAAATGGAGTCGAGCGTCGTCGCTCGGCCTAGCCGTAATTCGACGACTCATAGGGCTAGCAGTGGCTAGTCGTCAACGCACTGAATTGCTGTCTGTCGAACGAATCTAGACGCGACGGTTGTGATCCTTCTGAAATCGTATTGCGTTTTGGCTGCTAGACGACGTTTCCCATCAAGATATGTGCAATGTTCTCAGTTCCTTGGCTTGGTCAGGCGGATTTTTGATTCCACTTTCAAGCTCTGCCTGCTGTAGCATGCTTCTACTAAGGTGATCGATCGGTCTTGCAAGATCTCCTGGAGTATAGCACGGTGGACCTGTCGATGCTTATTCTTTGTAAGTAACTAAATTGTTGTGCATTTCCTATTTAGTATGGTTCTCAAAGCACTTCGGACCCTCTTTCATAGATGTGTGGCGGTGTGATTGCGTAGTCAATAGATCTCGGATGTTTGCCGTGCCAGCTCACCTCGATCTTCTAAGTGTCTTCATGAGGTTTGTCCTAAAGTGGGTCAATAGCCCACGAGATCGATGAGCTGTCCTCCCGCCGATGATGTTACCCAAGTAGCGTTATCTCTATTGAATATAATTGAAGGAAGGTTCCAACCTGCGACCATCTTCTCTCTTGCACATCTCTTCCAACGAACGGCACAAGTTACTCTAGAGACCTTGTGGTTGAGATACCGACCATACCTCACACCTTGTACGTCGTCCACCCTGCAACGAATTACCACAATGAGCAACTACCCCAACAACTACCCCTTCAACAACTACCCATCACAGGTAGAATCCACAGCATGGCATCTCTCGTCGCAGGGTTCGATCACAGTGGTCGTGTGCTTGCCAATCGCCGCGCTGTTACTCTTCGCGCTGGGTTGCAGGCTCGGGTATGTGTACAGGGGAAACAAGTACCCCACACCACCACCTGGGACAACTGCATGTATTTGGAATGCGAATCTAGGACAGTACGTTCGATGGCGGGAATAGGGCCGTGAAGCGGAGACAGCATCAGGACCTGATTGCGAATTTTTATGGCGCTGTCACTTCGTGCAGCTGAGGCTAGGGCTTGATTAGTTTAGGCCATCATAGACCAGTTTGGGCGTGAAGAAATACAGAGATCGAGCCAAGACAATGAAATAGTACCTAGCAGAGCGGCTCAATAAAGCGGAGTGGTTATTGATCGATTTTAGCTCACCGTTATTCGGGTTTACTTTGTGTCCTGAGTTCGCAACTTCCCGAGACCGAATTCCTTATAAGAATGTTGCACAGGCGGGGATACGGTTCTTCCTCGATAGCGCTGCATAGCTCCAACTCCCCATATTTGCGATTTTGTTGTTTAGATTCCCGGAAATAAAGATGTCGATGAGGTCCACCAACATTGCGCTGGCACACATATAACCTACGTGGCCATCAGCCACGTCTGTCAAATCACAGAGAAAGGTATGAAACCACCGCAAGACGTTCTTTTAGACGAAGTTCATTCGAATGTGCCCCTCTTCCTGTCCGCCTGCCTTCGCTACTTCTCTCAATCCCTCCTCTGTTATACCGATCAAAGACTACGCGTAATTGTCTTCTGTATCCAACCCGTCAATCTCAGCAACTCAACTCCATCCCTTGAGCGCTGAACCATCAACATGAGCGACTATTCATGCTTCTGTCTAGCCCAGGCACCTTCTCAGAAAAAGCAATGGTATTTGCCTGAGTATGTCAAGACAGGGGTTTTGACGGTCCTCGTTGCGTACTGGATTGGGCAGAAGATCGTAAAATACTTGCGACACCATATTTAGCATCGACGATGATGTCAATCTCGGGTGATGGAAGTATCGTGAAGATCGGCCCGAACAGAGAGTGCTTGTATTGTAGGTTATTAGATAGGTTAGAAGTGGTGAATAGCCGAACTCTTGGGGTGTTTAAAGTTTGCTGGAGTCAGAGGTCTTTCTTGTCTTTCCGTCCATGCTGAGAATCAAGCAAAGCGGTAATTACATCCATAAAAGAGCAAGCGGGTGATTGAACAACAGTTGGGAATGTCAGATGACATCCATTCTGACCGGCATGAGGAAAGACTGCCACGTGACCAAGAGCAAAATAGGTTTGCTATTCGGTCAGAGATATTGGAGTAGTTGGGGAGTGTTTGCGGCTTTGGAATTGATCATGAACCGCACCCAGGCAAAGCTCGTGGATGTGCATCCGGCAACTAAGGAATACAAGTAAACCTTCCCCGCCATCCTCCTTTCGTAAGTCAGCGGATTCCTATACCCCAGTGTAAGGAAAGAAGAAAAACCTTGCATCACAACTAAGAATGGTTCCAACTCAGCCACCGCCCTCAGGATCGTGGTCCCCATCCAAGAAAGCAGCTATCACCCTAGGCATCATCCTAGGCCTCGTTCTTCTCATCTTATCAGTTATGATTCTCTGTAAACTCTTGAAGAAGCATGTCACACGCTGGATCAAAGACGAGCTTATGTACAACCGCTATAAGCATGGTGACTACTGCATGTGTGAGCAGTCCCACGGAGATGAAGCGTATCCAAGATCGCGGCTTCCCTCAAATTCCATAATCTCAGGCCATCCGCCTTCAAGTCCGCCTTCAGTCTTGCAGGGTCGATTCCCACCTTCCCGACCATTGCGGGAACCGCATTACCATCCGAGACAAGATGGATTGGCGACACCGTGCCACTCAAGCCACGAGAGGGTGGACTCACCGTACCGCGCAGGAGATAATCAGACCGGAAATTCATATCGAACGAGATATCCTAGCTCGGTAGTAGCGGATTATCCAGAGCCAGGATCTCTTGAACGAGGAGGCGAGATAGGATTTTCGTGGGAAGCAGGCAACGAGAGGATAGATTACACACCGCCGTATGCGACTTCCGCGCCGGCATCTGCGGTGGATCAGAGCCCGCACGGGACGAGGTCGCGGGCGCGGAGGGCGGCAGACAGGGACAGCAAATGAGGTCAAAGCGTTTGAGAGGTCTGCAAACCCTGTAGGTTCAAGGGTAGGCCCGGAGTTATAACCTGGATTTGACGGTCGTCTGCTCTAATGTTCGGGTGGTTGCCGATGTGCATCGGAATAGCCCATCTTTTTCGGGACCTGCTTCAGAGATTCTGCATTAGCTATGCGCTTCACGTCTGGAGATGGATCAATGCAATGCAGTGTCGTTTAGAAATTTTTATCTCCGCTGGAAAAAGCCAACGACCTGAGTCTGTATGAAATAAACTCCGGTTGAGGACGTGGCTAATGCAGATTCCCGGTTTTGTCTCGGAGTTCTTTATAGATTGCAAAAGTCGTGTTTCACACCAAGTCAAAGACGGCGAAACATGCCAAATCAACAACATGCAAATAGCCAAGCGCTAATCTTTGCATCTTGAAGACTTTTAAGAATAGCGATCTTTGAAATGTCGTGTTCTCAATTATCTTCACAAGAGCGAAGTCAATCTTTTGTTGCCTCGTTGAGAAGATTCGAACAATAAGTCCACATGTTCTTTTGAATCGTTTAAAGATTTATACCTAGTATCGCTTTGCTAAGGCGATAATAGTTATATCTCTCTTACTAGATTGGTAATCAACTCTTTAGTACAACTTAATAAATATACGCCATTGTCTAGTATACTTCTTTTTGGAGCTAGACTCTTCCTTAGATTATTGCTATGATTCGACTTTGCATTCATTCTTATTTAAGCAACGCATCTCCTTGTTTGTTAACCCAAACAAGATAGCACTCCTGCATCGATTCTAGCTACAATATTAATTTCGTCTTAAATCGCAAACCTAGTCTCGATTTCTATTTCTTTAAGCTTGGCGTCTTCGAAACAACAACACTTATGCTATCTATTAGACGTCAATAACGAACGACGAATATTTATTTAATTCGACAACGAATCTAGTTCTAAGAATAAGAATAGCTTTGAATTTTTAAAGAAAAGACGTACATATAGATGCAACAATTTAAAGAAAGATTGTTTTTTAAAAGATTAAGACGATGTTAATTGTACTAGTTATAGAGTTTCTATAACTATTAATTTACGATTGTTACATAATTACTTTTAGAACAAGTAGCAATCTCGAAAGTAAAAAGCTAAAAAATCAACTCTAATAACGATTAGCAAACTAGAGTTTTTCGAAGATGTATACAATTGTTAAGACTTAAATGTGATCAATTAAAACATTAAGAAAAATAACATAAATTGCGATTAATTAGTCTTATAATATTAAAACGTAATAGTTGTATACATTAAATTAATGCTTGAAATCAATGTTGCTATTTCGTTTGTCAAAGACTAAATAATTAAAAATGTATTCTTTTCTAATATATATATTAGTAAATATATTAGAAACGTATTAGCACAAAGTTTACGCATAAAATTCTTCGAGAAATAAATATTTGCAACAATATAAGAAAGAGATAAAGTTTATTATTAATAAGCTTCGTAATTGTACGCAAACTATTTCGTATTATTAATACATTATTAATACATATTATTTAATGCAATATAATATAAAACATTTAATAAATTGTATAATGCAATGCAAAAAATCTATATTATTATATACATTATTATATATATTGTAAAAATATAATGTTGTTTCTTAACAATATATTTTTTATTAATTAATTAATTTTATATGTAATTCTAAATATTAAGTTAATAAGTTAAAGATTTTCGCTTAATTAACGTCGATCTTAATAAATTAACACAATAAATCTTAATCTTAAAATAAAAATTTAATAAAATTAAATATGTGCGAATTTAATTCGCATTATTAATACATTATTAATATAAATTGTACAATTTAATGTAATTTTAAAATTATATCGTTTATAATAATAATAAGTTATATAATATAATATAAGATTAAAGATATATTGTTTGTACAATTGCGAATCTTAATTACTAAAATCTTATATAACAAATTATTTATTATTCTAGATATAATATTTTTATTAATAAATTTTAAAATAAATATATAGTATATAAGCGATTGCAAGATTTTAGACTTAACTTTGAAACATCTTCTACTTTTTTATCTTAACGTAAAATTGTTATCTTTTAATATTTTTAAAAAAAAATTTCTACGTAAAACGCAAGATTTAAACTATTTATTTTACGAAAATTATTAAGCAATTATAAGTTTAAAAGAATATAATCTTTACTCTTAAAACGTTTTTGTTTCTTATTATATTCGTAGTATTTGTTTTGTTGTTTTAGATATTAAGTAATTTCTTTACTTTGTTTTAAGTTATTAACAATTACTAGAATCTAATAACGAAAATTAATTAAAAGAAGATAATAAGAAAAAGCGACATTAATATAATAATTATTAATACTTATACTATTACGATTATTATTAATATTAAGCTTCTTTTATTAACGAAATTTGTTAAACGAATATAATATTTAAGTGCGATAATTAAATAATAACTTGTAATAACTTTAAGATATAATTTTTATAATCTTAATAATTAAATATTGTAGAAACAAGAATTAATTATTTATATATAATAACAATTAATTACGATTATTAACAAATCTTATATATAATTTGCAAAGAATATATTACAAATATACATTTACTTATTATTTATTATTTATAGTTGTGTACAATTAAAAAAGAATAATTAATAATGCTTTTATATAAATCTTTTTTACACATTAGCTAAGCTAATAAGTTTTGTTAAATAAAGAAATTATTTCGAAAACAATGCTTACGTTCTTAGAAATATAATAAAATATACAATTACTTAATTTTTTAATAATAGAGCTTTAAGTTATCGCTTTATTAGACAAAAAAATATTAATTTTTTCCAAGAATCTTTTTATTTATAATAGATTTTTAAATAAGTTTATAATGTAAAGAATAACATTAAGTAATAAGAGAATAATAATAAAGTAAAGTTAACGTTCTTCTAATATTATTAGCATAAGTAACAAAGTTTTATTAAGTATTAAAGAATAACTTAAAGATCGCAAATGTTAATTAACAACAATTTCTAATAATTATGCGTAAGTTTCTTTATTAAGTTGTAGATACTTATTATTAACAACGTTTAATAAGAATTATTAACAACGTTCGTATATATAAATGAAGATTATATAATATATATGTACGTATAAAGATATAAATTGATTTACGAAATAAACAATGTTAATATCTTAAATTCTTAATAAACTTAAACGTAAATAAATTTACTAAATTATTCGCTAATTTAATACTTTTTTTATCGAATAATTTAATTAACTTGTAAAAACTTCTTTAAGATTTAAAGAATAAACAAACAAATTTATATATTATTAATAGCGTTTTATATTTAATTGCGATTTATTTTGCAATAATATAAATGCGAATAATAAAATAAAATAGTTTTCTATTAATAAATGCTTGTTTAATAATTAATATTAACTTGAAGAACTAAGTTTAAAACTAGAAATTACTAAATTATCGTTAAGAAATTTTAACATATATTAAGAATATTTAATAAGTAATAAGATATATAACAAATACATAATTAAATTAAGACAAAATGCGATACTAACATATAATAAATATTTATTACAATTTTCGAAATATTAAAGTTAAATATTAATTATTTATTCTTATTATTTAGACTTTTTTTTATATTTTTCTTCTATATTAAATTTTAAGCACAAAGTTAAGAAACATTTTATAAATTATAAATTGCTTAATTTTAATAAAATTATTTTAAACGTCGTCTTAGTTTAAAATGTTAATATAATATACTTTGTAATTTAGAATTTCTAGTGTTAATTATAATGTTAATGTATCTTTAATCTACTTTGTTTTACTTATATATATAATAATTTTTATGTTATTTTTAAAGTTACATAGCGTTTCTTTTTATAAACGTAAATATATTTGCTATAAATATTTTTACTTATAACTTTAGAAATTATATTTTATTAAATATTAATTAAAAACAATAAATTTAAATAATTATATAATAATTTAATATTACGTTGTCTTTTAAAGTCTTGCGTCGCTTAGAAATGCATTTTATTAAATCTTTAAGATTATCACGATTTATAACTTCTAAATATTTTTATCTTTTAATAACATTATAATTGTTAATTATTAATTGTTATTTTCGCACATAATAAAATAAATGTAAATTTAAAAATGCAAAGATCTAGAAATAATAAGAATTTTATTTATAAAATTTTTAATTTAAGAACGTAGAAACTTATAAATGCAAAATCTTAACAAATTAAAGATTAAAAGAATAAATAATAATAAAATTAATTATTATTATTTAAAGATATATAACTTCTACGAATAATACAAATTATTATATAATATATAAAATAACATTATATATTTTACATTACGTAATCGATTTGCGTCGTTTTTTATATTATTAATTTGTAACTTAAAATATTTTCTAAAAGAAAAATATTTAACGTTTTCGCATATTTTAATTTCGTTAATCTTGCATCTTATATTTACTTCTTTAACTTTAAAACATTAATATATTTTATTAAATAAATTGTGTTGCTTATTGCGACGTATTCTTGAAAATTTTTCTTAAGATTTCTTATATTAATGTTGTAACTCTTAAAGAAAAATCTTAAATTACTATTTATAATAACTAGATTAAATAAAAAGAAACTTTTATCTTTAAATTCGTTGCTATTATATTATTCTTTAATTAATTTTATTAATAAATGTGTTAATTTTAATAAACGAAAGAAGTAAATAATAAGTAATAATTAAATAATTAACATTAATACACACATTTATAGAAATATATATTAATATTAATGTTCGATTTAATAATCTAATTATTTATAATTTCTAGATTAATTTCTACAATAGAATAAATTTATAACGATTATCTAATATATTAATTAATTAATTAAATTCGTAAACGACGAAATATAATTTAATTATTTTTTCTAGATTTTATTATAAAACTTAACGAACGCTATATTTATAAAGTAAATATATATAATATTTATTATGTACATAATTATTCTAACATTAAAAAACAAAATAATAATTAATTTTTATTTTATTAAGAATTGCAAAATCTATATAATTAATATTGAAAAAATAAGTAGAATAAAATCTAGAAATATTGTAATAACGTTAAAGAATATTATTAACTTACTTTTATTAATGTGTGTATAAAAATATATTATAAGAAACTTCTAAAAGACAAAAAATAAACAATAATATTAGAATTTTTTAGTTAATTGCTAGATAAAGTAGCAAAATATATTAACTAATACGTTAGAAAAACTACAAGAAAATATAATAAAATTATTATTATCTAGAAAATTATCTTTTTTATAATATAATAAATCTTGTAAGATGTTTATAGAAAATAAATAACAATAATTTGTTTAATGCTATTATTTAGAAGAATAATATTTGTGTCGTAATATATAATTTATATCTAGAAGAATTTTATTTTATGTATAAATTTTATAAGTGTTAATTTTATTTAAAGTTATTATTAATAACAAAAACGACAACTATTAAAACAAAGATAAAAATAAAAAATAAACTAATAATTTAATTATTAAGATTAAAGTTCTTCGTTATTTATAATTTAATGTAGTATTTTAAGATAACAAATATAAAGATAAATGTAATAAAAATAATATTAATTATAATAAACGTTAAATCTTTAATAAAAGAATTAACGAAATTCGAATTTAATTAATTAGTAATAATTTTCGCTAAAGAATGTATAATTAACGAAGATATAAAAACATTTTATAATTATTAATAAAAGACAAAGAACTCTTTAGAAAGAAGTTGTTATTTATAGATTTAAATTTCTTATTTTAATTATTTGTTATAGAATAAAATTGCGTATTTATAAATTATATTTACTTATTAAACGATTTAAGACTTAATATTTATATTAGTAATAAAACTAATTAAAGAAAATTAATACAAAGATAAAGAAAACAATTTAACTAAAATGTTATTAAAGTCTTTTGCGAAGAACGTTTAAGTTATTATAATTTTAATTTTTGCAAATAATTAAAGATATTACTTTGTGCAATAATTATAATTTAGAAACTTAAAACTACAAATTAAATATTATATTAATTAATTGTAAATTAATAATTTCTAAATAATTTTAAAATCTTAGTATTAATATTTATTTATTAGACAAAACTTAATAAATAAATAAAAATAATAACGAAAATAACGAAATAATTAACGCATTATAGAATAACAATCTTAATTAAATCTAATAAGTAAAAATATAATAAAATATATATTTAAGATATATTAATTATAATATACGTTTATTTTCGATGCATTATTATTCTAATATAATTAATACTTTTATAATAATTATTATTTCTTAATCTTATTTTTAGATTCTTAATCTTAATTTTTAACAAAATGCTTTTAATTAACTTTCGCATTTCTTAATTTATTACTATTAAAATCTTATATTTAATAAAATAAACTTTGCACTTTTAATAATATATTTTTAATAAAATTTAAGTTAATATTAAGAAAATTATTTAATTGCAAAGTTTTTATATTTCGAAATATATTTTAAAAATAAAAATTAATTTAAACTTCTTATATATTAATAAATTATATAATTTCTATAATTTTAGCAATTTGTAATTAAAATTCATAAATAAAACAATTTTAAAAAACGTATAATATCTAGAGTAATAAGTAATTAATTCTATATATTTTAATAACAAAATGCGAAAATTAATTAAATTTATTTTGCTAAATATTAAGATTAAGAATCTAAAAATTAGATTAAAAGATAATAATTATTATAAAAGCGTTAAAGATAATAATATATTAAAAATAATATTATTTATATTTTATTATCTTGTAGTTTATTCTTTATTTTATTTATTATATATATTATTGTTGTTTCTTTATAATTATTTTCTTTGTAAACGTTTTCTTTGCAATTATTATTATTATTATTTTGCGAAAGCATTTTCGCATTTCTTGTTTTTAAATTTTCTAGTATTTTAGTTAAAATTTATTATATACTTTAAAAAATATTTTACAATATAAATAAAATTTTAATATTGTAATTTTTTTTATTATAATAAAAAAAATTCTAAGTAAAGTTTTTGTTATAATGTTAGTTTCTAATAACTAATAACTAATAGGGTTAGGGTTAGGGTTAGGGTTAGGGTTAGGGTTAGGGTTAGGGTTAGGGTTAGGGTTAGGGTTAGGGTTAGGGTTAGGGTTAGGGTTAGGGTTAGGGTTAGGGTTAGGGTTAGGGTTAGGG
>JAABUZ0100001270.1_pt1 | contig 49503 bp, 52 predicted proteins | sample 5562091 | NCBI WGS metagenome assembly JAABUZ01 (sample SAMN12813069, study PRJNA571459) | rock metagenome | isolation source: Antarctica rocks | place: Antarctica: Victoria Land, Linnaeus Terrace sud | collected 2015-12-21 | reverse complement strand
GGATGCGGGCCACCTCGCGCAGAACCATGTCGCCCTGCTGGTGTCCGTAGGTGTCGTTGACGCGCTTGAAGTTGTCGATGTCGAGCATGATCAGCCCCATCTCATGTCCAAAGCGCTTGGAGCGCCCAGCCTCGCTGGTCAGCGCCTCTTGAAAGCGTCGATGGTTGTACAGGCCGGTGAGCTCGTCGGTCACCGCCTGGCGCTGTACGCGCTCGTGGAGGCTGACGTTCTCAAGCGACACCGAGGCCTGTCCGGCCAGGTAGTGAAAGAGCTCAGTCTCCCCGGAGGTGAAGCCCCGATCGCGTCGGGCCACCATCACCGTTCCCAGGACCACTCCGTGGCCGACATTGCCCTCGTCACCCGCCACCAAGGGATGTCCGAGCGCCCATCCGTGCTCGGTCTCGGCCTCTGACGGTCCACTGGTGCGCAGGGCCAGGGCCTGGGCTCGCTCCAGCGCGTCGTCCAAGCCGTCAAGGTCACCCTCGCGAGCACGCTCCACCAACGGGGCGGCGGCGCTGCGGCGAGCCACCGCCCGGCCCCCGTGGGCGCCCACGCCGTCAATTGCCGTGCGCAGAATGATCTCCAGTAGCGCATCGCGATCGAGGTTGGAGGCAAAGGCCTCGCCGATGCGCTGAAGCGAGCTTCCGACCCGAGCCCGCTGCTCGCTGAGCTCCTCCAGACGCGCCTCGAGCTGAGCCGACATCTTGTTGAACTCATCGCCCAGGGCGGCGAACTCGTCGCGGCCGCTGACCGGGACCTGAGCGGAGAAGTCACCGCCACCCAGACGCCGCGCGGCAATCAGAAAGCTCCCAATCTGCTGCTGAAGCGAGCGCGAGACCAGGACGGCGAAGGCAAAAGCAAGTATGAGGAAGCCGGCGAGAATGGCGGCCGCCAGCAGCCGACTGCTGCCCACGCTGGCGGTGATGGCATCGCGACGGGAAAGGACCGAGATCCGCAAGGGCACCCCGCGAAACCCCCGGGCGTCGAATGAGGCCACCCGGTAGTGAAGGCCTCCCACCACAGCGCTTCCCACCCGAGGAAGCTGCCCCTGGGCCGGCTCGGGCAGAGTGGCCGCCACCAAGCGACCCTGGCGGCGCACCACCACCTCGACGCCGGTCAGTCGCCGGGCCAGGTCCACGTAGGCGCCTGCCGATTGGACCGACACCTCGATCTGGCCCAAGCCGCGTCCGCCCACGCCGACGAGCTCGCGCTCGGCGGGCGCCGTCGCGCTTCGGTCGCCAACGTCGACCAAGACCCCCGGACCGGTCGACAGGACCAGGCGCCGGACGCCAGGGGAGGCGCCCACCAAGCGGGTTGCTCGACGTTGGACGACCGGCGTGTTGGCCTGAGCCAGGGCCTGGACCAGGCCGGGATCGGCGCCGATCTGACGCAGAGCGACGTCGGCCCGGTTAACCGCGTCTCCGTAGAGACCACGTGCCACCTCCAGGCGAGCTTCGACGCCCTGGTCGGCCTTGCCCGTCTCGTTGTCGGCGATCAGACGAAACAGCACCAGTGTCACCGCCACCATGGGGACGATGACGATGAGGACGAAGAACAGCGTGAGTCGGTTGCGAAAGCTCATAGGCGGGCGTGGGCGGGCCCAGAGTAGCCCCAGACGCGGCCGCCGATGATCGAGGGGCCTCGGAGCATTACAATGGACCGACGGCGAACGCGAGCGCCGCCGCCGTAGCTCGGGGCTATAGCTCAGTTGGGAGAGCGCCTGGATCGCACCCAGGAGGTCGGGGGTTCGAGTCCCCCTAGCTCCACTCTCGAAGAAGTCCTGCACGTGCGGGACTTCTCCTCCGACGTATCCGCGGACATCGCCGGTGATCGGCGGCCATGTTTCAGGCACTAGTGCCTGAAACGCATCGGAACCGGGACCGCTCGGCCGGATGTGGCCGCGAGCCGGCGCCACGAGGGCCGACGCTGCCGTCGCAATCGCTCGGCGCGTACGGCACGCTCCATAGCCGAGATCCCCGGTCTCTTCTCGGAGGCCTCCCGCCGACGCGCGCAGCACCATCTCAGGGGGCGCCTGCTTTCCGGCGAAGCGGTGGTGAGCGGAGCGCCAGATACCGCGCCTGGTCCTGCTCAATTGCGACACAGTGGTGCGTCGCTACTGCATTGCCAGCGCGGAGGAGCAGTCGAGCGACCGCTCAGCGGGACACGTGGACGTCGTCCAACGCGCCACAGGTCATCGCCGCGGCTCGACGCTGACGCTCCGTCGAGCTCCGGCACACGCACGATCCGACCGAAGGCTTGCAGGGACGCCGGGGTTCGAAGGGAGAGCAAGCACGCGGTGCGAGCCGGCGGGAGCCGTCCCCTGGTTATGGGGTCGGCTCGCTGGACCTCGCCCCAGGCCCAAGGGGCCGACGCGACGCTTCCGCCGCCGAAGCAGCCGTCATCAGCGACGCGTACTCGGACTGCAGCAGTCCCATAAGGATGAAGTCTTTCCAGCCGTCTGGGTAGAGCTCGGCTTCACGGCGAACCCCTTCCCGGCGGAACCCACAGGCCAGGTAGCAGTTGAAGGCGCGTCGATTACCGGCCAGCACCTCCAGTTGCACCCGGTGCACACCCAACACATCGAACCCCCAAGCCAGGACCAATCGCGTCACCTCGCGGCCCAGCCCTCGGCCGCGTAGGTCGGCGACGAACACGCCGAGAGCGTAGGTCGCGCAGTGTTGATCAGGATCTACGCCAAGCCGAGCGCTGCCAATGCACTGACCGTCGTACTCGATCGCCCACTCGTAAGTGCCCGTATCCGGGGGACCGCGGTCGCCGGTCACGTGCTCGCGGGTGTGATACCGCCGGCCATCCCACTCGCGCCGCCACGAGGACCCATAGCCGTCCTCTTCGTCGGGATCGATGGGGTGGCGCAACCGATCATCGATATCCGATTCACGGGACCCGCGCAGAATGACGCGCTCCCCTCGCAATGTGGGCAGCGGCGGCAGGATGAGCCGATCCACCACAGGAGCGAGATTACGGAAGTCGTTCGACCCACCATGGATCTACGCCGTACAGGGGAGTGGATCCGCGCGGCACAGAGAAAATAGGGCTGCCGGCCGAAGAGCTCGGGACCGGGTATGCCGCACTCGTGGCCGAGCGAGAGCCACCGCCGGGCACGGGTTGTCCGCTTCGGACGACGTGTGCGTGTCTAGCTGAGGGGTTGATCGACTGCTGCTCCCCCGGGGAGCATAAGTCACAGACGAGCCGTTTGGGCCTCGCGAGACTTCTCTTGAGGAACGCAGCCGATCACCTCGTCCGCGCTTGTTCAGGCTTCTGCTCCGCCGGCACGAACGGGAAGTCCTCGTCGCTGGCGACCGCGCTGGCTCCCTTTAGGGAAGCGCAGCCGATCGGAACGACGGAGGCCGGACGTCGGGTGATCATGATGCCTGGTCCTGGGCCGCAAACAGCGAGACGGCTCACTGACGTTTCCAAGGCGCTGGTTGAAGAGTGTCGAGCGGCCGTCCGTTCGCGAGCGGCGCTTGGCCGAGCCCGGTTTGTCATGGCACGGGCGGAGGATCTCGCCGGGATTCCTGACGTCTCGGTGGATGTGGTCACGACCCGCTCGGTGCTGATCTACGTAGCCGAAAAGGCGAGGGCGTTCTCGGCGATGCATCGGGTGCTGCGTCCCGGCGGTCGGATCTCGCTGTTTGAGCCGATCAACCGTCTAATGTTTCCCGAACCTGATGACCGCTTCTTCGGCTACCAGATGGGCGGCGCGATTGAGCTCGCCGCGAAGGTCAAGGCAGTGTTCGCACAGAGTGCCGACCGCTCGGCGGTTCAGGCGATGATGGGCTTCGACGACCGTGACCTGGCCGGATTCGCGCAAGCGGCAGGATTCGAACGCGTCCACGTCGAGTGCCATATCAACCTCGAGCCCGGCTCGGTGATGGGCAGCGTAAGCCTCCAAGCGCTGCTGAACGGTACACCGAATCCGCACGCGCCGACGGTCCGTGAGGCGATCGCGAGTGCCCTCACCGAGCCCGAACAACGGCAATTCACGGCGGAGCTTGAGCGGGCGTTTGCTGATCGAAAGCCGGTTCGGCGGATGGCGGCGGCCTATCTCGTCGCCCAGAAGAGCCTGTGAGGGCCGGTTCGACAACAAGCCTCAGGTAACCCCCGGGCCTGGTGAGCTCCGCCCGTCGCTTGCCGCTGCGGCCAAATCGCCTCAAGCGCGTGCTTGATCTCTTGGCGTGCGACGCGCGCCGGATCCCGGCCCCTCCCGCACGCGGTCCGGCGATGCCCGAGGGCGATGGCGGGACTAGCGTGACGCGGAAGCGGCGATCGGCGCGCAGTCGGGCGCGGCCGGCGGCCGTCAGTTCGTAGCGCCGGCCGCGATCGTCGCGCTGGCTGCGCAGCAGCCCGTCCTGCTCGCAGCGGTGCAGCACGTCATGGAAGATCCCCTCGCCGGCGCGGCGCTCGCGCAAGCGGTGGATCTGCAGAGCGGTACTGCGAGAGCGGAGCGCCCTGCGATGCACGGCGTCCAGCACGGCGAACTCGACATGCCCGAGCGGATCACCAGCTTCCATCGGTCAAATCTACGGGCGCCCCTGAACGCGATCGCGAGATCTGCGGCTACGCCGCGACGTTGCTCAGCGCCGTCCCGAAGGCGGCTTCGTTCGTCAGCTGACCGAGCCGATACCCATCGTCGATCGACAGCGTGAACGTGTCCGGGTTTTGCGCGATCCACTCCTCGGCCGCGTGCTCGGAGGCGAAGAAGTGCACGAAGTGACAGAAGCTCCTGACGACGTCGGCGTCGAACTGCCGACGTGGAGCGAGAAACGAGAGCACAGCGTCAGCCGGACGCACCTGGCTAGGACCGTCATTGCTCACGGTCAGCGAGATGCGTTGGCCTGTGGTCGGACAGCGAGATGTCACCTGGATGGTCTCTCCGAGCAGTTGGGGGAGGAACAGCGTGTCCCAGGCGCACCAGGCCGTCAGCGTGCGTCCCTCGACCTCGATCCGGTGATCGCCGAACTCGACAGCACTGAGACCCATGAAGCCAATGATCCGCTGGTCGTCGTCGCGAAACACTCCGGGCCACGATCCCACCGTCTCCCGGATCCTGGACTCGGGGACCCCCCGTGCGGTGGCGAGCGCCTGCTCTGAGAGAGGCTCGCCCTTGGCCAGCATCCGGATCAGCGCCACCGCGACCGTCTGCTCGCCGGGGTGGAGTTTCGGGATAGCTGCGATCAACCGATCCGCGAGACGCTCGAGCCGTTCACTCTGTGCCATCCCGTCCTCCTTCTCGTCGCATGCTGGCCCAGGTTTGTATCAGCGGATTCTGACATCAGAAGAACCAGATGTATAGTTCCGGGCATGACTGCGCTGACGATCGACGCGGCGCCGTTCCGGCTGCCGGATGCTCCTGTCGAGAATGATCTGCTCGCGAAGTACTTCCGGGCGCTGGGGGACCCGACCAGGCTGCGCGTGCTCGAGCTCCTGAGCGACGGGGAGCGCTCGGTCGGCGAGCTCGTCGCAGCGCTCGCGCTCCCGCAGCCGAAGGTGTCAAACCACCTCGCATGCCTACGCTGGTGCGGATTCGTCACCACCCGCCGCGAGCACCGCACGATCCACTACCGGCTCGCCGACGAACGCGTCGGCGAGATCGTCTCGCTCGCTCGGCAGCTGCTCTCAGAGAACGCGGATCATCTCGCGGAATGCAGCCGGATCGACGCCAAATGCTGACGCCGCAACGCAAATCCGACACGGCCACGGCAACGCTCGGAATCGGCGCCGCGCTCGTCGCGATCACCTGCTGTGCCGGTCTGCCCGCGATCGGCGCGCTCCTCGGCGGACTCACGCTCGGCGCCGTCCTCGGGCTCGGCCTCGGCGCCCTGATCGTGGGCGCGCTAGCGTGGACAACGGCATCGATCCTTGCCCGCCGGCACCGGCGCGCCCGGTGTGATGAGGGGAGCGACGAGCGATGAAGATCGAGGTCCTCTACTTCGATGGCTGCCCCAACCACGAGCAGCTGCTCGTGCACCTCCCGCGCGTGCTCGAGCGCGGAGGGATCCACGCGGAGATCGTGCTGCGCAACATCCCAGACGACGAGCACGCGAAGCGCGAACGGTTCCTCGGCTCACCAACGATCCGCGTCCACGGCCGCGACATCGACCCTGGCGCCGCCGACCGCGACGACTACGGCCTCAAATGCCGGCTCTACCAAACCCCCGCCGGCCTGACCGGCCTACCACCCGACCAGTGGATCCTCGACGCAGTCGCCGAGCACCAAACGGAACGGCCATGACCGCACGGATCGAACTCCCCGACCTCCAACGCCTGATCGCCAAGCAGGCACAGCTCGTCGAAGTACTCCCGCCTGCCGAATACGCCGAGGCACACCTCCCTGGGGCGATCAACATTCCGCTCAAGCAACTAGACAGACACAGCACCGCGGGGCTCGATCGGCGCGGGCCGATCGTGGTCTACTGCTACGACTACACCTGAGACATGAGCCCACGAGCCGCGTGCCGGCTCGAAACGCTCGGCTTCGAGCACATCCACGACTACGTCCCGGGCAAAGCCGACTGGCTCGCCCACAACCTCCCCGTCGAACGGCACGATCCGGATCTCATAACGGCCGGTCAGCTCGCCCGAAACGACGTCATCACCTGCGAGCTCGCAGACCCAATCGGGGACGTGGCGAAACGGATCGCCGACTCGCCCTACGGCTTCGCGCTCGTCCTCAGCACCAGCGGGGTGCTGCTCGGACGCCTCCGCGCCAGCGCTCTCAACGTTGCCCTGGAAACGCCAGTCGAGGCGCAGATGGAAAGCGGGCCATCCACGGTCAGACCGGATACCCCCGCGGACGAACTCGCCCAACGCCTAGGCGACCGCGACCTCAAGACCGCAATCATCACCACACCCGAAGGCCACCTCATCGGCATCGCACGACGCGTCGACCTCGAGCAGCACTCACAGCGCGCCCACTGAACGCCAGACAGCAACGAGACGGCCTTCAGACACCTGCTTTGCCGCCGGAGACGCCTTTCGCGAATCCGAGTCCCGTACCCGCTTAGCGCTCGTTGCGCGTCTCTTGCCGCGGCCGCCAGCTCCCCCGCTCCTCGCGGTGGCTGTCGGGCAAACCTGCGGCGCGGCGTGGTTCCGCTCAGCCGAGGGTTTGTGTCAGGGTCGACCGCGCCGCGGTGTCAGCCGGTTTCGGCCGCGATCCAGTGGCCGTGGAGCTTCAGCAGGTTGTGGGTGGCCGCCACCAGGCGCCACTCGGATAAGGCGGCGGCGCGCCCACGGCGCTGGAACCGGTTGATCTCGCGGTTGAACTTGATCTGGGCGAACACCGGCTCGACGGTCGCTTTTCGGTGCTTGTAGAGCCCGTGGCCGTGCTCGCTGGCCAGCACACGTCGCATGAACGCATAGATGCCTTTGTCCCAGCCCGGCCTGACGTCTTTGCGTAGACCGCCGTCGGGTGGGACTAGCACCTGGATGCCGTCGCTGACGATGTTCTCCATCTGCTGTGTGTGCCAGTAACCCGCGTCAGCGAGCACGGTCTCGGGTCGATCGGTCACGCCCGCAGCGTCGAGCTCGCGTAGCGTCGCGTTCACGATCGGCTCGAGGTGACCAAAGTCAGGGCTCTCCACGGCAATCTCGGCGGAGACGATGATCTGCCCGCGAGTGACCGCGGCCTGAGCGTTGTAGCCCTGCACCGTGGGCTGACCCTCGGTGCGCATCATCCGCGAGTCGTGATCGGTCTTGTTCAACACACCCTCGGGCACCGGCGCTGGCGTGAACGGCTTCGGCGGCCCGCCCACGCGATTGCCGCCAGCAGCAATCCGCTCGGCCTTCCACGCTTCGTAGGCCTCGTTAGCTTGGATCTCGACCTGGTGGTTCTCCTCCAGCCGGCGCAGCGCCTCCAACAGTCGGTCTGCTCGTGAGCGGGCCATCGGTCGCGCGTGCTGCTCGCGTTGGCGCAACAGTTTCTTGCGACCCTCGCGATGCCACGCACGCCGACCCCAGCCACTCGAGGCAGACGGCTCCGGAGGATCGACCTCGATCCGCGCCACCGCAATGTCACCCTCCCGGCCGGCCTTCCTGGCCAGGCGCTCCTTAGCGGCCTGGAACGCCGCGCAGCGGCCCTCCTCGGTGCGCAAATGCTCCGGCAGCTCATCGCCCCGGTCCTGGCCCAACAGACCGTCCTCCCAGCGGTCGGTCTCCTCGGCCTCCTTCAGGATGTCGGCGACCAGCTTCTCGTAGGTGCGGTTCGCGCCGCGCGACGCGTTGGCGCGGATCTTCGTCCCGTCGATCGCGATCACCCCAACCTCGACCAGACCAGCCTCGTCGCACAGCGCCAACACCGAGATGAACAGCTCGCCGAGCGCCCGCTCGTGCCGACGGCGGAACTCCGCAATCGTCGAATGGTCCGGCACCATCATCGAAGTGATCAGCTTGTAGACAACATCCTCGCGGCACCCGCGCTCTATCCCCCGCGAGGACCGGTTCCGGCGCGCGTACGCGTAGAGCAGCAGCGAGACCATCATCGACGGCTCATACGCCGCCCGGCCCTGACCATTCTCGCGATACGCCCCATAAAAAGGGGTCAGGTCCATCTGCTCAACCGCCCCGAGGATCGACCACACCAGATGGTCGTCCGGCACCCAGTCCACCAACGACGGCGGCAACATCAACAGCTGTCCACGGTCACACGCAATGAAGTTCTGTGGCATCCCTGAATGGTCTTAAACCCACCGGACGCCACCGACCTTTGCCCGACAGCCACCGCCAGAAGCAGAACTGGCTCGACGACCCCGAACCCGTCCTGCTCGCACCCGCTTCCACGAAACATCAGAAGCCTGCGGGTCCGGACCGGACGGCACGAGACGCCTGCCTTGCCAGGCAGAGCAGCAGTCCTGCGGCCGTCGATCATCTGTTCCGCATGGGAACGCAGCGAGAGCCTCGGTGAGCCGCTGGCGCGCTTCTGCATCCGGCGGTCTCGGACCGACCACTCCCAGACCGCCACCGCGGGGGTGCCGCGTTCATCTAGCCTGGCGCAGTCGGTCCGCTGCTACCGTCGCCGCAGTCGACGGTCACTGCGCGCGGGCATCTCGGCGACTGGCGAGACCCACCCGCGCGCCGGATCGAGCCGGGTGGGGAGCAGCTGTTGGAAGAGTCGTTGCGCGAGTGGGCTCTTGTAGTCGTGGTGGCGTAGCGCGTAGTGCCAGTGCCCGGCGAGCCAAAGCGCCAGCCCGGTCGCGAGCAGGATGACTCCGGCGAGGCTGCCGTTGAGCGTGAGGGTGAGGATTCCCAGGATGGCGACGATGAGCCCGCCGAGGCGTAGGAGCAGGCCGCCGGCGACCCAGAAGCCGACAGTCGCGGCGACTGCGATAGCGATGGCGGTGGTGAGCATCAGTGCGCTCTCTCGCTCGTTGTGTCCATGAGCGACTGTACTCCGGTGCGTGGCGCCGATGCGTCACTGATGGGGCCCGGGGCGTCGCCGTCGACGAGTGCCTTGAGGCGGGCGCGTTCGGTGGGGTCGCGGCGCATGAGGTGGGTGTAGACGCGCAGGGTGAACTTGGGGTCGGTGTGCCCGAGGGCGGCCATGACCGAGGCGGGGTCTTCGCCGAGGGCGACGAGCAGCGAGGTGAAGGTGTGCCTGAGCTTGTGCGGCGTGACGCCTTGGGGCAGAGGGCTCTGGCCGCGCTCGGCCAGGAGCTGGTCGGCGCGGCGGACGACGGGGGCGAGGACGCGGTTTCGCAGGTTGTCCTTGTCGCGCGTCCCTCCGGTTGCGGTGGGAAACACTGGGTCGTCGGGGTCGGTCTGGGCGGCGCGGGCTTTGTGGCTGGCAAGAGCGTCGCGCAGGATCGGTAGGAGAGGGATCTCGCGCAGCCCGGCTTGGGTCTTTGACCGCCCGATGTGGAGGCGGGCGTTGGCGAGGTCGACGTCGCGCCAGAGCAGGTAGCAGAGCTCATGCGCGCGCGGGCCGGCGAATACGAGGGCGGCGATGATCGCGCGGCGGTCGGTGTTGCGCCAGACCGGCTCGGTGTCGAGTTGGGCGGCGGCGTCGAGCAGCGCCTGGATCTGCTCGGCGGTGTCGAGGTGCACGGGGCGCCGAGCGGGGGGCTTGAGCCTGCGGCGCCGACCGGCGGCCGGATTGGAGGCGATGTGCCCGTACTCGACTGCGACGGCGAGGACGGCTTGGAGGACGTCGATCGTCTTGTTGATCGAGCTGGGCGCCAGCGGCCGCAGAACGCGCTCCTGGTCGTCGAGCAGCGGCTCGCCGCGGCTGATGGCGCTGCGGCGTTGCTCGGCTTGGCTGGTCTTGTAGCGGCGGTAGGCGTCGACGGCTTCGATGTCGATCTCGGTGAGGCGCCAGTTGGCGAAGTAGGGCAGGAGGTGGTGGTGAAGCGCCCAGTACTGGTACTCGTGGGTGCGCTCAGACACCTCCCCTTGGCGGTCGGCGAGCCAGTCGGAGGCAAAGCGGTGGAACGTCGTCTCCCCCGCGAGCGCACCGTCGCCCTCGCTGCCGGGGCGGTGGTTGCGGTCGGGCGGAATCCAGGTGCCGCGGCGGATGTCGGCGAGGATGTTCTGCAGCTCGGCCTCGGCGCGCTTGCGTGTCCACCCCTCGGTCTGGAGGCCGAGGGTGAGGTAGTGGCGCTCGTCGTGGGAGATGAAGCGCAGGGCGTAGCCGCGGCCTGCTTTCCAGCGTCGTTCGAGAACCTGTCCGGTGCTGCGTGCCATCGTTCGCTCACCTCCTGGTTGGGCGGCGAAGCGCGGCGAGCGGGCGCGAGCAGCGTGGCGTGGCCCAGGGGGCGGTTAGGCTGCTCATCGCGCCGGAGCTTTGGTCTTCGGCGCCGTGGCCGGGGGCGTTGGCGCGCCGCCCGGCCGACTTGTGTTCGGTTGGCTTGACGATAGCTCTGGGTCGGGGCGAATGGGAAGTAGATCTGCTGAATGCCGGAGGATGCGGCGCGATCGCTTCGGATGGCGCCGCTCGGGCGGTCTGTGGGCGGCGGCGGTGCTGTCGGGAACGAGGCGGGCGGCGACGAGGGCGGGGTTGAAGCGCAGGCGGGGGCGGGCGCCAGCGCCGAGGCGTTGGGCGCCGAGCTCGTCGGCGTGCTGGTAGACCCAGCCGCGGTCCACGCCCCACCACTCGGCGACTTCGGCCGCACTGAGCAGCCGACCTAACATTGCCGTGATCGGTTGGTCTTGGTGCAGCAGTTCGGCGACGCGTCGGGCGATCGCCTCGACCGCCCCGGGGTCAAGCGCGACTGTCCCCCGGCCCGCCGTCTGCCCAGTTGGCGCGCTCTGGTGGCCGCGGAGCCTCATAGGTTCCGCCGCGTCTTCGCTGTCGGTGTGCGCGGTCTCCTTCGAGCTGACGGGCTCGGCCTCGCGGGAGCTTGATGGTTGGGCGGCCCAGTGGGTGATGCGGGCTTGGGCGATGGCGTGGTAGTCGGGGTCGAGCTCGATGCCCAGGAAGCGGCGGTGTTCGAGCAGCGCGGCGGCGCCGGTGCTGCCCGATCCGCAGAATGGGTCGAGGACGAGCCCGCCGGGTGGGGTGATGAGCCGGATCAGCCAGCGCATGAGCGCCAGCGGCTTGACGGTCGGGTGGCAGTTGGCCGCCTGCGGTGGCGGCGGGCTGGCGCCTTGGGCGTTGGGGAAGAGATCGAGCGGCCGGCGCGGGAGGTGCTCGCAGCCGGCTTCGCGCTCTGAGCGGCTGGCCTTGGGGCAGTAGAAGAGGCGGCTGATCGGCGCGAGGCGGCTCCCGGTGCGGGTCTGCTCGGCGGCGTGGTCGACGAGCCAGACCGGACACTCGGGCACGCACCCACCGTCCCGGCAGTTCTCGTGGTGGGTGAGCAGCACGTTGGCGGGCCACCGGCGTGCGTCGCCGGGATCGCTCCCGGGTTGGCACGCGTCGATGTTGAGGGTGCCGGTGCCGTGCCGACGGTGGTTTTGCTCGACGGTCCCGGCGAGCGGTTTGCGGGCGAGGACGATCGGCTCGTAGGCGGGCTTGAGCGCGGTGCCGCGTCCGCCGGGTAGGCGGCGCGACTTGGGCATGCCCTGCCCGTAGAGCCACATCAGCGTGTCGCGCAGCTCGAGCCCCGCGTCTTCGAGGGCGCTGGCGAGGCGGTGGGCGGTGCGCGGGGCGCCGAACGCGGCGAGGTGCCCGCCGGGCTTGAGCACCCGGGCGCACTCGGCGGCCCAGGCGCTCGCCCAGATCTCAAACGCCGCGCCGGGCGAAAGCTTGCGCTGCTGACGTCCGCTGGCGAGGCGACGGATCGCCTGGCCGTCCCACGCCTCGCCTTGGAAGTCGATGCCGTAGGGCGGGTCGCAGACCACGGCGTCGACGCTCGCCTCGGCGAGCTCGCGCAGCACCTCGAGGCAGTCGCCGCGGCGGACGCTCCAGGCCGTGTGGGGGGCTGTCAGCGCTCGTGGGGCGCTGTCGGCCTGGTGCTGGCCCATTCCTACCGCCCGCCCTCCTCGCGTGCCGGTGCGGGCGTGTCGTCGCCGAGCCAGTCCACCAGGCGCTCCGGGTCGTGGTGGCGGACGAAGATCGGGGCGAACGGGCCCTCGGCGCGCAGGTCCTCCAGCAGGCAGAAGGAGACCTGGACCGGCCCGTCGGCGGGCAGGGCGGGGTCGGCCTGGCACAGCCCGGCGGTGGTGGTCAGGCGGCGCTCGAGGCGCGAGCGGGGTCGGTCGGCGAGCACGCACAGCACGCCCGGGAAGACCGGCAGCTCCGCCTGCCACGCCGGCACGGCTTCGCCCTCGGGGGTGAAGCCGTAAAGGCGGCGGTAGCGGGCGAGCTTGGCGGCGAGCTCATCGATGGGGATCGTCCCGCGGTCGAGCTCGAGGAAGCGGTAGTGGAAGCTCAGCTCCCCGTCGGGCTCTGAAAGCAGGTAGTGCAGCAGCGCGTCGGCGATCAACAGCTCGCCGCGCCGGCGGCCCGGCGGGCGGCCGATCGGGTAGGCGACCTCGTGGCGCCACGCCAGCGGCCCGCACTCGTCCTCGTCGCGATTCCGCGCGGCCTCCAGGAAGGCGATGCCGGTGTCGTTGACGGCGAGGGTGTGCGCGCGCAGCGGCCCCAGCGCCTGGCTTGGCGTGAGCAGCTTCCGCCGGCTCTCCACGCGGGTAGGGACCTGCTCGGCGGCCTGCGCCCCGTCGGCGGTGAGGAAGTAGAGCTTCGGCGAGCCGCGTCCGGCGCGGACGGCCGCGGCGAGGCCGTGGCGCTCGAGGGCGTGCAGGAGTTGCTGGGTGAAGCGCAGCGTCGCCTGCGGGGCGTGCAGCGTCTGGATCTGGCCGGCGCTGAGCAGCCGGTGCTGGTAGAGGCTCTCGACGATCTCCGCCGCGACGGCGGGGAGCGCCGGCAGCCGACCCGCGGTGGCGGCACTCATGGCTGGCTCCCGCCGCGGCGCGCGGGCATCGCGCCGGGACGCAGCCGGCGCCCGCCCCCGTCAACCGCCGCCTGGGTTTCCTGCCGGTCGCTCGTCTTTGCGCTGCCGGAGGAGCGGTTTTCGAGGTGTTGGCGGATGCGCTCGTCGTGGCCGTCGAGCGCCGCGAGTGTCTCGGCGACCGACTGGCGGCCGGCGTGCTTGGTGATCGCCTGCTCAAGCTCTGAGACCAGGTCGGGGTGGTAGTGCTCGGCGTGCAGCTCTTGGGCGCGGACGCCGTGAACGAGGAACGGCTTGCTCGCGCGGGCGCCGAGCGTGACCGAGGCGAGGTAGGTGTAGCGCTCGAGCTGGGTGACGGTCTGCGGCGTGGGCTGGCCGCCCCATTCCCTGGCGAGCAGGCCGGCCGCCTTGGCGTTGACCGTCGTGGTGAGCAGGTGTGAGCGGTTGGTGGTGACCGCGTTGAGCGTCGCGTCGGTGAGCCGCTCGGGGTTCTGGTTGAACAGGAACGCCCGCCCGCCGTACTTCGCCGACTGCTCCAGCAGGGCGGGGAGGTTGGGGCCGTCGTAGGTCTGCAGCTCATCCAGGAACACCCAGAAGGGCTTGCGCCGCTCGGGCGCGACGGTGGCGCGGGCCTTGGCGGCGTGCAGGACGTCGTAGACCAGGAAGTTCGCGACCAGCCGGTCGCGGGTCGAGCCCGAGCCGGGGCAGGCGAGCACGACCAGCCCCTGGTCCATCGCCGTGCGGACGTCGTAGGTGGAGACCGGCGCGCCGAGCAGCGCCGCGACCGGGCGCGCGGCGCGCAGGCGGTCGATCAGGTTCGTCACCGCCGTCACCGCCTCGGCCGGCAACCGGGGGAAGCGCTGCTCGAAGAACTGCCGGGTCGCCGGCGCGACGTGCGGCAGGACCGCGCCGCGCCACTGCTCGTCGGAGAGCAGCGTCGGGAGCTGGAAGATCGTCGGCTGAAGCTCGGCGGGCAGCGCGCGGGCGAGCTCGACGAGCGCCTGCGCGGCTTGGGTGGCGAGGTTCAGCGCGCGGGTGTTGCGCTCATCCCACCGCAGGGCGGAGGCGAGCGCGTCGACAATTGCCTCCACCTTGTCGGCCGCCTGGCTGTGAGTAAGGCCGTGGGCGGCGAGCAGGTTCCACGCGGGCTGGGCTTGCTCGGCGCCGCGGTCGGCGAGGTTTATCTCCACCACCCGCTCGCGGATGCCGGGGTCGGTGAGGTAGGCCTTGATCTCAGCGATCGCGTCCGCATGGGGGTCGAGGAACAGGCCGCCGTGCCCCCCGCGCGCGAGGTGCACGAACTGTCCGATCGCCGTCTCGGTCTTGCCGTACCGCGAACGGCCGGCCATGTAGGAGAAGAACGTGTCTGAGACGCGCACGCCGACCAGCCGCTCGCCCGCCCCGCCGGCGTGGACGCGGCCGAGCGGGATCAGCTCGCGCTGCCCGGTGAACGTCGGCAGCCCCGGCGGCGGCGGGGCGATCACCCCGCCGGAGCGCTCGACGTTCTCCGCCGCGCAGTGCGCGGTCGGGGGCTTGAGCAGCCCGGCGACCTCGGCGGCGGTCACCCACCCGCGCCGTACGGGTCTGAACAGGCCGGTCTCCAGCCGGCGGTCAAACCAGGCTCGGCGGATCGGCATGTCCGCACCGAGGAACCCATGGGGTAGTCGGAGGCCGGCGACGCGCAGGTGGTTCTCGCCGGCCAGTTGGTCAAAGCACGCCAGCAGTCCCTGCAGCACCGTCGGCGCCCGGCCCTGGGTTGGGGAGCTGACGCGCAGCAGGACCTGGAGCGCGAACAGCGGTTGGGGGGAGCCGAGCTTGGCCTGCAGCCCTTTGGTCTGCGCCCGGCGCTCGACGAGGTCGACCGGAGCGGCTCGTCCACCGCTTGGGCGGGTGCCGTCAAGCATGCCCTGGAGCAGCGGGGACGGGTGTCCGGCTGCGGTTGGGGGGTGCTCGCGGCGGGCCTCGCGGGCCAGGCGGCGGCGCAGCCGCGCCCGCTGGCGCGCGCTGGCGGGCAGCAGGTCCACGCACACGACCGCCTCCTCCCCGCGCGCCGGGGCCAGCCCGGCGAGCACGCCGGCGAAGCTCTGCAGCGGGTCGGGGTCAAGCGACGGCTCGGCCAGCGGCTGCGAGGAGGCACGCGCGAGGACCAGCTCCGCCCGGGCCACCGCGGTTGCTGGAACGTAGGCTCGCGGGGGCGTCGCGGGTTGTTCGTGCAGTTCGACCTCGGCGTAGGTGCTCGCGGCGGCTTGCAGGGCGGCACGGGCGCGGGCCGGGACCTCCAGCGCGTAGCGGACCGACCCGTCGGGGAGCGTGGTGATGCGCACCCGGACGGCGCTGGCCCGCGGATCAAGCCAGCCACCGACGGCCCGGCGCGTCCTGGTTAGCTGAGCGGCGAAGCGGGCGATCGCCTCCAGCGAGGGATCGAAGCTGTCCGACGGAACGACCGCCAGCCGGATGCGCGAGCGCAGCGTCCGGCGCGTAGCCACAATCCTCAGCGCCCCCAGCACGACCCCCACTGCAGCCGAGCCGAGAGCCACCGCAGCGAGGTAGCTGCCAGCGTGATGCAGCCCCAGCGGGTCGTGAGCGAGGCGGCCTGCTTGGTGGATTCCGGCGAGGGTGAGCGCCCCAGCGAGGATGGCCAGCAGCGCCACGGCGTCCTTGCGTTCGGTCGGTTTCACGAGATGATTTCCCTGAGGGAGAAGATCTCGACGTGGCGCCGGTCCGCCTGATCGCGCGCTGCAGCGGCGATCTCCGCGCATCCCCCGCCTGCCGCTGGTGAAGCGCTGAGCGAACCGATGCACGAACCACAGGACGAAGCGGTGGACGAAGCCCCATCGCCCGCGCGTCGCACCGGGCTTCGGGGCGTGCGTTGGCGCGTCATCGCAGGCCCTCGGCGACCGCGAGCCCGAGCTGCTTGACCGCCAGCCGGGTCGCTCGGTCGAGGCCGGCGGGTTGGTAAGCGCCGGCGTCGAGCATCACCCGCAGCCGCGGGTCGTAGGGAATGGTGACCCGCCGGGCGGGGCGCTGGCGGCGAAACGCAGCCTCGATGAGTTGGCGGTCGACCGCCTGGCCGTCGGGCGCCTGGTTGAGAATCAGGGTCAGGCGGTCTTCGGGGAGCGTGCCGCCGAGGTCGTCGAGGGCGCCAAGGACGCGGTCCGCGGTCACCCACTCCGGCGTGGAGACCACGAGGGTCTGGTCGGCGTGGTCGAGCGCGTAGCGGGCGATCGGATCGGTGAGGCCGGTCCCGAGGTCGAGCAGGATGACCTCGTAGAAGCGGTCGAGGAAGGCGACGAGCTGGCGGTAGGCGTCGGCGGTCATCGTCGCCATCGCCTCCGCCCGGGCGGGGGCGGCGAGCAGGTGCAGCCCGCTCTGAAGCGGGGAGACGAACGGCCGCAGCTCGCCCGGCGAGCCGATCGCGTCCAGGCTCGTGAGGAGGTCGGCGAGCGACCGGTCGGAGCGCGCGGGGTCGGGGGCGAGCGACCCGAGCGTCCCGTAGTCCGGGTTGGCGTCGACGGCGATCACGCGGAGGCGCAGGTCGCGGGCGAGGACGTCGCCGGCGAGGAACGTGCACGTGGTCTTGCCGACCCCGCCCTTGGGCGAGACGACCGCGACGTGGTTGCACCGCGTCAGCGCCCGGGCATGGGCGCGGAGGCGCAAATCGAGCTCTGCCTCCTCGCGCTCCCCCGCGCTCGCCGTGCGGGCGTGAAGCCAGGAGCCGAGCCGGCCTCCGAGGGTGCTCGGTGGGAGCTGTCCGTCGACGAGCTGGTCGCGGTAGACGTCGGCGCGCGCGAGTCGCCCCCGCTCACTATCCGGGCGATCGGGTTGGTCAGGCATGCTGCCCTCCGTTGTTGGTGGTGGTGAAGACGTCGATCCAGCTCGGCGCGAAGTAGCTCGTGCGCGGCTGGTTCTCGGGCTGGCCGAGCGAGGCGGAGGTCAGCCAGGAGACGTGCAGGTGCGCGCCCCCGGAGCAGGGGACGCAGTGCGCAGGGTCGCCGTGGTCGGGGAAGCCGTTGTAGCCGATGAAGCGAACCGGCGGTCGCGCACACGCGGGGGCGACACCGGAGGCGGCGCAGCTCTCCCTCCACCCGATCGCACGGGCGAGCTGGAGGGTGTGGTCCCAGTTGCCGTCGGCGGGCACGAGGTCGGTCGCCGCGCCCAGCGGGTGCTCACCATCGAGCGAGTGAATCGCGTAGCACGCGGTCACCCGCACCCGGAAGCGGCGGGTGAGGTACTCGACGTCGGAGATGATCCGGGCGTCGCACTGGATCGCCGCCCCGCCGATCACCGCCGACGCCGGCAGCGGCGCGAGGCGCCGCGGCGAGGTGACCCGGCGGACCTTGCCGAGCGACCCACCCGTGACCGCCGCGGCCGCACCGGCCTGACAGCCCGAGCCGCTGGACGCCCATGTCGGGGCCGGCTGGGCTTGGGACGGTGTGGTGGGGGCGGGGGACCCCTTGCCGTGGAAGCCGTACTGCACGGCGCGGGCCATGACCTCCCCGGCGTAGTTCGCTGACGCGTCGGCGCACGCCCCGTAGTAGCGGCACGCGGCTTGCCGGTAGGCCCGGTAGGAGCCGCCGGTGGCCGGGGCGCCCTTCTGCTCCCGGAGGATGCGGGCGGCGCCAGGGATGGCATCGGCGGGGCCCATGACGTCCCTGCGGCCGTCGCCGTTGCCATCCACGCCGTATTGCTGCCACTCGTGCCCGCACGCGCCAACGCAGATCTGCATGGGCCCCGCCGCCCCCGCCGAGTTGACGGTGAATGTGCCCGGGGCACGGCCGTGGCCGGTCTCCTGCGCCCCGATCGAGGCGAGGAACGTCCAGTCGATCCGGTAGCGGTGCCCCGCCTGCTGGTAGAGACGCAGGTAGGTCGGCGGGATGTCTTGCAGGGCAGATCGCGACGGTGCGGGCCCCGCCGGCCCCGACCCGCTGGCGCCGGATGCGCTGCAGCCCAGGCTGCCGCCGGTGATTGCCACCACGAATCCGAGCACCGCGGTGACGAGCACCAACCCGCCGAGCGCGCCGGGCCCGAGAACGATCCACCACCGCGACCGCCGCCGCACCGGCCGCGGCGTAGGGATCAGCCCGACGACCGTCGCGGCCACGGTCAATCGCCGCTCAGCTCGGTCGTCTGCCAGCCCCCACCGCGGCGCTCGAGCACGACCAGGATCGGGTAGCGAGCGACCCCGCCATCGGCGATCGTCGCGGTCACGGCGACCCGTCCGCCGGCGACCCGGCGCGCGGTTAGGGCGACGATCCGCGGGTGACGCTCGCGGGTGGCGGGCGAGACGCGCGGCCGGTCGCGCTCAAGTCGCCGCACGAGGCGGGGAGTCGCGCCGTGGATCGCCCGTGCGGCCGCGTGGCCGTAGAGGTAGGCCAGGTACCCGGCCAGGAACACCCGCGCGTCCCGCGCGGCGCCCGCCGGCGCAGCCGCTGGCCCCCGCGGAGGTCCCGAGGGGGCCGGGGGCAGGGCGATCGGCGGGGCCGGGACGAGCGGCGCCCCCGATCGTGGTGGCGTCGGCGGCGGCGAGCTACCCCGGGTGAGGACAAGCACGCCGGCGGCGATGACCACGACCGCCGCGGCCACCGCGAACGCAAGCCGCCGTTCGTGTTCGGCGATCGGCCGGTCAGCCAGAGCGCGCAACCGGTCGATCACTCAGACCCCCGCGGAGCGCGACGTGGCGAGCTCGGGCGGCTCGGCGGGCGGATCGGCTCCGGGGTCGGCTCGGTCGCGCGCCCGGCCTGCTCGCCCGACGAGTCGTTGCCTGCGCGCAGCCGTTCACGGTCGGCGCGCAGCTGCTCGAGCAACGACGCATGCGAAGGGCTCGATCCTGTGGCCCGCGACCGGTCAGGCGCCTCCCGGTTCGGTGCCTGCACCCCTGCGGCATCCGCCTGACCGGCGGGAGCGGGCGGCGCCCCAGTAGCCGGGTGCGGGGCGGCGACGGCGGCCGGCGGGACCGGGCCGGCATCAGCGCGGGGTCGCTCCACCGCGGCAGTCGTGTCCCCGACGGGCGGTCGTGCGTCGAGCGCCTCCGTGCGAGCAGCCGATCGGCGCTGAATGGACGGCACGTGGGTCGCCGCAGCGCCGGCGCTCGCAGACTCCGTGGGCCCCGGGGCCTGAGCGGGGGCGGTGGCGGGCCGGCTGGCGCTCGGCGCGTCGCTTGCCGCTTCCTCACCGGCCCGCCCCGACGGCGGGTCGCCCGGTGGCTGTTCGCTGGGCGAGGGCTCGACCGGCGCAACCGACCGGTGGCCCTCACTCTGTGCGGTGGAGGGCTGAGCTCCGGCGGAGGTGGGCGCCGGCGCGGGCGATGTCGCCGGCCCTGGTCGCGACTGGCTGCTGCGGCCTGGGAGTACGCGGGAGAGGCGGCTGGCCCAGTACAGCGAGGGCAGGCTCACCCCTTGCGCGCGGCCGCCCGCGGGGCCGGTGGTGGCGCTGGTGGCGACGGCGGTGAGCTGGTGGCGGTAGAGGAACACCGCCCACAGGAACAGCGCCTGGAGCCCGAAGCTCAGCAGCCACCCAAGGTTGCTGGTCGCGTCTTGCAACGCGGCGACGACGGCGAGCAGCACGGCGAGGATCAGCGAGTAGATCGCCTTGCGCACCAAGAACGTCGCGAGGCGAGCGAGCCAGCCGCGGAAGAGGTCGTGTCCGCGGCCGGGGTAGATCCCGGCGACCAGCGCGACCGGCGCGAAGGCGAGCAGCAGCAGGACGAGGACCTGCGCGAGGATCACCCCGATCGACAGCGCGCCGAGCAGCAGCCACGCCCCCAGCTCCCCGATGAGGATCACCACGGCGAGCAGGAGGCGCTGGTACTGGCCGCCCTTGCCCATCGCGTCGGCAGCGGGCTTGTCGACTCCGGAGAGCGGGTAGCCGCCGTTCTTCTTGGCGGGGTCTGAGTCGGGGAGCTTTGAGCTGTCGCCGTTTTTGAGCGCGTCGTATTCGGCGTTGCGGTCGTCGGACTCCGGTGGGTAGGCGAGGAAGTGCGCGGCGTACTTGTTGGCGTCGTTGACGCACGCCTTGCCATCGGCCTGGACCTGGGTCCCGTCGCGCAGCTGCCCGGAGAGCTGCGCGTCGCGACCGGTGTTACGCGAGAGAGGGCGGACGGGGACGGACTGGGGCGGATCCTTCAGGGGCGTCTTGACGCAGTGCTCGAGCCCGCCGAAGTTCAGGACCGCCCACGGCTGGTAGACGAGCAGCGTGTAGAGCTGGTCTGATGCCTGCTGTCGGGCCTGGGTCTCGTTGCTCAGCGTGCCGCTGTTGGACAGCGAGAGGAACGCGGCCGACAGCTCGTTGGTCCAACGGCTGGCCTGCCCGATCGTCCGCTCAGGCTGGGTAACGAACGCCAGCGCCACCACGGTGAAGAGCAGGGAGAGCCCGAGCGCACCGGCGGTCTCGGCGTACCGCCGTTGCACCAAGGCCTTCCACATCGCCCACAGCCCGGCGGCGGTGACGGCGAGCACCATCCACGGTGCGCCGAATACGCTGGAGTAGATCGACCGGACCGCGTTTGACACCGGGGCGAGGGCGCCGGCGCCGCCGGTGGCTTGGCTGCCGTTGACCAGGTCGAGGCTGAACGCGAAGGTGAAGAGGGTGATGACCGCGTTGGCGATGAACGCGGTCAGCTGCCAGATGACGTCGGCGAGGAAGTAGGCGATCAACGGCGGCACCCCGGAGACATCGATCCCGCCAGTCAGCGAGGCGCTGACCGCGTCGAAGTGGTGATCGAGCGCGTAGTTACCCAGCGGGAAGCGGTCCGCCAGGCCCGTAGTGCTGCTGCCAGGGCCGACGTTTGAGAACACGTCGCTCGCCGCCCGCGCCACCGGGTGGGCGAGCAGCAATCCGGCGAGCGCGACCCAGGACGCGATCCGCACCCGCCGCCACGGGATGAGCCGGCTCACGCCGTGGCCTGCTTAGGGGTGGTGTCAAACGCTTGAAGGAGGGCGGGGTCGGCGAGATCGACCTGGACTTCGCCGACCCGGCCGTCGAGGTCGCGCATCAGACAGCGCCCGCGGCGGAACTCGCGCAGCCGCGCGATCAGTGCGCGGTCGGCGGGGTCGAGGCCGAGCAGCTCCAAGGCTCGGGCGGCCTCGGTGTCGGACTCCTGCCCGAAGATCAGGTAGGTGCCGACAAGATCAGAGAGGTCGCCGAGGTCCTCCAGGCGCTGCGTGGCCAGCAGGACGGTCGCGTTGAACGCCCTCCCCAACCGCACGAGCCGGTTGATGACCGTGCGGCCCTGAGGGGAGGCGAGCAGGAACCACGCCTCATCGAGCAGCACCACCTTGTGCCGCGACCGATCCGAGGCGACCAGCCGCAGCGCGTAGGCAGCGACCAGGGCGAGCGTCGCCACCGAGACCCGCTCCGAGCGGGTGTAGGTCTCCCGCGACGCCCGCGGATCGGGGAGCGTCAGCCCCGGCGTGCGGATCGTCGTCACCGCAGCTGCCGTCCCGCGGTCGAGAGTCGTCGCCGCTCCGAACCCGAGGCGGGCGAGGCCGAAGTCGGCGACGACCTCCAGCGCGTCGGCCGCCTCCCGGGCGGCATCTGAGTCCATGCTCTGCAGCTGTTCGATGACCTCCAGCGAGCTGCGCCCGCGCCGGCGCACTACCTCGCGGACGGCGCGCTGGATCGCGTTCTCCCAGGACGGCGGTGGGTCTCTGAGCAGGTCGAGGTAGTAGGAGGAGGCCAGCTCCTCGCGCAGGTCATCGAGGCCGATCGCCAGTGGGTCGAGCTTGCCGCGGTGCTCCTCGGCGCCGGAGAGCTCGAGCACCTCCACCCGCCCCTCCAGCTGGGAGAGCTGGTCGAAGCCGTGGTCGGGCTTCGGGTCGAAGTCCACGACCAGCGACCCGCGGCGTTCGCCACCCAGCGCGATCGCCTGCGCCGCCACCGTCTTGCCAGACCCCAACGTCCCCGCCAGCAGCACCGCCGACGTGCGCGCCTCACGGGAGGGCGCGGTGACGTCGTAGCGCACAGGGCGCCCGCCGCCGCCCGGAGTCCACCCCAGGTAGATGCCGCGCGTGGCGCCGACGTGCTGAGAGCCGATCGGCATGAGCGCGCCGAACTGCTCGACGGTCATCTGCGCCGTGTAGTCGCGCACCGCTCCCCCGCCGGGCTGGGGGAGATGGTCGAACCACAACGCCTCCTGCAGCCCGCGCGGACGATGCAAGACCAGCTCGCCGTACTGATCCTCCAGCGCCGACACGCGCTGCTCGAGCACCCGCTCCTCCGGCGCGCCGACCGCGAGGGAGAGGGCCGCGTAGAGCATCGGCGGGTGCGCCGAGCCCTGCAGGATCGCCTCGTACTCCCGCGCGAGCACGCGGTCCTCCTCGGCCAGCCATCCCGGGCCGTGCCGCGAGCCCTGCAGCTGCTCGCGGTAGACCTGCTCGACGTCGGTGATCCGCTTGCGCACCTGCCCCAGCGCGTCGCGGTTGCCCAGCCAGCGCGCGTGCAGCACCGCGTCCACGGGAAAGTCCACACCCTCCAGGGGGGCGAAGAGCAGCTCGGCCTGCCCTCCCGGGAACACCGGCTCGTCCGCCAATGCGCCCAGGGCGAGCAGCGCCTGGTGCGAGGCGCCCTCCTCGGCCTCGACCACCAGCCCCGCCGGGCCGCTAGCGGGCTCGGTCATCGCCGCGTTCACGCACGAGAGGAGGTCGTGCTCCAGCGGCTCATAGGCCACCCGTCCGTCCTCGGTCTGGATGACAAGCGCGTCGGGCTGCCAGAACGGATCGAGCCGCGGCTCGCCGACGCCGCGGCAGGCGGCTCGGCGCAGCAGCCACTCAAGCTCCCGCGTCGTCGCGCGCTCGCACCGCACGACCCCGCGGAGGCGTTCGAAGATGCGCTGCTCGGAGACCGCGAGCCCCTCAAGCTCGGCACCGCTTACCGGTTGGGCGGCGGCGACGCCCATCACGTCCTCCAGCCGCCGCCGGGCGCGGTCGACCGATCGCAACATCCCCGATCCGAACCCGGTGGCGGGCGTCTCGGCCAGTGAAACGCCGAGATACAGCTCGGGCACGTGCGAGGCCAGCCGCTCCAGCGCCGCGCGCTGACCCGCCAGATACGCCTGCCACGCCGCCGAGTCCTGCCCCCGCGCGTCGAGCAGCCCGAACGTGTCCTCCACGTAACGCTCAGCCGGGAACGCGCGGTTGACCCGCCACAACGAGAAGTCCGCACCGACGACATAGGCGAGGCGCTCGAGGCGGTGCAGCAACGCCCACTTCCCCGCCACCGGCAAGAACGGATACGACAGCGTCTGCAGGCGGTAGAGGGCGACGCGCTCCCCGCTGCGGCCGAGCAGCAGGTTCCCGCGCGCGTAGCGCAGGCCGAAGGCCGTCACGGGTGCAGCTCCAGTCGCTCGCCCGCCGCGAGCTCGACCGAGTCGACAACCACGTCGCGCCTGCCGCGGCCGCGCCGCTCGACTGGACGGGCGAGCTGTCCGCGCCTTGGCCACCGACGCGCCCGCGTGAGCATTGGGCGGTTGAAGCGCACCGCCGCAGCACCGTGTACTCGCGCGCGTCGAAGCTGCGGGACGTGCTGGTCAGGGCTCACCCACGCCTCCGCCCGGACCAGCCGGTCCGCGCCCGACGCCCGAAGCGCGCGCCCGAGCGACCGCCGCCCGCGCACCCGCACTAGCAGCCACGAGGCGACGAAGCGATGCGCCGGCCGCCCATCGGGCGTCGTCTGCGTCGCCAGCGTCGCCGCCAGGCCGGGAACGACAAGCAGCCGCAACGGCCAATCCAGCCCCCCGAGCACAACGCCCAGGACTGTCATCGCCGCGACCGCACCGCCGGCAGCGAGCACCGCCGCGAGCCGCCCACCCGCCGCCAGGCCGGCAACCCCCGCCGCTGCGGCCGCGAGCCCGGTCAGCCCCGGCGAGCGGGCGGAGATCACGATCACCGCCAGCAGCGTCGCCACCGCGTAGCCCAACCACCGCAACGGCACCCCGCCCGGGACCGGCAGGGCGTGCCCCTCGACCTGATAGATCCGGCGGTCGGGACGAAAGATCCGCTGGTAGGAGCGGACCGGACCAGGCTGATCACTCACGCGGTTAGCCCCCGAGGATCTTCTGGCCGATCGCCCGCGCCGCGTTGGCGACCTGATCGGGGGAGAACACCAGCCACGCCACCACCACCGCGGCGAGCAGGAACATCCCCAGCTCGCTGTAGCGACGGTTGATCAGGAACACCAACGCGACGATCGCGACGATCCCGCCGTAGATCTCCCCCGCGTACTGGCGCAGCAGGCCGCCCAGGTTTGATCCCACGTTGTTGCCCGTCGCCGCCAGCGCATCCGGGGCGAGGAGCAGCAGGCCCGCGAGCGCCGCCAAGGCGACGGCGAGGACCACCGCCCGCCGGCCCAACGGAGGGGCGCTTAGGCGGGTGTGCGCGTGCGAGGTAAAAGCGTTCATGCCTGTGGCCCTCCCTCCACGCCTGTCACGTACCAGCGGTCTGTGCGCCGCAGGTCCAGTCGGTAGGCCAGCGGGTAGCTCGCTCGGCTCGCCGTGTCGCGGATATGGACGTCGGCCTCCACCGTCATCCGGTCGCCGCTTCGGCCCAGCTGCCCGACCTGGTCGATCGACCCCAGGGCCAGGCCACTGGGCATGCCGGCGATCGCGGTGCCGGGCGCGACGAGGTAGGCCAGGCCGCTGGGATCCTGGCCGGAGACGTAGGCGGCCAGGAAGCGCTGCACGAGCGCCTGGATCTCGCCGGCGTCCGCGCCGACAAGCGGATCGGTCGCGAGCGCCGACGCTGATCCTTGCGCTGGCGGGGCGCTCAACGCCGGCAGCGCGAACACGTCCAGGCCGCCCTGGCTATCGCGCGCGACCGGCACCGTCAGGTAGGCCCAGCGGCCGCTGGTGAGTTCAGAGGCGACGGTGACAAGCGCGCGACCCGAGCCCAGGTCCGTGGATCGCGCCACCGTCGCCTGCGCGACCACCTGGCCTGGGCCCCGCCGCGGCAGCTCTGCTACCGCACGGTCGCGAACGTCTGAAGAGAAGAACGGCGCGACCGCCCTCGCATGGCGCGCCGCGTCGCCTGGCCGCCAGGACAGGTACGTGCCCACGAAGCGCACGGCGAACGCCTGCGCATCGGCGCTGAGATCGCGCGGAGCCTCGGCGCGAGAGGGTGCCGTCGCGGTCGGCTTGTGCGGGCCGGCGGCCACCGCGCCCAGCCCACGGACGAAGATCAGCCCGACCAGCGCCCACAACACCATGCGGCCACCCCTGCGGGCGAGCTCGCCGACGCTGCTCGCGCGGCGGCTGCGGCTCGAGGGAGGGGGTGCGCCGCTGCCGTCGCGAATCTGCTCGACCTCGCGATCGCGGTCTCGCCGCCGGCGCAAGCTCATCGCCCCCACCCGGGTATCTCGTTCGAGTGACCACCCGCTCGCGGGCGGTCCTCACGCTGATTGACCAAGAGAAGAAACCTCCGGCTCGGTGGCGAGCGGCCTGTGCTCCGCGCTCTTGGCGGTGACCGCCCGCCGAGTTGACGCCACGAGGTGTAAGCCCGGTTGGGTGTGAACACCACAACTACGCAAATGCGCGCTTGCCCACCCCCGCCGAAGCGCCCATGGCACCTCTCAAAGACGGGCGAGGCTGGACGGCCACAACTGGGCCTAGGCGGCCTCCGCGCGCCTCACAGGGACACGACCAGCAAGTTGTCGATCCCGGAGGGAGCCGCGCGCCGCACGCCGTCAGACCAGGCCGCTGGCACGGACCGGCGTGGAGCGTCCCGACCGCTATCGGCGTCTTGGGGTCTGCGGCCCGGAAGGCTCGAAGAGTTCGTGGAGGTCTTCGACGTGCTCGGCGACGGCGCCGGCGATCTGTTCGATCAGCCACCACCCGCTCCAGTCGATCAGGGCGTAGCGCACGCTGTTGCCTTCCTTGGAACGCGAAACGATCCCCGTCTGATGGAGGAGCCCCAGGTGGTGGGAGACGTTCTGGTGGGTTGTCGCCATTCGGTCGGCGAGCTCGGTGACGGTCGCGTCGTGTTCGTTGAGCATTCCGAGCAGCCGGATGCGGTTGGGATCGGCGATGGCACGCAGGCGGGCGGCGACCAGCTCGATCACCTCGCCGCGCAGCTGCCCGCCGCCGCTCCCGCGTCGACGTGTGGGCTGCGCACTCACGCCGACCACCGCATCCTGAAGAGCGCACGAGCTCGCCCTGTCGCTGCTGTCCGTGTCGCCCAGGGCTCTCGCGCGTCCTCTCCGAGCACGCTCGGACGGGGTTGGTCGGAGATGCTGGGCGGGTTCATGGGACTGGCAGTGTCGTGCCGGTGGCCGTGGGAGACCACAAGTGCGCAAGCGCGCAGTTGCCAAGCCGCTCGGATGGACCCGTCGCCGGCCGACGCGTTAGCCTGCGCGCGGACGGTTGGAAGAGCGCAAGCGGCGCGATGAGCGACGACGACACCAGCCACCCGGTCTATGTCCGTTATGAGGACTTTCTGGACGCCGATCCGCGTCGCCGCGGCGACGCGCTTGAGCTGGGCATCGACTGGCGCGACGGGGAGGATCGCTACCGCGCGTGCTGGTATGAGGCCACCGGGGAGCTGACGCTCGAGCGGCTCTCTGATGCTGAGCGCCTCGACCTTGAGGACTTCTATCGTGGCGTGAGCGGTCCCGTGGAGGTCCTGCGTCGTATCCCCGACCGCCGTGAGCTGGATCGGCTGCTGGGCGCCTGGCCCAACAGCGTGCCGGGTGGGCCGCGTACCGTCGAGCGGCTCCGTGCCATGGTGCACGACGAGCCCGTTGGGACGGTCGTGGCGATCGGCCGCCGACGTCGCAATCGCTGAGGCCGAACTCTCCCAGGCGCCCCAGTCATGCTGCTGGTCGCGGCCGTTCCGGGGTCGGTTCCTGCGTCCCATAGCGGTTGGTCGCTTCTCTGCCGGTACTCGCCTTGACGGTGTGACTGCACCTGTATCTACGTTCCCCGCGCGGGCGGGTTGCTGGGGGTATCCCCAGCCGTAACCCCAGCCTCCCAGAGGGCGTAGAATCTCCTGGAAATGACTCGCAGCGCGGTACTCAAGGACGACCTCTCGCGCCACCTCGCGTATGGGGTGGCTGGGCGTTGCGCGGGGCGGGCTGGGCATGGCCGGACTGCGCGACGCGCCGCTCGCTGAGCGCGACGACGAGCTCGCTGTCATCCAGGAGTCGATCGAGGCCGTAGCCGCGGGCGCGAGCCGGCTGGTCATGCTCGAGGGGCCGGCCGGGATCGGCAAGACCCGCCTGCTCGCGGCGGTCCGCGAGCGCAGCTCGGTCGCTGGGCTGCAGCCGCTCACCGCGCGCGGCAGCGAGCTTGAGCGGTCGTTCGCGTTCGGCACGGTGCGCCAGCTGTTTGATCCGGCGCTCGCCGCGCTCGAGGATGAGGACCGGACGCGGGCTCTAGCCGGACAGGCACAGGCCGCGGCCCGTCCGCTGGCGCTCACGACCCGAGCGCAACGCGTGGGCGAGGACGTCATGCACGCGGCGCTCAACGGCCTGTTCTGGCTGTGCGCGAACCTCGCCCAGCGCGCGCCGCTGCTGCTCGCGGTCGATGACATCGACTGGTGCGACGAGGCGTCGCTGCGGTGGGCCGCGTTCGCCGCCGCGCGCCTGCACGACATCCCCGTCTTGATCGCGCTCAGCCGCCGCCTGGACGAGCCCGCGGCCGTGCCGGCGCTGATCGCCGAGCTCGCCCGCGTCGAGACCGCCCAGACGCTCACCCTCCGCCCACTCACTGCCACCGCGGTCGCCTCGCTCGTCGCTCACGCCCTAGGCACCACGCCGGCACCGACGTTCGCGCAAGCCTGCGAGCAGGCGACGGGCGGTAACCCGTTCTTGCTGCACGAGCTGCTGCTCCAGATCGACTCCCAGCGGATCGCGCCGACCGAGGCGAGCGTCCCACGCATCGCCGGGCTGGGCTCAAGCCGCGTCGCTGACAACGTCCTCGGGCGCGTCGAGCGCCTCGGCGAACCAGCGACGCGGCTCACGCACGCGCTCGCAGTGCTCGAGGACCGTGCCGCGCTGTCGGTAGCCGCCGCGCTCTCCGGGCTCGACGAAGAGCGTGCCGCCGACGCCGCCGCCGCGCTCACCGATGTCGGCGTGCTGGCCGAGGGCTTTCCCTTGAGTTTCGTGCACCCGCTCGTGCGCTCGGCCATCTATGAGCACCTGCCCTACGCTGAGCGGCTCGCCGCCCATGGCCGGGCCGCGCGTTTGCTCGCCACCCAAGCGCGACCCGAGGTGGCAGCCGCCCACCTGCTGATCGCCCGCCCCACGGCGGACCCCTGGGTGGTTGAGCTGCTGCGTCGCGCCGCCAGCGATGCCTCCGCGCAGGGGTGCTCCGCCGTCGCCGTCAGCTACCTGCGACGCGCGCTCGCCGAGCCGCCGCCCGAGGCCACGCGTGGCGAGGTGCTCGGCGAGCTGGGGATGGCCGAGCACAACGCCAACGAGCCTGCGGCCATCGAGCACCTCTCCCACGCGCTTGAGCTCGCGAGCTCGCCAGCCGACCGCGCCACGCTCGGCCTCGTGCTCGCCCGCGCCATCTGGCACGCGGGCAAGATCACCGAAGCGGTCTCGCTGCTGAGCTTCCTGCTCGACAAGCTCGACGACGAGCTCGCCGCGCCCCTGGAGGCTGAGCTGATCGCCATCGCCCGCCTCGACCCCCAGACACGTGCGATCGGTCTGCGCCGCCTCGCCCACCAGGATCCCGACCGCACCCACCACGACGCCGCGCGGCGGCTCCTGCTCGCCAACCTTCTACTACCTCGCCGCCTGGGTTCTCGGGCAGTGCGATCGCTTCGAGGAGGCCGAGGACGCCCTCCAAGCCGGACTCGCGGTCGCCCGCGAGGAGGGGTCGATCGTCGGCTACGCGCGCGCGCTGACGTTTCGCACCAACCTCTGCTACCGCCGCGGACTCCTGCCCGAAGCGCACGGCGACGCCGCCGAAGCACTTGAGCATCTCACCCCGATCCGCGGCCCGCTCGTGGTCGCCTTCCTGCTCGACGTCCTCCTCGAAGGCGACGAGCTTCAAGGCGCCCAGGACATCCTCGAGCGCTACCAACTCGACGACGAGCTCCCCCACTCGATCCTCCACACCATCGTGCTCGAGCGCCGCGGCCGACTGCGCCTCGCGCAGGACCGTCCCGACGACGCTCTCCACGACCTGCTGGTCTGCCGGCAACGCAGCATCGAATGGGGCGCCCTCTCCCCCGCGTTTCTGGCCTGGCGGTCAAGCGCCGCAGTCGCCCTCGCGCACCTCGACCGGATCGACGAAGCCACCGGCCTCGCCGCCGCCGAAGTCGAGCACGCCCACGCCTTCGGAGCGCCACGCGCCCTCGGCATCGCGCTGCACGCCCAGGCGCTCCTGACTCGCGGAGCCGAACGGCTGTCCATGCTCCAGCAGTCGGCGCTCATCCTCCAAGGATCCGGCGCGACGCTCGAGCACGCTCGCGCGCTCGTCGCCCTCGGCGCCAGCCTGCGCGCGGGCGGACAACGAACCGCCGCGCGCGAGAAGCTCCGCGCCGGCCTCGAACTCGCCGAGCACTGCGCCGCCAGCGCGCTCACCCGCCGCGCACGAGCCGAGCTGCGCAGCGCCGGAGGGCGCCCCACCCTCGCGCGCGACGGCGGGCTCGCGTCGCTCAGCCCCGCCGAGCTGCGCGTCGCAACCATGGCCGCAACCGGCATGAGCAACCGCGACATCGCCCAAGCCCTCTTCGTCACCCCCAAGACCGTCGAATGGCACCTCAGCCAGGTCTACCGAAAGCTTCACCTGCACTCCCGCACCGAACTCCCCGCCGCCCTCGACCACCCCGACCACAACGACCCCCCGCGCGCCCTGCCGCTCGCCCCCGCCGGATGAACGAACGCGCCGACCGCCCAAGCCGCGACTCCCCTCCACCGCCACGCGGCGTTCTGCTCAGCTCACATGACAGCGGCGGAGCGTTCGCGCTCATGGAGTACGACATCCCGCCCCGGACGCTCGTGGCCCCCCTGCACACCCACCACCGCGAAGACGAATACACCTACGTCATCGCCGGAACGCTCGGCGCGCAAATCAAAGACAGCCCCCTGCTCGCCCGCCCCCACGAGTTCATCGCCAAGCCGAGAGGCATCCCGCACACGCTGTGGAACCCGAGCGACGATCCGACGCGAGTGCTCGAGCTGATCGCGCCGGGCGGCTTCGAGCGCTGCCTGCAACAGCTCTACCGCCCCGGCAAGCGATCACCAGCGGAGTTGGAACAGCTCTGGCGCGAGTACGGCATCGACATGGACTCCGCCTCCGCGCCCATCCTGATGGGCCGCCACTCCCTGCATAATCTCGCCACGGGTTAGGCCCACGGCATCTGCATCACCTCCACGAAGACCTGCTGGGTCTCACTACTCGAGGCACTGGAATCAAGCGCAGTTGATAGGCATTGGGGCGTCAGCGTTGCCCCCGTGTCGCACGCCTTATTGCCTGATACAGCCGCAACTCCACGCGCGCCGCGCGCGCGAGCGGACGCGGCATGCCCAACTTCTCTTCTTTGTCTATCCAGCGCTCGTAGCCTCGCAGGACGCCACCCTCCCGCACTCCGTCGCGAAACGCGCGCGCCGCCGCGAGGACGACGACCAACTCAGCGAGCCCGAGCAGGATGTCGAAAATCCAGGCCACGATGAGCCAGCGCGTCGGAAGGACTTCGACGCCGACCAGACGCAACACCACGAAGGCGGCGAGTACCAACCCGAGGAGAGCGATGAGGCGACGACGCAGTGGACGCGGCTGCTCCATGCAGTCAAATTGTCAGCGCCCGCCCTCGGGCGCGCAAGAGGCCGCACGACAAGATCGGCCCCAACGCACCCACCAACTCAGGACCAGCGCTGGGCACCCGCCAGTGCCGTACAGGCAAGCTTCGTACCTCGCGAGGAACTCGACAGCCTGGCCGACGCCGCGCTCGCCGCCCCCTAGCACCCCGAGCAGCATCAGCAAACGCAAGGTAGCGGTCGTCTGGTCTGCGTCCAGGCCGAGCGACCAGCCACCAAAGCGCCGCTGGTGGCGGCGATCGTTCGTCGAGCACGCCGAGCCGGCCGGGTCGCCACTGAGGCCGGCGCCAATGAGACCTACGCCGGGCGTTCGTGGGGCTCAGGGGTAGTCGACATGCCTTCGGGGACCCCAGCCCAGAGCTGCGCGGAGGGCGCGCGCGCGATCGCTGAGTACGGATTGCGCCTTCGCGATCGGGCCGCGTAGATCCGGCGGGTCTGCGTAGTCCAGGAGCTCGGTCTGCAGCAGCTGACCGCCGTCGTTGAAGGTCCGGAGTCTAGCCTCGAACGGCATCCGGGCGTCGTTGAGGATCGCTATCCACGCCCCGACCGCGCTGGCCTGAACGCGCTCCGTCCGTGAGGCGACCTCGAGCTCGACGGTCGCTGTGCCCGGCCTATAGCCCGCAACGACGAGCGTCTCTCCAGAGAGCGTCTCGATCATCCGGCCGCGTTGGGCGCATGAGGTCGCCGACCCGCCGTTGGCCGTCCATTCATCGATCGACAGTCGCAGCGTGTCATCGAGCTCGTCACCTGCGCAATAGAGCGAGACCGTCATCCGAGCACCGCGGCGATGTTGAATGGCCCGAGCCAGCAGCTCGGCGCCTTCGAAGTCAAGGCCAGCTGGCCAATGCTCTGAACTCATACAACTTCAGGTTAGGAAAGTTGGGAGCGCGGCGTGAGCGTGTGCCGACGTTCCGTGGTCGCGTCGACGAGCTTCTGTCCTCGATAGGGCTTCTTGAGATGGACCGGAATGAGGAACGGTCCGCGCACGGCATTGGCGGTGCAGCGGATTGGCTGCGCCTCGGGGTTTGGGCGCAGCAGCTCGATCTTGATCAGATGAGTGGTCTCCGTGACGACCGCGGGTCGTGTAGTGGACAAAGCAGCGGCTCGATCTGTCGCGCGTGTCTTGTGCGACGTCGATGAGCAGGATGGTCGAGTTGCTCCCGCGGGCGATCTGTCCCACCGGCTCACGGATCAGCCTGGGCTGCTGCCCGCCGCGGTCGCTAGAGCCACCTGCGCTGCCGCAGCCTCCCACCAGCAGGATGGTGCAGCCGATCAACCACGGAAGGGGTCTCCGTGTCTTTCTCATGTCGCGTCGGGCATTAGCGTCAGCCGCGGGCTTCAGTGGTGGTCAAGCGCGAGCTGGGACAGGAAGGTGAGCACCAGACCCGCGCCGGTCAGGACTTCCAGGACGCCCACCCGCGTGAGCCCTGAGTCGCCGCGTCTGTAGCGGAGGCCCTGTCGAACCGAGGCGAGACCGAGCCCGAGCGTGGCGAGGTTGATCGCGGCCGCCGTGAGAATCGCCGTGGCGCTGCGCCCGACATCGTCCTGGAAGTAGTTGTAGTTGGTCGCGAGAGAGAAAAGAAACAGCAACGCCAACGCAGCGAGCGAGACCGAGACGCCGACTACGAATCGCCCTGCCCGCAACCGTCCGCGACTTCGCGCACGTGCCTCGATGCTCACGCTCCTCAGTACCCAAAGCGACCCCCTCGGTTACCGCCCCGCTCGCCTCACATAAGACAGGCCGCGACCCGCTCCTTTGAGCAGGAAGGCCTTCGACGAATCTGGCGCCGAGGGGAATGCTCACGCCCCAGCGCACAGCGTGACCAACATCGCTTGCTCCCTGGACTGGGGCGCGTACTTGACTGGCTCTACGCCGATCTCGCCGCCGTCGCTCTCGCGACCGCCGCGGGTGGTTCGATCAGCTGTTTCGCGCTGGGCTGGCGCCGAATCGTTCCTCCATCCACGAGACGGCAAAGGCGGTGAGCTCGCGAGCGGGGAACAGGTGGCTCTGGGCTGCGCCGATCCGGCCGCGCACGCCGATGCCGGCAGCCAGGGCGGCCTTCGCGATGACGGCGAAGGCGTCCTCGTCGAGCGAGAGCTGCTCGTAGGGGAACGCTCCCGTCGAGGTATCGATGTCGGTGAACTGGCGTTCCTCGACGTGGTCGCGGTCGGCGACCGACACGCGGAAGCTGACGCGGCGCTTGTCGGGCACGTTCGCGATGGCCTCGGCGTGGTGCAGGAGCGTGATCGTGTCAAGGGGCGCGCCCAACAGGAGCACGCGACCGTGGGCCTCGACCAGGCGGGCGAAGGGGGTGGCCCGCCCGTAGGCGTCCTCGTCGGAGTGGGTGGCGGTGAGCCACTCGGCCCGGGCGCCGACCGCGACGACGTTGGCCTCGGGGTGGGAGCTGCGCTGCGCTCCGGGCCAGGTGCGGACTCGCTCGGGGATGCGACCATGGTGGCGAGCCGCCTCGGCCGTCGCGAGATCGAAGACGGGCGGCTCGGCCAGGTAGGCCGCCTGGCGCTCCCCGGCTCCGAGCTCGGCGACGTGGTAGTAGTGGTCCTCCCAGGAGGCGTAGGCCATTAGCGTCCCGTCGGGACCCAGCGCCTCCAGCAAGGCTCGCACCACGGTCTCGCTGCCGCCCACCACCCAGCCAAGCGCGCTCATGCTGGCGTGGACCATGAGCACCTCCCCGGCTCGCACCCCGAGGCGACGAAGGTCGTCCACCAGCCCAGAGCGCCCCACCGGCGGCGCGGGATCTGCCGGTCGCGCGCGATCAGCCGCGTCGGCGGCCGTCAGTGCCTGTTCGCGACTCGCGTAGTCGCGGATGCGGACGATCTTGCCGTCGCACAGCGTAAAGACGCTGAAGATCCGCCCACCGAGCTGCACTCCTGCGATCTCCTGAAGCGCCGCGCTGCAGACGCCCACGATGACGTGGTCGCCGGCTGCGATCAGCTCGACGGCTTCGATCCCGTGACCCCGCCTTTAGCTGAGAGCGCAGCGTTTGAAGGACCTCTTCCCGTCCCTGACAAACGAGTCCCTCCCGGAGCCCCTGCCAGACGACGCAGGGGTCCAGGCACGCCTCGACCGCTTCGATGTCCCGGCGCCACAGGGCGGCCCAGTCGCCCAAGATGATCTCGAGGTTCTCCAGCCTTGTATTGCGCGCTGTCATTCGTCGTCTCCTCTTACCAAGCCATGTTCCGATCACCTGAAGGCTTTGCGAGGAGGGGCACGCGCGCCACCACCGAGTGAAGTCGGTACGGGGGCGAGCCGCAAGACATCGCTGCGCCCGTTTCTACGAGCACGGGCGGCGTCTGTGGAGGGGTCAGGCGCTCTCTAACGTCAACCAGGCACGAGCAAGACCTTACGCTCTTCGGCCCGGAGAAGCGGAGGTATTGCCGGCCTCGTCATGCTGCGCTTCGCGCGAAGCTAGGTTTGGCAGAGCGCGGCCTCAGACCCGTCGGGGTGAGGCGGTCTCGGCGGACTGGCGCAGGAGCGCCGCCGCTGCGAGTGCGGCGACCGCCGCGGCGGTGAGCGTCGCGGTCGCGAAGTCGGTGGTTTGGTTGAGGAGGCCGGCGAGGAAGGGCGCGGCGGCCAGGCCGGTGGCGTAGGCGAGGTTGTAGAGCGCGTAGAGGGTGCCGTAGGCGGGCGGGCGGTCGCGTTCGGCGATGTCGGCGATCATGGTTAGCGTCGGGGTGAGCAGCGCGGCGGCGCCCATGCCGATGACGGCCAGGGCGGCGGCGAGCAGCCATGGGTTCTCCAGGAGCGCGGTGGCGGCCAGGCCGGCGGCGGCGAGTGCCGCTCCGGCCGCGGCCAGCCGTCGCGCAGCGATGGTCCGCTGCGCGAGGCCGACGAGCGGCGGGCCGGCCGCCGCGGCGAGCGCGCCGGCCCCGAAGAGCAGGCCGATGGTCGTCCGCTGAAGACCCAGTGTGCTGCGTGCGTGGAGGGGCAGGATCGGCTCCAGGAAGGCGATGACGGCAGCTCCGAGCGCGGTCAGCGCCGCGATGCGGAGCAGGTCGGGGCGCCGACGGAGGGTGGGGACGCGCTCGGCCAACGCGGGCTGCTGAGGTGCTGGCAACAGCGTGAGGCGGGCGATCGCGTCGGCGATCGCGACGGCAGCGCCGAGCAGGAACGGTGCGTGTGGCCCGAGCCAGTCGGCCAGCGCGCCGCCGAGCGGTGGGCCAGCGAGGACGCCGACGCCGACCGCCGAGAGCGCGATGCCCATCGCCGGGCCGCGCGTCTCGGGCGGATGGGTCTCGGCGATCAGGGCGAGGCTGGCTGTCCAGGTGACCGCAGCCGCCGCGCCCTGCAGCGCGCGGGCGGCGATCAGCAACGCGGGCGCCTCGACGACGACGAGCAGGAGCGTCGCGGCGGCCAGCGCGCCGAGCCCGGCGAGCATGGTGCTGCGCGTACCGAAGCGGTCCACCGCGAGGCCGGCGACCGGCGTGAAGGCGACCAGTGCGGCAGCGTAGGCGGCGAAGAGCAGGCCGACGCCCACGGTCGAGGCGCCCTGGTCGCTGGCCAGCAGCGGTAGCACGGGGACCGCGAGCCCGTACAGCAGCGCATCGGTGAACAGCGCCAGGGAGGCGACGGTCAACGCCGCGCGCGGTCGATGCTCCGCAGCTGCCTTCACTATCGCGAAGATAGCGTATGCTGTAGTGAGGATGCGGGCAGAGTTGGGAGAGCAGCTGCGCGACGCGCGCGCGACGCGCGGCTTGTCGCTCGATGCGGCCAGCCGGGCGGCGAAGATCTCGCAGGGCTACCTGCACAAGCTCGAAGCAGGAGGGGTCGAGAACCCCTCGCCGCGCGTGCTGCAGCGACTCAGCGAGGTCCTCGGAGTGCCCTACGGGCGGCTGATGCAGCTCGCCGACTACCTGATGCCCGGCGACGCGGTGAGTGCCGAGCCCGGCCAGCGCTCCCCACAGGAGGTGGACATGACAACTGAGACGACCGACGCACCGGCGACCAATCGGGAACTGGCCCGGCTACTCGAGGCGGTACTGCGCGAGCTCGCCGAGGTGCGGCGCGGCCAACACGAGCTCGCGCGCACACTCGAGCAGATCGCCTCCGGCGAGGAGTAGACAGCCTCAGGGGGGCTGACACGGGCGGGGGCACGCGCGTGAGGAGCTCTGTCCGCTACGGTCCCCGCCCGACCGCAACCCGGGGGGTCCCTGCATGAGGGGCTGAGAGGGCGCTTGCTAGCGCCGACCCGCCGAACCTGATCTGGGTCATGCCAGCGAAGGGAGGACATCGTGAGTCAGGCACGCCCGCCGGCGGCCGCAGCGAACTCGACCAACCGCTTTTCCGCGGAGCTGTGGTCGGGGATCGACGGGACCTACCAGGCGATCCTCGAGCATCCCTTCATCACGGGCCTGACCGACGGCTCACTCGAGCGGGCGGCGTTTGAGTTCTACGTCGTCCAGGACGCCCACTACCTGCGCGAGTACGCCCGCGCGCTAAGCGTGGCCGCCGCCCGCGCCCCGGCGGAGGGGGACATCGCGATGTTCAACGAGCACGCGGCCGGGGCGATCGCGGTTGAGCGCTCGCTGCACGAGGGGTTCTTCGCCGACCTCGGCCTCAGCGAGGGCGACGTCGCGCGTACCCCGGTCGCGCCGACGAACCTCGCCTACACGAGCTACCTGATCGCCACCGCCTACGGCGGCTCCTTCCCCGAGCTGCTCGGGGCGCTGCTGCCCTGCTACTGGATCTACCGGGAGGTCGGCCAGGCGCTGCTCGAGCGCGGATCGCCCGATCCTCTATACCGGCGCTGGATCGAGACCTACGGCGGGGAGGAGTTCGCCGAGGTGGTCAGGGCGGTCCTCGCCCTGACCGACCGGCTCGGGCCGGGGCTCAGCCCGCCGATGCGCGCGAGCGTCGCACAGCACTTCGCCACCACGAGCCGTTACGAGTGGATGTTCTGGGACATGGGCTACCGGCGTGAGCGCTGGCCCATCTAAGCGTGGACCGTGCTCCAACCCATCTCATCGAGCATTTCTCCCGCCGACCCGAACGCGATGTACGCGCACAGGCGCGGAGGGGTGTGTGCCCAGGCAGGGATCCTTCAGAGGCAGCCGTTGTTGTAGAAAAAGTCGACTCGCGGCCAGTCGTGGTGTCGCCTCACCCTCACGCGCACGGGCGGCTCTTTGGTGTAAGCCAAGCCGCCGCCGTGAGCGCGGCCGGGCTCCACGAGGTAGCGGCCTGGGCGCAGCCGCACCCTCCAACGCCCGTCCCGGCCCGAGCGCACGGTGGCCACCAGATCGTGGGTCGCACGGACGCGGACGAGCACGTCGGCGTCGAGGGGCGCCGGCGGGGAGGGAGGTTCGCCCGAGACATCCGCGCCACAGTGGGTGCTGACCGTCACGAGCCCACGGATCCCGGAATGGCCGGCCGCGGGCGGCGTCAGCGAGAGCGCCGTTCCGACCGCCAGTACGAAGGCGGCGGATGCTGTTCGCATGACGCCAGTGTACTCGTGGGCGTCGCCCGCGGAGCGGTCGCGCTTCAGTCGAGGCGGGGTATCCCTTTCGCTACCCCCCGGCGTTATCGTCATGCTGTGTGGGCCGGCTTGGGAAGTCGACTAGCTGGGCGTCGTTCCTGGATGGTCGCCGCGGCGGCTGCGTTCCTCGGGTGGCTGTTCACGGTTCTGCTCCTGGTCCTCGGTGTGCGTCCCCTCGGCTGGGTCCTCTGTGGCGCTGCCGTATCCGCGCTGGCGCTGGCAGCGCTGTATGCGCTTGGGAGGAGGCTTCGACCTTTCGAGGTGGCCGGGTTCGCGTGCGCGTGCATCATGTTGGAGTGGCCGATTCTTGCTCTGGTGACGCTGCTCATCCTGAGTTGGGCTCACGTCGCCAAGTGGGAATGAACGTAATCGATGAGCCCGGCCACGTGAAGCACGACAGCTGCATCGGGGTCGCGACTATCCAAGCAACTTCCCCCAGTTCGTAGAGCGCTTCTCCTCCGAGGCCGCCTGCTTCGCCTACTTGGAGCAGCTGCGCTGGGGCGATACCACTGCCTGAGAGCCTCGGCGGGCAGAGTGCCTCGATGATTGAGTCAGCGCCACCGGGACCGGCAAGCGTCTTCAGGGCGCCACGGAAAACGGCGCTCGGGTAGCCAAGCTCAGTGAAGCTGCGCCCAGACGCGGTACTCGCCGGCGAACCGCGAGACGAGCAGTACGCCCTGGCTGAGGCTCGCGCTAGGGCGCATCGCTGGGAACTCGAGGTACACGACCACGGTGCGGCTCTGGACGCGCCGGCCGCAAATAGCACGTGCATACCCGCCGCGTCCGGCAACATCGACGCGGGCGAGCACGGCCTCCGTCGCCCGCATCCCCTTGAGCTTCGTGCCTCGGTACACGGCGGGTGCTTGGGACAGCGCCGCCAGCGTCGCCCCCGCCAGCGCGTTGGCCGGGAGGCGCTGCGGGCGCAGTTTCGGGCAGCCGGCCTGAAACGACTCTGGCAGCGGCTGGCCGGCGCGCTCGGCCTGTGCCCCGACGCCCGAACCTGCACCGGCGAACAGCACGGCGACACCGACCACTACGACGGTACCGACGGCAACCCGCGCACTCGGCAGCCGGGACATGCGAGCAGCGTACTCCCGTGCCTGCCATCGCACCGAACAAATGACGTCCGTGAGGTCTCCGGCGCCGGACTGGACGTCCGGCCGGCTCACGATCAGCGGCGCGAGGGGCCTGACCGACTCGGATTGTCAGGCTGGCGTTTGCTCGGTGCGGCGAGCGTTCACCAGTCGTCGCGCGGGCTCAGAGACGTCTGAGGATTCACGCGCGCGCTCCACCTCCAGGCGTGCTGGGTGGGTAGTCGTAGGACCGCCGTGGGATCAGTCGCTCCCGCAGGGCGCGCGCCGGCGTATATCCGAACCAGAGCGCTTGGTGGGCCCGCGACAGTCTGCGTGGGATCGGCTTCGGGGTGTCGCCACGGGCGCCGAGCCGGATAGCGGTCCGGATGGGCGTGCATCGTCGCATTTTCGCAGCATCAGCTTCTTGCTAACCCAGGAGGTCGCTCGGGGTAGGGGAGTCTGTGAGCATCGAGGTACGTGCGTGAAGTCGCGGGCGGCTATGGGGCGGCTCGTTGTCGTCGGCGTGTCGTTGGCGCTTGCTGCGCTGGCGTTGTGGGTTCTCGTCTCGCTGGCGCGCAACTACGTCTACTTCCATGACGATGTCAACCGCGGTGCGGCGGCGATTCTCGCGGTCGCCGCGATCAACCTCGCCACGCTCGGGCTCGCTCTGGTCTCGGTCCGAGAGGCCCTCCACTACCGGCACGGCGACTCACGGCTGGGGCGGGTGGGCGCCTTGGAAGCCCTGGCCGCCGCAGGCATGGCGCTCACTGTCCTCTCCCAGCTCGCGCTCGACCACCACTGAAACGGCCGGCGTGAGCTGAACGGCCCGTGTCGGTGCCTTGCGCGTGGCTCGGTGGGAATGGGACACTGGGCGGGTGATTCCGACGATGTTGCTGGTGGGCCTGGTGATCGGCCGGTGGTGGGCGATCCCGCTTGGCGCGGTCGGATGGGCAGCGACGGTGCTGATCGCGGGCACGATCGGCGTAGATGAGATCCCGGCTGCGGCGGTGTTCGGCGCCGCGAATGTTGCCGTGGGGGTGCTTGTGCGCTGGGTAGTGGCCCTGGCGTTGCGGCAGGTACCGAGGATCGCGCGGCGATCGCGAGCTGCTTGAAAGCAGATCAGGCTGCAGGCTCCTCGTCAGTGCCTCGTGGATGTCGTCGCGGCGCTCGAAGCGCACGCGCAGCCAGCGGTGCCGGTGCAACCAGGACACCGAGCGCTCGACGCAGCGCTCGCGCCCGAGCCGGACCCGTGCGCCGTTCGGCGGCGCACCGGCTTGATGTGCCGCGCGCGAAGCTTCCGGTGGTAGATCTTCATTGACTTCGACGCCCGCCCACCCACAGTGACGAAGACGCCTCGATCCCGTCGACGCCGCATCGTCGCGAGCCGTGGCTATGCGCTTGCCGCTATGGCCCTTGTCGGCTTCGCGATCGCGGGCGCCGCGTGTGGTGCCCAGGTGCCGGGCGCGAGGACTAACGCCGGTCACACGCGTGTCAAGGCCAACGCGAAGCCGCGCGTGCTCTCGCTCCGCTACGGCAGATTCCGGCCCGCCGGCGCCTCGCACCCGTACACGGCGCTGCAGATCAGGGCGCGTGATCCGAACGGGCAGATCGTGTCCGAGGATTATCGGCAGCTCGATCCGCCTGGCGGCGCCGCTTACGCCGACTCAGGTTGCGGTCTCGGTGGCAAGCGCAACGGCGGGGTCGAGACCTTCACGATCGCGATCAAGCTGCGGCCGGGGCGCTACCGTTTCCGAGTGAGCGTGCAGTCCTCTCCTTGCGGACACCCAGGCCGCCCAGGATCTGCCTCACGCACGTTCCGCATCCTCGTCACATAGAGACCTTCGGTGGCCATGGCGGTGCTACCCGTTCCGCGCCAGCCCACGAGTTATCTTGCTCTGGCGTCTGCTTCGGCGCAGCCGTCCGTGCGGCTTGCGCGGAACACATTCTCGACAGAGCACGCCGTTCCGCTGCGGATACCCAGATCGGTCCTACGCCGTTCCGCGTACGCGACGGGGCTCGCCGGACCGGCACTCGCTTACGGAAGAGATCCTTTGCTCGTCGCGCAGAACCAGTGCCCGCTGACCGAGTAGGGGCTGGTGCCTTCCACGATGTAGCGGCCCAGAACCTTGCCCGCTGGGGTCCGATGATCGAAAGTACGAGCCGCATTCCTGAAGTCCACGCCCACCAGCACCAGGGAGGCACGCGCTCGCCCGCGGTGTAGCTGTGGGGCAAGAAACGCCTTCAGGAACGCCATAGCGCTCACCGCCCGCACGGCCCGCTGTGCGTCCGCGACCGCCACGACCCGGCGGCAGTCCAGCCGCCCCAGGACCCGGAAGTCCGTATGCGCGGGCGCGAGGCCCCTCGCTGCGACTCGCCAGCCCCCCGAATGCCGCTTCAGATAGAACGGCTCAGTGCGCCTGTCCACCCCGTCTCGCACCGAGACGATTGCTGCTGCTTGTGAGCCTTTCATCCGGATTCCCTCGACCGCACCGTAGCGACCCGCACCTTGATTGCCCTTGATTTCCTGGGCTAGATCGCCGGACTCGGCGCAACGGCGCAGGCGCCCCGCGCGAGAGGTCGCATGCAGCGAGTCGAGGAACAGAATCCGTTCGCAAAGACGCTTGGCGTCGCCGGCGCGGGTCGCAGCCTGATAGTCGGCAATGACCGCTGCGGCACGGCCCTGCTCGCCTGAGAAGCGCGGAGCGGCGGAGGTCGGTGCGCTCACCGCCGCTCGCCGGTCGGCCCCGGCGCAACCCGAGGCGAGCAACAGCAGCACGATCCAGGATGCGAGTGGCCGCAGGCGCGCCATACCCGACCACGATACGGAGACCCCAGTCGCCAGTGCGGGTGCAGGTCAGGCGTAGGCGTAGGCGCCGCCGGCGTTGTTGGACTGTCGCTCGCAAATTCGCTTGCGCAAGCGCCGATCTAAGAGCGCGATCGAGTTCGGATGGCGCTGCCGTCAGGCTTCGCGCTTGTTGCCCCGCTGGCGCGGATGGAGGCGCGGTCATGCTCCGCGCCTTGCTCGACCGCTTCCCCGATCTCGGCTTCGCAGGCCGAGGTGGCGCCCGAGCCTCACGATCCGCGACCTCAAGGAGCTGCGGTTGCGCCGGACGCTGCCGGCCGGCTGAAGCGGAGCAGGAGCTTCTGGTCGCGGTAGTAGTCGAGCCAGTCGAGCAGCCGGCCCCGATCGTGATGCCCGTGGCCAGCGGTGGGCACGAAGCCAATCGCGAGCCGGGCAGCCGCTGCGTGAAACCCTGCCGCCTCGAAGACGGCGACCACATTGTCTATGTCGTGCAGCTCGGGCAGACCCAGCTCCTCGACGTTGGCGCGATGCCACTCCGCCATCAACGGACTGGCGGCGTGAACACCCATCACCGCGTAGTACACCCCCCCGGCCGCCAGGGCGCCGAACATCGCCCCGGCGTGGGCCGGGAGGTCGTGGAGCAGGTAGAGCACCTCGTGGCTGAACGCCGCGTCGAAGCCACGCCACCCCGGGGGAACCGTGTCGCCGGCCTCGAACCGAAGCGGCCGCTGCCCGACGAGCCGCCGGGCGTCCTCGATCGCCCCAGCGGCCGGGTCATAGCCGAAACCCTCGGCGATGCCGCACCGATCGGCGAGCAGCCGCAGGAACCCGCCCCGGTTGCAGCCGGCGTCGAGGACCCGCCGCCCGGCGAGCTCGATGTCGATCGTCTCGAGCATCGCCCTCCAGACGAACGCGTGCTCGTCCTGCATCGCCTCGTCTGCGGCCGCGTCCCGCCAGTAGGTCTGGCTCATCTCCTCACCCTACGGCACCACAGGCGGTGAAATACTGAGCGGACCTTCCCGTCAAGAAGGTGGCGGCCTGTGGTGTCGACCGCCGGGTCAAGCACGCCCTCGATCGCAGTGATGCCTCGGGTAGGCAGCAGTCGCCCCAATATGAGTTCGTTGCTGGAGCGCTCTTGCCCGGAGCTGCCCTGGGGGCGACCGGGCGCGTTTGAGGCTGTCGATCAGCCGGCCTTTGGACTCGCGCTCAGCACGCGCCCTGGCGGCGCCCCGCGGTAGCGCCAGGCTCGTCGAAGAGGGGGCATGCCTCGAGGCTCGGACACCTACAGTCCGCTGCGGCCTCAAGCCAGCTTTGCACCAGCCGCGCCCGCTCGATCAGGGCCGTCACCTCGGGGAGCTTGCGCCGCGCGAGCTCCTGAAGGCGCCCTGACACGGCGCCTCGGTCGTCGGCGTCGAGCAGCTCGCGTATCTCGCCAAGGCTGAGCCCCGCGTGCTGGGCGGCGACGATCACCGCTAGGCGCTCGAGCCCCTCGCGGCCGTAGCGTCGCCGGCCCGCCAGTCGCTCCGGAGCCGGTAGGAGCCCGATCTCCTCGTAGTAGCGGATCGCCGAGGCGCGCACACCCGCCCGCCGAGCCAGTTCACCAATGAGCATCTCGCCTTCCCACTTGACTTCAAGTCGGGTTGAAGTGCAACGGTAGCGCAACCCGACCCAGACAAGGAGGATCGAATGCCGACCAGTTCCCCGAACGCCGAACCCTACGAGAACGCGATCACCGCCATACCGAGCTGCACGCTCGACGAGACCGGCCGCCGCGAGCAGCGCACCCGCTAGATGCGCCTCGCCGCGACGATCACCCGCCTCAATCGGACACACGAGGCCATCGTGATCGACTTCGACGAGCACCTCGACCGCGAGACGCTCGAGCGGACGCTCGCGGTCGAGCGGGAGTGCTGCCCATTCTTTGCCTTCGAGCTCGACGAGCCAAACCACCGCTTGCGGATCACGGTCAGCGAGGCGGAGCAGCTTCCAGCGCTTGAGGCCATGGCCGCCGCCCTCGACGCCGCTCAGCGGGCAAGCGCGCAGGACTAGCAGCCGCGTGAGCTTACGCTCCGCCATCCTCTTCGCCGCGGCCGCGCTTGCCGAGATCGGTGGCGTGTTCCTCGTCTGGCAAACCGTGCGCAACAGCGCCCCGCCGTGGGTCGGCGTCACGGGCGCCCTCGCCCTAACCGCCTACGGGTTTCTCGCCAGCCTCCAGGGCAACCCGCACTTCGGGCGCGTGCTCGCCGCCTACGGCGGAGTATTCGTATTCGGTTCGCTTCTTTGGGGAATCGTTGTGGACCGCTTTCGCCCCGACCGCTTCGATCTCATCGGAGCCGCCACCTGCCTGCTCGGGGCGGCGATCATCATCTCGGCGCCCCGATAAGACCGCGCGCCGGGGCTTGAGCCCTCGCGCAGAGCAAACAGGCCTCGACGCTTTGGCTCCATCCGCCCCTCTGTGCTTTCCGGCAGATCGCCGGAGGCCGGGGGTTCGAGTCCCTGGGCGCGTGCGAGGATTGGCGGATGACGTCGCGGTCTGCGCCGGATGTGGTGGTGATCGGGGCCGGGGTGATCGGCCTGAGCGCCGCCGTCTGTCTGGCCGAGCGGGAGCTGCGGGTCGAGGTGCGCGCCCGCTTGGCGCCGGCGCAGACAACCTCGGCGGTCGCCTCGGCGATGGTCGGCCCCGCGATGGCCCCAGCCGGGAGCGCCGCCGGCCGCCGAGAGTGCGCCTCGATCGCGGAGTTCACCGCCCTGGCCGACGTGCCCGGCACCGGAGTGTCGATCCGCCGCGGCCGCCTGGCCGGCCGCCAGCCGGGACCCGCCCCGCCGGGTGACACGGTGCCCTGCGCCCCCCACGAGCTACCACCGGGCTTTGCGGCCGCGTTCTGGGCCACGCTGCCGCTTGTCGAGATGCCGATCTACCTCGACTACCTCGCCGGCCGGTTGGCGGCCAGCGGCGGGTGGATCGAGCTGCGTGCAGTCGACTCGCTGGCCGAGCTCGCGGCCGAAGTGCCGCTGATCGTCAACTGCGCCGGCCTGGGCGCGCGCGAGCTGACCGGAGACCGCTCGCTCACTCCCGTCCGTGGCCAACACGTCATCGTGGAGAACCCAGGGCTCGAGGAGTTCTTCATCGAGGCTCCCTTCACGCCGGAATGGGCCGCGTACTGGCCCTATCCCGACCATGTCGTGCTCGGCGGCACGCAGAGCACCGAGAACACCTCGACAGAGCCCGATCCCCAGATCGCCGAGCAGATCCTCGAGCGCTGCATCGAGGTGGAACCGCGACTGGCCGATGCGCAGGTGTGCGGCCACCAGGTCGGGCTGCGCCCAGCCCGCCCGACTGTCCGACTGGAGGCAGAGCAGATCGGCGAGGCGCGCTGCGTGCACAACTACGGGCACGGTGGCTCAGGCGTGACGCTGTCCTGGGGGTCCGCGTTCACGGCCGCAGCGCTGCTACTCGACGAATGAAGCGTGCCCCCAGGCGAGCATCGGCCAGAGCTGCGGCTACGGCTCGCAGGTCGTCCGTTGCCGTCTCTGCTGTAACGAGAGCCTCGCGCGGCGAACCGTGGCATGCCACAGCAGGAAGCCTGGACTCTCGCTGGGATCAGCGAACATCACCGCTCTGCTCGCTGCACCAGCGCAGCCAGCGTCTGCGGGAAGTCGGCAGTGATCTCGGGACCGAGCTGCGGCCCCAGCTCGTCCGCAGAGGCCTGAGGATGCCGACATTCGCCCGGGCGCCTTGACCTACTCGCGCACCGCGCGCATCCGCTTGATCGACGCCCTGGACCACGGTCGGGAGGTGTCCGTGAGCGGAACTCTCTGCTGCCGGTAGGCTGTGCTGGCGCGCGAGGGCGCACCCGGTCCGCGGGCAGGGTCTTGGACCCACCTCGTCAGGCTTGACCGCAAGATTCAGCGATCAGCCTCTGCCCGGCGCTGCGGACCGCGGGCACCTGAGAGGTGATCGTATGTTGGACGGCAGGATCGATCTGGATCGCGCTCGGCGCGACGCCAAGGCTCTGCTGCGAGCGGCCCGGGCCGGCGATCCCGACGCGCTCGGCCGGTTGCGGGCGGATCGCGAGCCGCGCTTGGCCGATGCGCAGCACGCGGTGGCCCGCGAGCTGGGCGAGCCGAGCTGGCCCGCGCTCGTGCGCCGGGTCGAGGCGGAGGTCGCGGCCGGCGTCGCTGAGCTGCTCGAGGCGGTGTTCGCGGGTGAGCACCACGCGGCGCTCACCCTCGCTCGTGCGCGTCCAGACGTCGCCGAGCGCCTCCGCGGCGGGGCCGCAGCGGCGCTGATCCACGCCGCAGGGCAGGGTCGGGCGGACGCGGTGTACACCCTGCTCGAGCTTGGCGTGGAACCGAACGTCCGCGACCCGGAATCGGGCGGCACGGCGCTGCACATGGCGGCGAGGATGGGCTGGCTCGACGTGGTCGACGTGCTGGTGGGCTGGGCGCCGCTGGACCTCCAGGCGCTTGACGCGGCGGGAGCCACGGCCCTCGGCGCCTGCGCTGAGGGCTCGGCGCGCGCCCCGAGCGAGGACAGAGGTACTGGTGCCGCCCATCTCCTGGTCGCCAAGGTGCTCGTCTCGAACAGCCTGCGCCCCGAGGCCGGGATCGCCGAGCAAGGGTCCGAGGAGCTTTCCGCCTGGCTGCGGGACCGACTCGTGGCTCCCGCCAGGCCTCGGGAGCTGGCTGCAGAGCTCGGCGAGGCGGCGTGGTCGGCGGAGGTCGAGCTGCTCAAGTACCTCTCGGATTCCCCGCTGGCCGAGGTGCGCCGCGTCGGTGACGGGTTCGCGCTGCTCACCGGGCTCCTCGACAACACGCGCAACGGCGTCGTCTGCAGTCGCCTCCCGGCCGAGACGGCCGATAAGCGGATTGGCGAGCTGCTGGCCTGGCTCGACGAGCACCACGCACCGGCCCGGTGGATAGTCGCCGCGGAGACCGAGCCGCCGGACCTCCGTCACCGTCTCGAGCGCGCGGGATGTCGCCCGGAGCGCACAGCCGTCTACATGGCCGCACAGCTCACCGGCCGCGAGCTCACCGACAGGCAGCTGCCCTCCGGGGTCGAGATCACCGCCATCCACGATGCGATGCAGCTCGCCGAAGCGTTCGCCGCAGCCGACGAGCCTGCCGAGGACCCCGAGCAGCGCGAGCGCGAGCTCGCCCTGCTTGCATCCCTCGGCCTCAGCCACGCACGGCCGCTGCAGCACTACGCGGCCGGGCTGCACGGACGCCCCGTCGGGATCGCGAGCGCCTTCGCCGCCGGCTCGACACTGACGCTGACCCAGCTACGCGTCGCGCCCGCCGCGCGCCGCTCGAGAATCGGACGCGCACTGGTCTCACACGCCCTGCGCCAGGAACAGACGGACGGCTGCACGCTGGCCGTGCTAGCACCAACACCGGCAACGATCCCCTTCTACGAGCCGCTCGGCTTCACGGTCGGGCGCTTCCCGCCCACCCGCAGCTTCTATACGCCCTTTCCAACAGCATCGAGCTGGCGATGGAGCGCTTCACGGATGCGCAGCACGAGGCACTGGTTGAGATCCGTCTGACCGCCGATCGGCTCTCAGAAGCCGAGCCGGCGCAACGACACGAACTCGCGTGCGCAAACGCGGTTGGTCTTGCGTCGTTTCCCCTCGCGGGAGGAAACTTTCCCGTCCGGGTGCGCCGGCGGATTCACCGCAGAGCAGCTAGAGGCCTTGCGAGCCGTCGAACGTGCGACCGATGCGCTGCGGGTCGCGCGCAATCAGCAATCCGAGGGGCTTCGGCGGGCAAGGGCCTTGAGCATCCCTGTGGAGGTGGCGGCCGCCGCACACCTGCGCGACCGGCCCACGGTGGTGAAGCGCTTCGTGGGCATGTACCTCATCATCGGCGTTGTTCTGCGGCCATCGCCATCGCCGGTGGAGTGTCTCGTGGGCGGGGCCGCGGTCCTGGCGTCGTGTCCGTGGGGGCTGGTCGGGCCAGAGGAGCAGGCGATCCCGGCGGGGTGGGCGCCAGGGCCGCAACTACAGGGGCGGCCACGCGTTCTTGGGGGTATGACGGTCATCCATCGCGTCGCGTCCTGCTTCGGGGTCGCTTTCCTCGCGACCATTAGCGCGGGTGCGCTGCGCGCTTCCGCGTCCGCGGCGCCTCGGGTGGGCAACGGCGACGTGACGGTTCTCATCGATGACGCCCCGCGGGACGGGCCGGCGGTGATCGAGCTGTCGCGCTATCACGCCGACGGCCGTTCCTATCCCACTCTCGGTGGCCGGTACTCCGGGGAGCTGGCGAGCTGCGGCCGGACCCCTGCCGACGCCTGCCCGGGCCGCGCGTCGTACTCCGCCGACGGGCGGCGGGTGGCCTTCCCCCTCGGCGACCGGCTGGCGATCGCCGCCCCCGACGGGTCGGGGCGGCGCCTCCTCCCGCGCCTCAGGGTCCTCACCGCGCAGGACGCTGAGGATTCCGACCCCGCGCTGGCCCCCGACGGTCGGCGCCTGGTCTTCACCGGCCGGCACGGCCGGCGGCGAGACCTCTACGTCGTCGGTGCCGACGGTCGCGGGCTGCACCGGCTTACCGCCCGCGGGGGCGCGCAGGCCGACTGGTCGACCCGGGGCAGCGTCGCCTACGTCTCGCGTGGGGTGATCTACCGGCTCACCCCCGGGCGACGCGGACGCGTCCGCGTCGCGGCCGGCCAGCACCCGCGGTGGACGCGCTCGGGCCGCGCGATCCTCTTCGACCGCGGCGGCAACGCCTACAGAGTGACGGCGCGACGCGGCGCGCGGCGGCGCCTGCTTGCCCGACACGCGACCGATCCCGTCCCCTCGCCCGACGGACGTCGGCTCCTATTCCTGCGATTCACGCCCGCCGGCGCCAAGGGCGCCTCGGTCTACCAGGCCCGCACCAGCGGACGCGACGCCCGCGTGTTCGGCCACCTGATCGGCGACTCGGGAGACAACACCCCCACCGCCAACAGCTACTTGAGCATCGCCTGGCAGCCGCGGCCGCGCCCGACCACGGCGCGCTGACGCCACCCCCCGCCGCGCCGGCTCAGCTCGCCCGCCTGGTCCCACCGTCGGCGGGTGACTTGACCCGCGCGCTGCGCGTGCCCCTCGGCGGTCGCGTCAGCGTCTCGCCCGGATGTGGTGGTGATCGGGGCCGGACAGGCCGGCGGCCAGACAGAACGCGAGGCCCCTCGACGGAATCCGATCCGCAGATCGCCGAGCAGATCCTCGAGCGCTGCATCGAGGTCGAACCGGGCCTCGCCGATGCGCAGGTGCGCGGCCACCAGGCCGGGCTGCGCCCAGCCCGCCCGACCGTGCGACTGGAGGCAGAACAGATCGGCCAGGCGCGCTGCGTGCACAACTACGGGCACGGCGGCTCAGGCGTGACCCTGTCCTGGGGATCCGCGTTCACGGCCTCAGCGCTACTACTCGACCAATGAAGCGGCCCCTCGCTCGGGGCTACATTCCTCCAGGCACTAATGGCCGCGAGTGCCTGAATCGCGCTGAATCCGCGACAATCCAGCGGCATCGGCGGCGATCTCTCGCCTCCGCTCGATCGCAAAGAGGCTGCACAGCCGCACCTTTTTGCAGCGGGATCGCGCCGCAGATCTGGCTCATCGCACCCAGGAGGTCGGGGGTTCGAGTCCCCCTAGCTCCACTCGCAGGATCCTCCGTGTTGGTGGGCGGTTCGCACCGTCCCGCCGGGTACGGCACCCTTGAGTTCCGCGCTCGTCACGGGGGACAGAAGATGTTGTGCGTCCCAACCCGCCAGACGATGTGCGGCTCCCCCTGGATCTCATCGCCGTACTCGAAGGTTGCCCGTCCGTCGGCCGGTCAGCTCATCCCCAGACGCCCGGGATCCCTTGTGTGCTCAGGTGAGACTCAAGCCTGCGTCCGGCACGATCATCAGACCCGGTCCCTTGCTTGCCTGCCGGGGTGTAGAGAGGCTGTCGGAGAATCGGTGCCGTCTGCCGGGTTTAAGAGACTTCCGGCATGGCTAGAGATTTCGTTTCGTGTGACCGCGGACAGTTGCTGTTGATGCCGCCGTCGTTGGTGGAGTGGCTGCCT
>JAABUZ0100001268.1_pt1 | contig 49531 bp, 45 predicted proteins | sample 5562091 | NCBI WGS metagenome assembly JAABUZ01 (sample SAMN12813069, study PRJNA571459) | rock metagenome | isolation source: Antarctica rocks | place: Antarctica: Victoria Land, Linnaeus Terrace sud | collected 2015-12-21 | reverse complement strand
CGCTGCTGCAGCAGATCTACGCCTACCAGCACGAGACCCGCACGGGCGAGCTGGTCGACCTGCCGTTCGCCGCCGCCGCCGAGCCGGCCGCGCCCAGCCAGGACGACCTGCAGCGCCAATACGAGAACAACCCGGCCGCCTACAGCGCCCCCGCCTACCGCCGCATCAAGCTCGTGGTGCTGTCGCCGCAGACCGTGGCCCGCGGCATCGAGGTGACCCCCGAGGAGAGCCAAGCCTATTACGACGCCCACAAGGCCGAATACGCCAGCCCGGAGAAACGCGCCGCCGAAGTGGTGGTGGCAGGGGACGAAGCCGTCGCCCGCAAGCTGGCCAGCGCCTGGCAGGCCGGCGCCGACTGGGCCGCGATGCAGCAGGCGGCCCAATCCGACGGCGCCTCCGCCGTCGCCGTCGACCTGTCCGAACGCACGCAATACCCCTCCCCCGACCTCGGCGACGCCGTCTTCACCGCCGCGCCCGAAATCGTCAGCGACCCGATCAAGTCGCCCTTCGGTTGGCAGGTCGTGCGCGTGACCAAGGTGCAGCCCGGCCAGACCCGCACCTTCGACCAGGTCAAGACCGAGGTCCGCGACAAGGTCGCCCAGGAGCGCGCCATCGACCTCGTCTACGACCGCGCCAACAAGCTCGACGACGCGCTCTCCTCCGGCACTTCGCTCGACGACCTGCCGGGCGACCTCGGCCTCGGCGCCGTCGAAGGCACGCTCGACGCCCAGGGCAACACCCCGGACGGCGAGCCCGCGCCGATCCCCGGCAGCCCGGCGCTGCGCCAGGCGATCCTGACCGCTGCCTTCAGCACCGCGCCAGGCGAGAAGCCGCGCATGATCGAGGGCCCCGAGCAATCCTACTACGCGTTCCATATCGAGGACCTGATCGACGCCAAGCTCAAACCGCTCGCCGACGTCGAGACCCAGGTGCGCGACGATTGGCAACAGGCCCAGCGCCGGCATGAGCAGGAAGTCTCGGCAGCCAAGCTGATGGCCGGCGCCACCGCCGGTGGCTCGCTCGACGATGCCGCCACCATCGCCGGCCTGCGCGTCGAGAAGACCGGCCCTGTCCCCCGCACCGGCGCCGTCGAGCACGTGCCGCAGCCGGTCCAGGAGGCGCTGTTCCGCCTCAAGCAGGGCGAAACCACCATGATCGAGACGCCCGATGGCTTCGTCGTCGTCCGCCTCGCCGAGATCGTCGACTCCGACCCGGCCCGCGACCCGGCCGCCGCCGAGCAGACCCGCCGCGCGCTTACCGCCAGCCTCGACCAGGACGTCGAGATCACGTTCGCCACCGCGATCCGCGACCGCGCCAAGCCGACCGTCAACCGCACCCTGCTGAACAGCCTCTCCGAGTGAGTCCGCTGCCATGAACGCGGTCAGCTCGCCGACCCATGCCGCCTTCCGCCAAGCCTACGAGGCCGGCCGCGGCACCCTGGTCTGGACCACCGGCGTGGCCGACCTCGAAACCCCGGTCGCCGCCTACCTCAAGCTCGCCTCCGGCCGGCCCTACTCCTTCCTGCTCGAGAGTATCGAGGGCGGCGCCGCGCGCAGCCGCTACTCCATCATCGGCATGGCGCCCGACCTGATCTGGCGCTGCCGCGATGGCCGGGCCGAGCTGAACCGCAACGCCCGCGCGGCCCCGCACGCCTTCGTGCCCGAGCCCGGCGCCCCGCTCGACAGCCTGCGCGCGCTGATCGCCGAAAGCCGCATGGAGCTGCCCGAGCACCTGCCGCCGATGCTGGGCGGCCTTGTCGGCTATCTCGGCTACGACATGGTGCGCCAGATGGAGCGCCTGCCCGACAAGAACCAGGACGCGCTCGGCCTGCCCGACGCGTTGCTGATCCGCCCGAGCGTGTTCGCCGTGTTCGACAATGTCCGCGACGAACTGACCCTGGCCGCGCCGATCTACCCCCAGGCCGGCGTCGCCGCCGCCGCCGCCTGGGCCCAGGCCCAAGCCGCCCTGGCCGAGGCCGACGCCGCCCTGCTCCGCCCGCTGCCGCACGCGACCCCGCCGGTCGCCCTGCCGCCGCAGCCCGAGCCGGTTTCCAATCTCAGCAAGCCCGAGTTCATGCGCATCGTCGAGCGCATGATGGAGTATATCGAGGCCGGCGACGCCTTCCAGGTCGTCCCTAGCCAGCGCTTCTCCGCCCCGTTCGCGCTGCCACCCTTTGCGCTCTATCGCGCGCTGCGCCGGGTCAACCCGGCGCCGTTCCTGTTCTTCCTCGATTTCGGCGGTTTCGCCGTCGTCGGCAGCTCGCCCGAGATCCTCGTCCGCCTGCGCGACGGCACCGTCACCCTCCGCCCGCTCGCCGGCACCCGTCCCCGCGGCGCCACCCGGGAGGAGGACCTCGCTTTCGAGCACGAGCTGAGCACCGACCCCAAGGAACGCGCCGAGCACCTGATGCTGCTCGACCTCGGCCGCAACGACGTCGGCCGCGTCGCCGAGATCGGCAGCGTGCGCGTCACCGAGAGCTTCGCCGTCGAGCGGTTCAGCCACGTGATGCACCTGTCCTCGACCGTCGAGGGCCGCATCAAGCCCGGCCTGGACGCGCTGGACGCGCTCATCGCCGCCTTCCCGGCCGGCACGCTCACGGGCGCGCCAAAAATCCGCGCCATGGAGATCATCGAGGAACTCGAGCCGACACGCCGCGGCATCTACGCCGGCTGCATCGGCTATTTTGCCGCCAACGGCACCATGGACACGTGCATCGGCCTGCGTACTGCAGTGGTCAAGGACGGCACCATGTATGTCCAGGCCGGCGGCGGCGTGGTCGCCGACAGCACGCCCGAAGGCGAGTGGGCCGAGAGCCTGCAGAAGAGCCGCGCCCTGTTCCGCGCCGCCGAGGAAGCCGTCCGCTTCGCGGCCCTGAAAGCCTGAGTGAACCCGACATGATCGTCCTAATCGACAATTACGACAGCTTCACCTTCAACCTCGTGCACTTCCTCGGCGACCTCGGCGCCCAGTGCGACGTCGTGCGCAACGACGCCGCGAGCCCCGCCGACATCCTCGCCCGCGCCCCCGAGGCCATCGTGCTCTCTCCCGGCCCCTGCACCCCCGCCGAAGCCGGCATCTGCCTGGAGCTGATCGAGACCGCCGCCGGCCGCGTGCCCATCCTCGGCGTCTGCCTCGGACACCAGGCGATCGGCCAGGCGTTCGGCGGCCGGGTCATCCGCGCGCCCGCGCCGATGCACGGCAAGGTCAGCCCGGTCACCCACGCCGGCAGCGACGTCTTCGCCGGCCTGCCCAGCCCGTTTGCCGCCACCCGCTACCACAGCCTGATCGTCGAGCAGGACACCCTGCCCGACACCCTCGAGGCCACCGCCTGGACCGCTGACGGCACCATCATGGGCCTGCGCCACCGCACGCTGCCGATCTTCGGTGTCCAGTTCCACCCCGAGAGCATCGCCTCCGAGCACGGCCACGCTCTGCTCGCCAACTTCCTCGCCCTCGCCCGCGGCCGGAACCAGCCGGCCCAAGCCGCCTGATGAGCACGCTCAAGCCGGTCCTGGCCCGCCTCGCCCGCGGCGAGACGCTGTCCGAGGCCGAGTCCGAAGCCGCATTCGGCATCGTCATGTCCGGCGAGGCCACCCCGGCGCAGATCGCCGGCATGCTGATGGCCATGCGCGTCCGCCGCGAGACCGTCGCCGAGCTGACCGGCGCCGTCCGCGCCATGCGCGCCCGCATGATCGAAATCGTCGCCCCGCCCGACGCGATGGACGTCTGCGGCACCGGCGGCGACGGCGCCGGCACGCTCAACGTCTCCACCGCCGTCACCTTCGTGCTGGCCGGCGCCGGCGTGCCCGTGGCCAAGCACGGCAACCGCGCGCTCTCCAGCCAGACCGGCGGCGCCGACGTGCTGGCCGCCCTCGGCGTCGACCTCGCAGCCCCGCCCGCCCGCCTCTCCGCCATCCTCCAGGACGCCGGCTGCGTGTTCCTGTTCGCGCCCACGCACCACGCAGCCCTCCGCCACGCCGCCGGTCCCCGCGTCGAGCTCGGCACCCGCACCATCTTCAACCTGCTCGGCCCGCTGGCCAACCCGGCCCGCGTCCGCCGCCAGCTCACCGGCACGTTCGACGCCGCCTGGGCCCGGCCGATGGCCGAGGCGCTCCGCTCGCTCGGCAGCGAGCGCGCCTGGATCGTCCATGGCCAGGGCCTCGACGAACTCACCGTCGCCGGCCCCAACAGCGTCGTCGCCCTCGACGGCGACCAGATGCACGAATTCACCGTGACCGCCGAGGAGGCCGGCCTGCCGATGAGCCCGGTCGCGGCCATCAAGGGTGGTGACGCCGCGCACAACGCCGCCAAGCTGCTCGGCCTGCTCCAGGGGGACCACGGCCCCTACCGCGACACCGTGCTGCTCAATGCCGCGGCCGGGCTGATCGTCGCCGGCCGGACCGAGACCTTGCGCGACGGCGTCGACCTCGCCGCACGAACGATCGACGACGGTGCGGCCCTTGCCGCGTTGCAACGGCTGCGGCATGCCTCCGCCGCGCTGGGGAGCTGAGATGGATACCGCAATGTCAGACACGTTGGCGCAGATCTGCGCCGCGACGCTCGAGGAAACCAAGCGCCGCGCCGCCGTGATCCCGCTCGCGCAACTCAAGTCCAAGGTCTCGCACCAGCGCGACAAGACCCGCAATTTCGGCTCCGCACTGAAGGAGAAGGTCGCCGAGGGCAGCTTCGCGCTCATCACCGAGATCAAGAAAGCGTCACCCTCAGCCGGCCTGATCCGCGAGGATTTCGACCCGGCCGAGCTCGCCCGCACCTACGCCGAGGCCGGCGCCACCTGCCTTTCGGTGCTGACCGACGCCCCCTATTTCCAGGGTTCGCCCGACCACCTCAAGGAGGCGCGCGCCGCCGTCGCCCTGCCGGTGCTGCGCAAGGACTTCATCCTCGAGCCCTGGCAGGTGTTCGAGAGCCGCCTCATGGGCGCCGACTGCATCCTGCTGATCATGGCCGCGCTCACCGACAATCAGGCGCGCGACCTCGAGGAACTCGCCCGCGCGCTCGACATGGACGTGCTCGTTGAAGTGCACGACCGCCGCGAACTGGAGCGCGCACTGGGCCTGCAGACACAGTTGATCGGTATCAACAATCGCAATCTCAAGACGTTGCAGACGACTCTTGATATCACGGCGGAACTCGCCCCGCTCGTACCGTCCGATCGCTTCCTGATCGCCGAAAGCGGCATCCGCACCCATCAGGACGTGGTCTGGCTCTGCGAGGCCGGCGCCCGCTCCTTCCTCGTCGGCGAGGGCCTGCTGCGCGAGCCCGACGTCGGCGCCGCCACCCGCGCCTTGCTCGGCCGCAGGCAGGGCGAATGAGCGCGCTGACCCATTTCGACGCCGAAGGCCGCGCCGTCATGGTCGACGTTTCCGCCAAGCCGGAGACCGACCGCAGCGCCACCGCCCGCGTCAGCGTGGTCATGCAGCCCGCCACGCTCGAGCTGATCCGCACCGGCCAGGCCAAGAAGGGCGACGTGCTCGGGGTCGCCCGCCTCGCGGGGATCATGGCCTCCAAGCGCACCGCGGACCTCATCCCGCTCTGCCACCCGCTGCCCATCACCGCCGTCACCCTCGACCTGACCGGGACCGACACCGCCATCGAGATCGAGGCCACTGTGCGCACCACCGGGCGCACCGGCGTCGAGATGGAGGCGCTGACCGCCGCCTCGGTCGCGGCCCTCACGGTCTACGACATGTGCAAGGCGGTGGATCGCGGCATGCGGATCGACGGGCTGCGCGTCGTCCACAAGGCCGGCGGCAAGTCCGGCGAGTTCTCGCAGGCATGATCTCGGTTGCCGAGGCGCGCGCACGCATCCTGGCGGCGCTGCGCCCGACCGGGCCGGAGACCGTCTCGCTGGCCCAGGCCTGGGGCCGGGTCTTGGCCGCTCCCGTGCACGCTCGCCGCGACCAACCGCAGGCCGACGTCTCCGCCATGGATGGTTACGCCCTCCGGGCAGGCGACCCCGGCCCCTGGAGCGTGATCGGCAGCGCCCCGGCCGGCCATCCCTTCACCGGCACGGTCGGCCCCGGCGACGCCGTCCGCCTGTTCACCGGCAGCCTCGTACCCGCAGGCGCCGACGCCATCCTGCTGCAGGAGGATGCCGATCGCGAGGGCGCGCTCCTGACCGCCCGCGACCGCCCCGCGCCCGGCCGCCACATCCGGCCCGGTGGCGGCGACTTCCGCGTCGGCGACCACCTGCTCGCACCCGGCACGCGCCTCGGCGCTCGGGCCATCGGCCTGGCCGCCGCCGCCAACCACCCCTGGCTCACCGTGCACCGCCGCCCGCGCATCGCCATCCTAGCCACCGGCGACGAGATCGCGATGCCCGGCGACCCGGTCGGCCCCGGCGGCGTCGTCTCCTCCAACGCCCACGCCCTGGCCGCACAGGTCCGCGCCACCGGTGCCGACCCTGTCATCCTGCCCATCGCCGCCGACACCATGGACGCGGTCGCCGCCGTGGCCGACCAACTCGGCGGCATCGACCTGCTCGCCACCACCGGCGGCGCCAGCGTCGGCGAACACGATTTGATCCAGCGCGGCCTCGGCCAACGCGGCTTCACCCTCGATTTCTGGCAAATCGCCATGCGCCCCGGCAAGCCGCTGATCTTCGGCCACCTCGCCGGCACGCCGGTCCTGGGCCTGCCCGGCAACCCCGTCTCCGCCTTCGTCTGCGGCCTCCTCTTCCTCGCCCCCGCCATCGCCCGCCTCTCCGGCCTGGCCGACTGCGACCCGGCCACCATCCGGGCGACCCTGGCCGCCGCCGTGCCGCAGAACGACCACCGCGCCGACCACCTGCGCGCCACGCTCCATGCCGGCCCCGCAGGCGAACTGCTCGTCACCCCCCAACCAAAGCAGGACTCCTCGCATCTCCGCCTGCTGGAACAATCCCATGCGCTGATCCTGCGCCAACCCCATGCGGCCGCCGCGCAACCCGGCGAAGCTGTTGACATCATTCTCCTAAATGCCGGTTTGCTCTGACATATTGACGCGACGCGTGGAACCAACCTAGAACGTGGTTGCCGATTTGTTCCGATTCGGCTCGCGGGAGTGGAACCCATGTTGACGCGTAAGCAGCACGAACTGCTCATCTTCATCGATCGCCGCCTCAAGGCGGACGGGTTCTCGCCCTCCTTCGAGGAGATGAAGGAGGCCCTGCAACTGCGCTCCAAATCCGGCATCCACCGCCTCATCTCCGCCCTTGAGGAGCGCGGCTTCCTGCGTCGCCGCCATCACCGCGCCCGCGCCCTCGAAGTCGTCCGCCTGCCCAACGACGCGATGGAAACAGCCGCGCTGGCACCGGCCGCTCCAGCCCTGCCCCCGGCCGCGCCCTTCTCGCCAAAAATCATCCAGGGCGATTTCAGCCGCAGCATCCCCGGCGTCCGCGCCGCCAACGACGCCACCGCGGTCCAGCTTCCGCTCTACGGCCGCATCGCCGCCGGCCTGCCGATCGAAGCCCTGCGCGACCAGGGCGCGCATATCGAGGTCCCCGTCGCCATGCTCGGCAACGGCGAGCACTACGCCCTCGAGGTCGATGGCGACTCGATGATCGAAGCCGGCATCCTCGACGGCGACACCGTCATCATCCGCCGCGGCGAACAGGCCGAAAACGGCCAGATCATCGTCGCCCTGGTCGACGACCACGTCGTCACCCTCAAGCGCCTGCGCCGGCACGGCAAGTCGATCGCCCTGGAACCCGCCAACCAAGCCCACAAGGTCCAGATCGTCCCCGCCGACAAGGTCAAAGTCCAAGGCAAGCTCGTAGGCCTCCTCCGAAAATACTAACCCAATGTTCCCTCTCCCGCTGGCGGGAGAGGGTCAGGGTGAGGGTGGCTCCGCCCGCCGAACGCCCAGCCAGTCCACCACCCCCGCCGCCGCCGCAACGCCAGTGCTGAAACAAGCCTGCAACAGATACCCCCCCGTCGGCGCGTCCCAGTCCAGCATCTCCCCCGCCACGAACACCCCCGGCACCGCCCGCAGCATAGATCGTTCGTCCAGCGACGGGAGCGCGATCCCGCCGGCCGTCGAGATCGCCCGCTCGATCGGACTGACCCCCTCCACCACCACCGCCGCTCGTTTCGGCGCACCATCCACCTCGCGCAGCAGCCCGGCCGCCGCCGGGCTCAACCCCGCCCGCCGCCACGCATTGGCCTGCGACACCCCGGGTCCGCCCATCCGCCGCTGCAACGCGCCCGCGTCCAGGTCGGGCCGCAGGTCCAGCAGCAGCGTTGCCTCGCCGTCCGCCTCCAGCGCCTGCCGGATCGGCCGCGACAGCGCATAGATTGCCCCGCCCTCCAGCCCTGCCGCCGTGATCACCGCCTCGCCCCGCGCCGACTGCCCGCCCACCTCGATCGCGATCCGCTTCAGCGGCTGCCCCTCGAACCGCGCGCGGAACTCGTCCGACCACGCATGCAGCACCCCGCAATTGTCCGCCCGCAGCGGCGTCACCGCCACGCCCCGCGCCGCCAGGATCGGTGCCCAAGCCCCGTCCGATCCGAGCCGCGGCCACGACGCCCCTCCCAGCGCCAGCACCGTCGCCGCCGGCCGCACCGTCGCCTCGCCCGCAGCCGTCGCGAACCGCAGCGCGCCAGCCTCCGTCCACCCCAGCCACCGATGCCCCGGCCGAAACGCCACCCCCATCCCGCGCAACCGCCCCAGCCACGCCCGCAGCAACGGCGTCGCCTTGAACGCCGTCGGGAACACCCGGCCGGAACTGCCGACGAACACCGCCTGCCCCAACCCCTCGCACCACTGCCGCAACGCCTCGGGCGGAAACGCCGCGACCGCCGCCCCCATTGCCCCAGTCGCCGGGCCATATCGCGCCACGAACCGCGCGAGCGGCTCCGAATGCGTCAGGTTCAGCCCGCCGCGCCCGGCCAGCAGGAATTTGCGCCCCACCGAAGGCATCCGGTCATACACCGTCACCGCCAGCCCGGCCCCGGCCAGCCGCTCCGCCGCCATCAGCCCGGCCGGCCCGCCGCCGATGATCGCGACCGACCGCACCCGCTCAGTCCGCGAACGGATCCGCCGGCGACGGCGTCTCGCGCGAGTAGCCAGCCACGCAATACGCGCCCCCCTGATATCGTTCCTGCACCTTGCTCGGGCTCACCTTGCCCTCGAGCTGCCCCGCGAACGGGTCCGCGCTGTCCACCGGCTCCCAGCCGACCCGGCCGCGGTGATCCTGCCGCCACCAGGTCATCCGGCTGTTCGCCGAGGCGCCCCAGATCACCGCATGCCCCACACGCTCGGCCAGCACGCACCGCGCCATCATCCGCGTCAGGTCGTCGAACGAGAGCCACGTCGCCAGCATCCGCGCATCCACCGGCTCGGGAAACGACGAGCCGATCCGCACATTGACGTTCTCGACCCCGTGCTTGTCCCAATACAGCCGCCCCATCAGCTCGCCATAGGCTTTTGACAGCCCATAAAAACTGTCCGGCCGGAACGCGCACTCGGCGTCGAGCACGGTCGCGCGCTCATGGAACCCGATCGAATGGTTGCTGCTGGCGAACACCACCCGCGCCCGCTCCTGCCGCGCCGCCTCGTAGATCGCGTGCACGCCGCGCAGGTTGGGGCCGAGCACCTCCTCGAACGGACGGTCGACCGAGATGCCGCCGAAATGCAGGATCGTGCCGCTTCCCCCGGCGAATCGCAGCACCGCCGCCGCGTCGTTGAGATCGATCGACTCGAACACCGCGCCCTCCGGCAGCGCGTCCGGGAACGGCGCGATGTCGGTCAGGCGCAGCGCCCAACCCTTCGCGCCGAGCCCGCGTGCCAACTGCCGGCCCAGATTGCCAGAGGCGCCGGTGATGAGGACGGGGCGGTCGGGGGCGTCGGCCATTGCACTCTCCATGCGTGTCGGCGGCACCGTTGCCCCGCCTGCCCGCGCGGTCAACGGACCTTGCCCCGCGGCTCCGGCGGCGGCAGGCTGCGCCCATGCTCATGCCCACTATCGCCCCCACCGTCGCCCCCACCATCGCCCAAGCCGCCGCCGACCTCGAAGCCGGCCGCACCACCGCGCGCAAGCTGGTCGAAGCCTGCCTCGAACGCATCGAGGCCCCCGACGGCCAAGGCGCACGCGTCTTCCTCCGCGTCTATGCCGACCAGGCCCGCGCCAGCGCCGACGCCGTGGACGCGCTGCGCTGGGTCGGTCGCGCGCCGGGCCCGCTCGCCGGCATCCCGATCAGCGCCAAGGACCTGTTCGACGTCGCCGGCGAACGCACCGCCGCCGGCAGCCGCGTCCTGGCCGAGGCCACGCCTGCGACGCATCACGCCACCGTCATCGCCCGCTGCCTCGCCGCCGGACTGATCCTGGTCGGCCGCACCAACATGACCGAGTTCGCCTTCTCCGGTATCGGCATCAACCCGCATTTCGGCACCCCCAGCAGCCCCTGGCAGCGCGACATCGGCCACGTGCCCGGCGGCAGCTCCTCCGGTGCCGCCGTCTCGGTCGCCGACGGCATGGCGCTGGCCGGCCTCGGCACCGACACCGGCGGCTCCTGCCGCGTCCCGGCCGCGTTCTGCGGCATCGTCGGCTACAAGCCCACCGCGCGCCGCGTGCCCACCACCGGCGTGCTGCCGCTCTCCCCCTCGCTCGACAGCGTCGGCCCGCTCGCCGCCTCGGTCGCCTGCTGCGCCACCATCGACGCCGTGCTCGCCGGCCAGACCCTGCCCGACACCAAGCCCATGGCGCTGCGCGGCCTGCGCCTCGCCGTCCCCGGCAATATGGTCCTCGACGGCATGGAGCCGGCCGTCGCCGAAGCCTTCAACCGCGCGCTCAACCGCCTCGACACGCTCGGCGTCCGCGTCACCCACCTGAGCTTCCCGCAATTCGAACAGATCGAAGACGCCACCGCCGAGGGCGGCTTTGCCGCCGCCGAGGCCCACGAGTGGCACCGCGCCACCCTCGCCGACCAGGCCGAAATCTACGACCCCCGCGTCCGCACCCGCATCGAGCGCGGCCAGTCCATGACCGCCGGCGAATACATCCGCCTGACCCGGCGCCGCGCCGAGATCATCGCCTCCATGAATGCCGCCACCGCCCCGTTCGACGCCGTCGCCATGCCGACCGCGCCGATCCTGCCGCCCAGCATCGCCTCCTTGGCTGACGACGCCGCATTCACCCGCCAGAACACGCTCGCGCTGCGAAACACCTCGCTCGGCAATTTCCTCGACCGCTGCGCCATCAGCCTGCCCGCCAACCGGCCCGGCCAGGCGCCCGTCGGCTTCATGCTGATGGGCGAGACCAACCAGGACGCCCGGCTCTTCTCGATCGCCGCCGCCGTCGAGACCGTCCTGCGAGGTTGACGCGCCTCAGCGGATCGGCCCTCAGCGGATCGGCGTGAGCTTCTCCTGCTCGAGGGCCGCCACCGCCTCCAGCAGCGCCCGCGCCGTCTGCGTCCAAGGCACCGGACGGAACTCGCGCCGCACCTGCGCTTCCCACTGCGCCAGACCCGGTCGGTCATCCAGCACCGACACGACCGCCGCATAGGCCGAGGCCAGACTCTCCGGATCGAAATAACGGCACAGCGCCCCGCCCGCCTCCGGCAACGACGCCGCCGACGAGCACAGGCACGGCTTTCCCAACGACAGGCTCTCCGTCACCGGCAATCCCCACCCCTCGTGCAGCGACGGGAAGAAGGTGAACAGGCAGCCGGCATAGAGCGCGCGCAACTCGGTGTCGGTCGGATCCTGCACGAACCGCACCCGCCCGCCCAGCCAATCGGTATGGTCCAGTTGCGCCAACAAGTCCGCCACCAGCCAGCCGATCCGCCCGGCGAATACCAGCGCCGGCACCGACTCCGCCGCGCGCGTCCCCGCCGCCACCTCGTCCAGCAGCTTGCTCCAGATCCGCACCGCCAGCGCATGATTCTTGCGCGCTTCCATCGTCGAGACGAACAGCACGTAGTCGCCGGTGTCAGCCGCGACCTCCGGCGCCGCCGAACCGGCCGCGCCGAACCCGGTGCCGACCGGGAGCGGCTGCACCCGCCCGTTCAATACGATCCCGCTCTCGCGCGCATAGGCCTCCACGTCGGTCGCGGTATGCCGCGAATTGGCGAACACAACGTCGCAGAACGGCAACACGTCCATGTGCCATTCGCGGAACGTCCGCGGCACACCGCGATGGCACCACTCGGCATGCCGGATCGGCACCAGGTCGTGCACCAGTATCCCGAACCGCATGCGCCGCTCGTCGCGCAGCCAGCGGGCGATGTCGCTGTAGCGCTCGCGGTTCCAGGGTGCGCCGAGCACCAGCAGCGTGTCGCCGGGCTTGGCCTGCTCCTCGAACGCGAGCGCGCCGGGGCGCGGCACGTTCGGCCGCCGCCGCGCCCGCCAGGCCAGTTCCCCGGCCACCTTGCGCGAGCCGGCATAGGCTCGCCGGGCCGGCACGGCGGCCAGTTGCGCCCCGAACAGCGCCAGCGCGCCGACCACCTGCGCCTGCATCACCGAGGCCAGCACCAGCGGCCGCCGCACCTCCTGCGGCAGCCGGTCCGCCACCAGCCGCGCTGTCCGCCGCAGCCAGGATCGCGAGGGCGCCGCGGCCGGCAACGCCGCCTCGACCCGCTCGGCTCGGCTCGGCAGCGCAGGCGGCGCCGAGCGCGCCTCCTCGCCACCGAAATCGGCCAGCAGGTCCGCCCACTCCACCGTCAGCAGCGAGGGCGGCCGCGCCCCATGCCGCACGAACCTTATTTCCGCCGCGTCGCCCTCCAGCGCCTTGGCGCCGCGGAAGATCTCGAAGCTCAGACGCTGGATCCCGCTGATGCGCTTGTTGCCGCTGCGGAAGTAATGCACCAGGTCCTCGACGTCGAACCACACCGTCATGCTGGCACCGCCTGCAGGATCGCCCGCGCCGCGTCGTCCCACGGCCGCGGCCGGAACCGCCGCCGCACCTCCGCCTCCCAATCCGCGATCGCGCCCGGCGTATCCAGCAGCGCCGACACCGCGCGATGCGCCGCGCCGACATCCTCCGGATCGAAATAGCGGCACAGATCGCCGCCCGCTTCCGGCAGCGCCGTCCCGCTCGCGGCCAGGCACGGCTTGCCCAGCGCCAGGCTCTCCCCCAGCGGCAGCCCCCAACCCTCGAACAGCGACGGCATGATCGTGAACAGACACCCCTCGTACAACGCCCGCACCTCCGCATCGCTGGGGTCGCGGATCAGCCGCACGCGCCCGTTCAGCCACGTCCGGTTGTCGAGCTGCTGCAGCAGGTCGGCCACGCCGATCCCGATCCGCCCCGCAAACACCAGCTGCGGCACCGACCCGGCCGCCCGCGCCCCGGCCCGCACCTCGGCCATCAGCTGCAGCCATACCTTCAGCGCCAGCGTATGGTTCTTGCGCGCCTCCAGCGTCGAGACATACAGCACATACTGGCCCGCGATCGGCAGACCCACCGGGCGCGTTGCCGCCGCCTGCGGCAGGCTCGTCCCCGCCGGCACCGGGCACACCGGCGCCGCGAGCGCGATGCCCCGCTCGCGCGCATACCGCGCCACGTCGTCGGCCGTGTAGCGCGAGATGGTGAGCACCAGGTCGCAGCACGGCAGGCTCGCCTCGAACCAGCTGCGGAACCGCTTGACCACGGCCTGCGGCTGCCACTCCGGCCGCCGCAGCGGGATCAGGTCGTGGATCAGCAGCGCGATGCGCACGCCGCGCTGCTGCAAGGCCGCAAGCAGCGCGGCCGACCCGGGCACCGACCAGGGCGCGCCCAACACGAGATAGAGGTCGCCGGGCTGCGGCCCCGTTTCCCCGCCGACCGAGCCGCCTTCGGGCATCGCCCGCAACTCGCGCGGCGGCGGCGGGCGCACCACCTGCGTCAGCGCGCGCACGTTGCGCAACACCTGGCTCTGCAGCACCCCGGCGCGGAACAGCGGGTCGCGCAACTCCGGCGGCATCCGCAGGATCGCCCGCTGCACCCGCGAGCGCCGCGCCTGGTCATCGGCCGGGTCCTCGGCCTTGGGCTGCTCGACCCGCGCCGGCGTCGCCAGCATCGCCTCGATCTCGGCCCAACGCACCTCGCGCAGCGCGCCCTCGGCCGGCGCCTTCTCCCGCCGCGCGAACCGGACCCGCTCGGATCCATCCTGTTTGACCAGCGCCCGCATGATCTCGATCGCGACCCGCTGGATGCCGCTCGGATGCGGGTTGAAGCGGAAATAGTCGAAGATGTCCTCGACATCGACCCAGATCGAAGCGCAGGGCGTGGCTTGCGTCGCTCCCATGAACTCCTGATGCGCCTCGCCCGCCACCGCGGCTGTTTCCGTGAACTCGGCGCGACCGTCAAGCATGGGTCCGGCCCCGTTTCCTCAATGCCGGCGCAAGGGCCGGAGCGCGGCCGTGCCGGAGCATGACCACGGTGCGGTCATCGCATCAGGAGATCACCATGCCGTTCCGTATTTCCGGCCTCCCGGCCGAGACCTTTGCCCCGCTCTTCGCGCTCTCCGACACCGAGCTCGCCAGCCAAGGCGGCGTCCGCCAGGTCGCCCAAGGAACAGAACCCTGCCGCATCTCGCTGACCGACGCAGCGCCGGGCGACGAGCTGCTGCTGGTCAACTTCGAACACCACCCGGTCGCCTCGCCCTATCGCGGCCGTTACGCCGTCTTCGTCCGGCCCGGCGAGCAGCGCTTCGACTCCATCGGCAGCATCCCCGATCAGCTCCGCCGCCGCACCCTGGCCGCCCGCGCCTTCGACGCCTGCGGCATGAGCATCGCGGTCGAGCTGGTCGAGGGGCAGGCGTTGGAGCAGGCCATCGAGCGGCAACTCGGCCACGCCCGGACCGCCTATATCCATCTGCACTACGCCGCCGCCGGCTGCTACGCCGCGCGGGTCGGCCGGGTCTCGTCCTAAATTAGCTCCAACACCGCGCGAATGAACGGCTCCGGAATCTCCTGCGGCAGGTTATGCCCCGCGCCCGGCACCACCTCGCGCCGGGAGGGCCCGGTGAAGCGCGACAGATCCTCGGAATCCGCCGGCGGCCCGACCCCGTCATCGGCGCCGTGCAGCACGACCGACGGCACCGTGATCGCCGGCAGCAAGGCGAGCGCCGCCTCGATCGGCTCGACCGCCGGGTCGTCCGCGGCGTAACCGAACCGGTGCCGATACGACTGCACCACCACCTCGACGAAATCGGTATTGTCGAACGAGGCCGCGCTGCGCTCGAAAATCGCCTCGTCGAACGCCCAGCTCGGCGACCACAGCCGCCACAGCAGCCGGCAGAACGCCCGCCGGTTCTGCTCCAAGCCCGCCCGCCCCCGCGGTGTATGCAGATAATATTGATACCAGTGCAGCAACTCCCGCTCCGGCGCGGCCGGGACCACCGAGCGCGGGATGTCCTGGATGTTGTAGCCATTGACCGACACCAGCCCGCCGACCCGCTCGGGCCACAGCGCCGCGACGATGCACGCCGCCCGCCCGCCCCAATCATAGCCGCCCACGATCGGCTGCCGCAGCCCCAGCGCATCGATCAGATCGCGCAGATCGGTCCCCAACGCCGCCTGCTGCCCCGAACGCGGCGTGTCCGGCGACAGGAACCGGGTCGGCCCATACCCACGCAGATACGGCACGATCACCCGCAGCCCCGCCCCGGCCAGCGCCACCGCAGCCGCGTCATAGGCCCGTGGATCGTACGGGAACCCGTGCAGCAGCACGACCGCCCGCCCATTTGCCGGCCCGATCTCCTCGTAGGCGATCTCCAGCACCGCCGTTCGCACAGACATCATCGCACCCTCACCGGCGCCCGCGCCGACGAACCGTCGGCATCCAGCACCGTCACCGTATAGAAGCCCGGACCCGGCGGCAGCCACCCCGCCTGCCGTCGCGCCGCCTCCGCCGCGATCGGCGCGCCATCGACCAGGAATGTCAGCGGCCGCCGCCCCCCCATCGCCCGCAGCGTGATCGGCCCGTCCCCCGACAGCACCGCATCCGGCGGCGGGAACAGCAGCCGCAACCCCGGATCCGCCGCCGCTGCCGCCATCATGAAACGTGGCGGCTCCGCCCGCGGCGCCGGCGGCAGCATCGAGAACACCTGCGACAGCACCGGCACCGCCAGCCCCCGCCCTGTCGCGCCCGGCAGCGGCGTCGCGTCGGGCCGGCCGACCCACACGCCCACCACATGCCGCCGGTCGAACCCGAACGCCCACGAATCCCGCCCACCCCAACTGGTCCCGGTCTTCCACCCGATCCCCGGCGGCCCGCGATCCGGGAACGGCTGGGTCAGGATCTCCGCCACCAGCCGCGCCGCTTCGGCCGGCGCGGCACCCGCCGCCGCAGACCCCGGCCGCAACGTCCCCGGCCGCAACGTCACCGGCCCCGACCCGGCCGAGACCAGCCCCGCATACAACCCCGCCATCTCCCGCATCGTCAGCCCCGCGCCCCCCAGCGCCAGCGGCAACGACGCATCCGCGCCCCGCGGCAGCCGCGGCTTGGCCCCCTGCGCCCGCAGCCACTCGGCGAGCCGCAACGGCCCCACCCGGTCCAGCAACGCCACCGCCGGCAGGTTCAACGACCGCCGCAACGCCTCGGCCGCCGACACCGTCCCGGCATGCCCGCGCATGAAATTCTCCGGCGCATAACCGCCGAAATGCCGCGGCAGGTCCACCAGCGGCGTCTCCGGCCGCGCCACCCCGTCCAGGAACGCCAGCTCATACAGGAACGGCTTCAACGCCGAACCCGGCGAGCGCACCGCCCGCGTCAAATCAAGGCTGCCCCCACGCAACTCGCCGGCAGCGGACACCGCCGCCCGGATCTCCCTTCTGCCGGCATCGAGCACCAGCACCGCCATCGACGCCCGCGCCGGCAACCCCTGCACCCGGTCCGCCACCATCCGCTCGAGGGCGATCTGCAGCGGCAGGTCCAGCGTCGTCCGCACCACCGCCTCCCCGCCCAGCCCGGCCACCGCCTGCGCCGCATGGCGCGGCAACGCCTGCCTGCGCTGCGGCACCGGAACCCCGGCCGCCTCCGCCAGCACCCGGTCCCGCACCGCCTCCGCCCGCGCCGGATGCCGGTCCGGCCGCAGCCCTTCCGGCCGCCGTGGCAGCGCCACCAGCAGCGCCGCCTCCGCCGGGTCGAGGGCCGCGGCAGAGACCCCGAACCACGCCCGCGCCCCGGCCCGCACCCCCTCGAGATTGCCGCCATACGGCGCCAGCGTCAGCCAGATCCCCAGCACCCCGCGCTTGCCATAGCGCCACTCCAGCTGCAGCGCCCGGAGCGCCTCGATCCCCTTGCTCCGCAGCGTCCGCGGCCGCGGCTCCAGCAGCCGCGCCGCCTGCATCGACAGTGTCGACCCGCCCGACACGACCCGGCCCGCCCGCGCGAACTGCACCAGCGCCCGCCCGACCGCGATCGGATCCACCCCCGGATGCCGCCAGAACCGCCGATCCTCGGTCTCGATCAGCAGGTCGAGGAACGGCCGCGACACATCGTCCGCCGTCGTCCGCAACCGCCACACGCCGCCCGCCGCCGGCAGCGCCGCCAGCAGCCGCCCCTGCCGGTCCAGCACCTCGGTTCCCACAGACTCGAACCGCCCCAGCACCGGCGGAAACATCCGGTCCAGCGACCAGGCGGCGCCCGCCATGACGGTGCCCGCCACCAGCAAGATCGACAGCGCCTTCGCCGCCCAATGGAACCGGACCACTACTCCGCTGCCAGCACCTTGATCCGCCCCGTCGCCTGCCGCGCGAACACGCTGGGCCGATACATGTCCGACAGCATCGCCCCCGGCAGCTCGAAGCTGCCCGGCGTCACCGCCCGCAGCCGCACCGCGATCCGGAACGCCGGCGCCGCCTTGGTCAGCATCATCGTCGAGGTGAAGCGGTCATCGGCCGCCGGCTGCGCCTCGACCTCGCTCAGATCGCCGAGCCACGCCATCCCAGCGGTCTTGCCCGCCTCCAGCTTGCCCGCGATCTCCCACCCCGCCGGCAAGCCTTGCATCAGCAACGCCCGGTGCTCGAAGCCGTCATCCGCCCGGCCCTCTACCAGCAGCACGAACACCGTGTTCTGCTTGAGCTGCTCGAGGTCCAGTGGCTCGCCCGCGCTGGTGAAGAACCGCCGCGACACCCGCATCCCCTGCCGCGCCGCCGGCCACGGCTCGGCCGGCACCCCGGTGGTCGACACGCTCTGCCACACCGCCCGATCGCCCAGGTTGCGCACCGTGGCCGGGCCGCTCAGCGCCACCTGCACCAGCGGCGCCGGCGGCAGCGTCTCGCCATTGACCGAAACGCTCGCCGGCCGCCCGTCGCGCCCGAGCACCGCCCCGGCGCTGGCCGCCCACGCCGCCTCCTGCGTATTCAGCTGGTCCGGCTGCAGATCCGCCCCCGGCAGCCGCCCGATCAGCGACGTGACCCGGTCCGCCAGCAACCCGCTCTCCTTGAGCAGCACCAGCGTCGCCGCCTGGTCGCGCAGCGCGCTGCCGCGGTCGGCGTCCCAATCGCGCCGCCCGGGTGCGGCCAGGGCGGCCGCGAACGCCGCCTCGGCCCGCGGCCGGTCGTTGCTCAACGCCAGCGCCGCGCCGAGCTGCGCCTTGGACAGCGGCGTCGGCAAGGTCTCCACCTGCTCCGCCAGCAGCCGGTTCGCCCCCGCCCGCGGCTGCCCGCCCAGCGCGAGCGCATACAAATCATACGCCCGCGCCGCGAGCGCCTCCGGCGTCTCCGCCGAATTCTCCGACGCGTCGGCCAGGAACTTCAGCGCATCCTTCATCGCCCCGTCCGGCACCGCCGCCCCGGCCGTGCGCGCCCGCAGCAGCGTCTCGGTGGCATAGGCCGACAGCCACGGCTCCGCCTCGTTGTTGGCCGACCAAAGCCCGAACCCGCCATCGAACCGCTGCTTGTCCAAAATGCTGTTGACCGCGAGCTGCAACTGCCCCGCCTGCTCCGCGCCACCTGCCAACAGCGCCAGCGGCAACCCCTTGCTGCTCGCCTGCTCCAGGCACAACAGCGGATAATCCTGCAGCGAGCGCACCAGTGCGGCCACGTCGTAGCGCACCGCGCCGCCCACCCCGAGCGAGGCCCGCCCGGTCCCCGCCTGCATCCGATCCAGCGCCGGCACCACCTGCGCCTCCACCCCCGGCCCCAGCTCGCGCGTCGACACCAGCGTCACCGCCGGCCGCGCCGGCCGCACCAGGATCGCCGTCTCCCGCTCGACATGGAACCCGCCCGGCCCGGTCACCGCCAGCCGGATCACCCCGCGCCCCACCCCGGTCGCCCGCAGCATCGTCGTGCGCACCACCTGCGCGCCACGCTCGAGCGTCGCCGCCAACCGCGTCTCCCCGGCGATCGCCAGCGGTCCCTCGACCGAAAGCTGCGTCACCGCCTCGCCCGCCGGCAGGTCGAGGTTCTGCATCTGCACCGCCAGGCGCGCCTCGTCCCCCGGCGCCAGGAACCGCGGCAGCAGCGGCTCGGCCACCAGCGCATCGCGCACGATCAGCCCGGCCACCGCCGAACCGATCCGGTTCCCCTGCCACCCCACCGCCATCAGCCGCACCTGGCCGTTGAAGTCCGGCAGATCGAGACTGACCTGCGCGACCCCGTCCGCCCCCGCCTGCACCGGCGGCACGAACAGTGCCACCGTCTTCTGCGGGATCTCCGGCAACGCGCCGCCGCCATCGTCGCCGCCCTGCCGCAGCGCCGTCGCCTCGCCCTCCGCCGGCGGGATCAGCCGGCCCCAATCGTCGCGGATATCCAGCCCGAGCATCCGCCTGCCCAGATAATGCGCCGCCGGGTCGGGCGAGGCGAAGCGGGTCAGCCGCAGGATGCCCTCGTCCACCGCCGCCAGCGTCACCCACGCGCCCGGCTCGGTCCGCACCGGCACCGTGATGCGCTGCCGCGGCGCCACCTTCTCCGGTACAGCCAGCGACACCGCCAGCGTCCGCGCCGCCGGCTCGATCCCCGCCCAGGCCAGCCCGATCGCCCGCCCCGGCCGCCCGCTCTCGCCGCCGCGGAACACATGCACCGCGACATACGCCCCCGGACCCCACGCCGCATCGACCGGCACGTCGACCGTCGTGCCGCCCTCCTTCACCTCCAGCGTCCGCAGCCCGTGCACCCGGTTGGTCAGCGTCAGCAGCGTCGCCCGCCCGGCGAACGGCGACACGATCCGCACATGCGCGACCTCGCCCGGCGCATAGGCCTGCCGGTCGGTCGAGACGTCGACCTTGTCCGGCGTGTCCGCGCTGTCCGACGCGACCCAGCCGGCGCGGAACCGCACCGAACTCGCCGCCAGCCCATCCCGCTCGACCACCTCGAGCCGATACCGCCCGAACTCGACCCGGCGCCCGTAATGCAGCGCCTCCCCTTGCGGAACCACCACCTCGGCCTGGTCGATCAGCTCGTCGCGATACACCGTCTCATACCGCGCCACCGACCCGCGCGTGACGATCCGCCAATCCGGCCGCTCCCGCACCAGCCGCAGCTTGACGGGCATCCCCGCCCGCGCGCCCTCACGATCCACCGCGGCGATGTCGAAACTCGCCTCCGCCCCCGCATCGACCGACTCGCCGAACCCCGGCTTGATGCCGATGAACCCCGACGCCGGGCGCACCGGGATCGTCACCTGCGTATGGCTCGCCCGCCCCGACGGATCGTCCACCGCGATGTCGAGCTCGGCCCGCACCGGCCTGGTGCTGTCCGGCGCCGACGCCAGCAGGATCGGCAAGGTCGCATGCCCGTCCTTGTCCGTGTTCGGCAGCACCAAATCCTTCGCCTCGGGCGCGAATGGCTCCCCGTCGAGCCCCACCCGGTAACCCGCCAGCGCCGCCGGCGGCGACGGATCGCGCACCAGCCTCAGCGAGGCCGACCCGCTGAGGTCCGCCGCCGGCGCGCCATACAGGAACCGCGCCGTCACCGGCAGCGCATACGCCTCGCCCGGAACGATCGGCCCAGACGGCACCGCCTCGACCGCCATCCGGTCCGGCACGAACGCATCGACCCGGAACGCGGCCCGCCCGATCGGCGGCCGCGCGGGGTCGGCCAGCACCTCGACGCTCCACTGCCCCGCCGCCGCCGCCTGCGACAGCGCTACCGGCAGATAGACCGACGCATCGCCCGAAGCTGAGGGCACGCGGTCGAGGAACACCTGCCCGTTCGGACGCTTGACCACCAAGTGCACCGGCATCCCCGCCGGCTGCCCCGACGCATCGCGCAGCAGCGCCATCACCTGCACCGTCTCGCCCGGCCGGTAGATCCCGCGATCGGTCCACGCGAACGCATCGAGCGGCCCCGGATCGGCCAACCCGGCCACCCCCCGGTCCGACAGATCGAACGCCGCCGTCGTCAAATCCAGCGCCACCAGATCGTCGCCCGCCTGCCCATGCAGGCTCTGCGGCGCCTGCGGCCCGGTCCCCTGCAGCAGCGGCGCCGCAAACCGCGCCACCCCGTCGGCATCCGTGGTCGCCTCCGCCAGCACATCGTTGCTGCGCGACAACAGGCTCAGCCGCACGTCCGCCCGCGGCGCCGCGTCGGCGAAGCTGCGCACCTGCACCGCCAGCCCGTCCGCGCCGCGCCAGACCGTCGGCGCCAGGTCGGTCCGGATCACCACCTGAACGGCGCCGGCGCCATCGGCCGGCGAGCCATCCCCCGGCGTCGCCAGCAGCATGTAGGCGCCGGGCGCGTCGAACACGTCCGGCAGCGGCAGCGCCGTATGCGCGACCTGGTTCGGCTGCCAGTGCGGGATCGCCGCACTTCCCTCCCACACCACCTTGCCGTTATCGGCCTGGTTCTCGAAATTATAGCGCTCCAGCGCCTGCCCCAGCGTCACGTCGCGCGCCCACGGCACCAGATTGCGCTCGCCCAGCCGCAACAGCTTCAGCTTCACCGCGGACAGGTTCACGCTCGACAGCGACACGCGCGGGGCCTGGTTGCGCGGCAGCAGGAACAGCTTGTCGTTGAAGATCAGCCGCGCCTGCCGGTTCGGCATCACCACGTTCAGCGTGGCGTCGCGCCGCAGCCCGACGCCGTCCTCGCCCGGCAAGCCCTGCCGCACCGTCACCTGCGTCGACGCCCCGAGCGGCAGCCCGGCGATGCAGAACGAATCACGGTCGCGCGTCACCGTCGCGGCCGCCACCGCCGGCTGCAGCCGGACCCAATCCCCCGGCACCAGGTCGGCCCGCCGCGCCGGCGCCGAGGTGAAGTCGATGCACGCCAGCGGCGGATCGCTCTCCGGCTCCGTCCGCACCCGCCGCACCAGGATCCCCGCCGCCCGCCGCGCCTCGGCCAGCTGTTGCTTCACCCCCGTATCCTGCGGCGCCCGCTCGACCACCGCCTCGAGCGCGGCGATCGCCGATTCCGGCCGGTCCATGGCCCGGAACGCCTCGGCCATCACCAGCAGCGACGGGATCTCCGGCGCCCCGGCATCGGCGCCGGTGAACGCCTGCCAGGCCGCTTGGGCCGCCCGAGCCGGGTCCGGCGTCGCTCGCCGCAGCTGTGCGCGGGCCAGTTGCAGCCACAGATCCGCCGTCGCCGCCCCGCCCGACAGCCGCGTCTCCAGCGACGCCGCCACCGTGGCCCAATCATTGCGCTTCTGCGCGTCCGCCGCCCGCTGCTCGGCCTGCAGACGGGCCTGCGGCGGCAACCCGGCCGGGTTGCGCGCCGTGATCGCGCGCAGATACGCCGCGCTGTCCGCCGCCAGGCCCGGCGGATCGAACCCCGCCCCGAACCCCGTGCCCGCCCCGGCGCACAACGCCAGGATCAGCAACAGCCGGCGCAGGAGCAGCATCAGATAGCCCGGTTGTGCGGGACCGGATCCCGTGCGAGCAGGTCGCGGATCTCGACCAGCGTCTCCTCCGTCTTGCTCAGCGCCGCCGGCGCCTCCGCCTCCTTTGCCTTGAACCGGCTCAGCAGCTTGACCACCCAGAACACCGAGAAGCTGACGATCAGGAACGCGATCACCGCGTTGAGGAACACGCCGATGTTCAGCGTCACCGCTCCCGCCTTCTGCGCCGCATCCAGCGTCGGCAGACGCTCGCCCTTCAGCGTGACGAAAATGTTGCTGAAATCGACCCCGCCCAGCAGCAGCCCGAGCACCGGCGTGAAGATGTCCTTGACCAGGCTGCCCACGATCGACGTGAACGCTGCGCCAATGATGATGCCGACCGCCAGGTCGACCACATTGCCGCGCATGATGAAGGCCTTGAACTCGGAGATCCAACCAGGCGCATGCGGGAGATGGATCGGGGCTTGCATCGACTGTTCCAGCACGTGATGCGCGCAGCGTAACGCCGAACCCACGCCGCGCCCAGATCAGATTGATGACGCTCCGACTAACGAGAGCATCAACGCACAGCCAACCGCGTTGGATCACCGCCGTAGGGCATTGTCGACTGGGCCTACCGGTTGGTGCCGCCGCGCGAGCCGGTAATCGGATTGACATCCGTCGAGCTCGGCTGGCCCGCCGGCCCCTCCATCCGCCGTTGCTGCGGCGTGCACGCCACCAGCGTCAGCATCGTCAGCCCGGCGGCAACCAGGCTCAGCAGCGTCGTCTTCATGGTCGCAGATCCTGTCGTGTGACAGCCCGATTACGCCGCCGTCAGCGCAAAGTTCCTGTAACGCATCAACACGCGTTCCCCCGCAAGGTCCACGACACCACCCGCCCGGACGCCACCTCCAGCGTCGTCGCGCACGCCCGCACCACCGGCACCGTCGCCGGTCCGAAATAGCCATACCCGAACGGACCCAGCGGGCCGTAGACCGGCAACACCGGCGTGTAACCGAGCCGCTCCTCGTCATAGGCCAGGAAAGTTCGCCCGTTGGCCTGGAACGTCCGCTCCGGCGCCCCCAGCGTGCGGATCGCGTCCGCCTCCGTCCGCCCCACCAGCGACTGCAGCACCACCTGCCGCGACACTCCCGTCTCGCACCCCGCCAACAACACCAACCCTGCCACCACCCAACCCCGCATCGCGCTCACTCCCCCGGCATCCACAATACCTGCTCGATCCGCTCGGCCCCCGACGCCAGCATCGCCAGCCGGTCGAACCCCAACGCGATCCCCGACGCCGCCGGCATACCGTGCCGCAGCGCCGCCAGGAAATCCTCGTCCGTGCCCCAGCCCGGCCCATACAGCGCCTCGCGCCGCGCCCGGTCGTCCCGGAACCGCGCCGCCTGCTCCACCGGGTCCGTCAACTCCTCGAACGCATTGGCCAGCTCCATGCCGCCCATGAACAGCTCGAACCGCAGCGCGACCCGCGGATCGGCCGGGTCGCGCCGCGCCAGCGCCGCCTGCGCCTCCGGCCAGTGCGTCAGGAAGGTCGGCCGCGCCCGTCCGAGCTGCGGCTCGACCCGCTCCAGCAGCAGCCGGAAGAACAGGTCCTCCCATCCCTCGCCCTCGCGCAGCGCCACCCCCGCCTGCCGCGCCAGCGCCGCCCCATCGCCCGCCGTCGCCAGCACGTCCGCCCCGGCCCAGCGCTGGAACGCGTCGGCCACCGTGATCCGCTCGAACCCGCTGGCCCACAGCGGCGGCGGCAGCACCGCCCGCAGCAACGCCTCCGTCTCCGCCATCAGCCCGGCGAACGACAGCCCCGGCCGATACCACTCCAGCATTGTGAACTCGCCTAAGTGCCGCCGCCCGCCCTCCCAATCCCGCCACACCCGCGCCAGCTGGAAGATCGGCCCGGCGCCCGCCACCAGCAGCCGCTTCATCGCCAGCTCCGGACTCGTATGCAGCCAGAGGTCCCGCCCGCTCCCGTCCGGCTGGTGCCGCCGCGTCCGCCACGCGCGCAGATGCACCTCCTCCCCCGGCACCGGCACCGCATACGCCGTCTCCACCTCGCAGTAGCCGCGTGCCGCAAAGAACGCCCGCACCCCCTGCACGAGCAGCGCCCGCCGCCGCAGGAACGGCATGCGGGCGGCCAAACTCTCGGGGTCCCATGCCGGCAAGGTCATGAGACCTACTATCGCATTTGACGTCGGCCCAACTCAGGCTATCTCTGTGCCTTGATGGGAACATTGCCAGAACTTGCGCTGCCAGAACTTGCGCTACGAGAACCGTTCGCGGCCTGGTTCGCGGCCCGTGGCTGGTCGCCGCGCCCGCACCAGCTGACCATGATCGCCACCGCCCGCGCCGGACGCAGCGCCCTGCTCGTCGCGCCCACCGGCGGCGGCAAGACCCTGGCCGGCTTCCTCGCCAGCCTCATCGAGCTCGCCGAGCACCCCGCCCCCGGCCTGCACACCCTCTACGTCAGCCCGCTCAAGGCGCTGGCCACCGACGTCGCCCGCAACCTGCTCGCCCCGATCGAGGAGATGCAGCTCCCCATCGCCGTCGAGACCCGCACCGGCGACACCCCGCAGAACCGCCGCCGCCGCCAGAAGGCCAACCCGCCCCACCTGCTGCTCACCACCCCCGAGAGCCTCGCCCTCCTGCTCTCGCAGCAAGACGCCGCCGCGCTCTTCGTCGGCCTGCGCACCGTCATCGTCGACGAGGTCCACGCACTCGCCGGCACCAAGCGCGGCGACCAGCTCAGCCTCGGCGTCGAACGCCTGGCCACCCTCGTGCCCGACCTGCGCCGGGTCGGCCTCTCGGCCACCGTCGCCCACAAGCAAGCCCTGCTCGACTGGCTCGGCGGAGACCCGGCCCTGATCGAAGTCGCCGAAGGCGCGCCGCCCGCTCTCTCCATCATGCTGCCCGAAGAGCGCCTCCCCTGGTCCGGCCACATGGGCCTCACCGCCGCGTCGCGCGTGCTCGATCGCATCAAGGCGGCCGGCATGACCATCGTCTTCGTCAACACCCGCGCCCAGGGCGAGCTGATGTTCCAGGCGCTGTGGAAGCTCAATAGCGACACGCTCCCCATCGCCGTCCACCACGGCAGCCTCGACATCGCCCAGCGCCGCAAGGTCGAGGCCGCCATGGCCGAGGGCCGCCTGCGTGCCGTCGTCGCCACCTCCTCGCTCGACCTCGGCATCGACTGGGGCGGCGTCGACCAGGTGATCCAGGTCGGCGCCCCCAAGGGCGTCTCCCGCCTGCTGCAGCGGGTCGGCCGCGCCAACCACCGCATGGACGAGACCAGCAACGCCATGCTCGTCCCCGCCAACCGCTTCGAGCTGCTCGAATGCGAGGCCGCCATCGAGGGTGTGGCTGCCGGCGAGCAGGACGGCGAACCGCCCCGACCCGGCGGGCTCGACGTGCTGGCCCAGCACCTCCTGCTCACCGCCGCCGCCGGCCCGTTCGACCCGGCCGTGATGTTCGCCGAAATCACCCGCGCCGCTCCCTACGCCATGATCTCCCAGCGCGATTTCGACGACGTGCTCGGCTTCGTGGAAAACGGCGGCTACGCGCTCGCCGCCTACGACCGCTACCGCAAACTGTTCCGCGACTCAGAGGGCATGGTCCACATCCGCAGCGAGCGCATCGCCCGCATGGCCCGCATGAACCTCGGCACCATCGTCGAAGCGCCACTGCTCAAGGTCCGCTACGCAGGCCGCGGCGGGCCCAATCTCGGCGAGATCGAGGAGAGCTTCGTCAACATGATGCCGCCCGGCGCCACCTTCATGTTCGCCGGCCGCCTGCTCCGCTTCATGCGAGTCCGCGAGACCACCGTCGAGGTCACCGATGGCGGCGACGGCGAGCCCATGGTCCCCGCCTATGCCGGCGCCCGCCAGCCGCTGACCACCAACCTCGCCGCCCGCGTCCGCACCCTGCTGCACGACCACGACTCCTGGCACCTGTTCCCCGAATCCGTCCGCGAATGGCTCGAGCTGCAGCGCGAACGCTCCGAGCTGCCCGGCCCCGAGGACCTCCTGGTCGAGACCTTCCCCCGCAACGGCCGCTGGTTCCTCGTCGCCTACACCTTCGAGGGCCGCAACGCCCACCAGACCCTCGGCATGCTGCTCACCCGCCGCATGGAGCGCGCCGGCTTCGCCCCGCTCGGCTTCGTCGCCACTGACTACGTCATCTCCATCTGGTCCGCCCACGAACCCACCGGCATCGCCGCCCTGTTCGAACAGGACATGCTCGGCGACGATCTCGAAGCCTGGATGGCCGAGAGCAGCATGCTCCGCCGCACGTTCCGCAACGTCGCCGTCATCTCCGGCCTGGTCGAACGCAACCAGCCGGGAATCGAGCGCAACCGCCGCCAGGTCACCGTCAACACCGACCTGATCTACGACGTGCTGCGACGCCACCAGCCCGACCACGTCCTGCTCCGCGCCACCCGCACCGACGCCGCCAGCGGCCTGACCGACCTCGGCCGGGTCGCCGGCATGCTGGCCCGCATCGACGGCCGCGTCCGCCACGTGCCGCTCACCCGCGTCTCGCCGCTGGCCGTCCCGGTGCTGCTCGAGATCGGCCGCGAATCCGTCCGCACCGAAGGCGGCGAAGACGACCTGCTGGCCGAGACCGAGGCCCTCATCGCCGAAGCCACCGGCCAGGCCGAACCCAGCCAGACCCCCATGCGCGTCCATCCCGTCCACCGCGCCAACCTCGCCATTCTCCAACGCAAGCCCGGCGCCCGCCGCCAGCGCAAGGCCGCTCCTTGACCGCCGTCCCGCTCCGCTTCGCCGGCCACGACCTCCTGCTCGACCCGCTCGGCGCCGTCATCTGGCCCGAAGCCGGCCTGCTCGCGGTCGCCGACCTCCACCTCGAAAAAGGCACCGCCGCCGCCCTCCAGGGCAGCCTCATGCCCCCCTGGGACACAGCGCTCACGCTCGACCGCCTCGAAACCCTGATCGCCCGCTGGACCCCCAGCATCGTCGTCGCCCTCGGCGACAGCTTCCACGACCGCCACGGCTTGGCCCGCATGGACCCGGCCAACCAGGCCCGCCTGCACGCCTGGACCCGCCAGACCCGCTTCGTCTGGGTCCTCGGCAACCACGACCCCGAACCCGCCCCAGGCCTCGCCGGCACCATGACCCATTGCTGGTCCCTCGGCGGCCTCGACTTCTGCCACCAGGCCCGCCCCGGCGACGGCCGACGCCCCGAGCTCGTCGGCCACCATCACCCCAAGGCCAGCATCCCCACCCGCGCCGGCACCGTCACCCGCCCCTGCTTCGTCGCCGGCGCAAGCCGCCTGATGCTGCCCGCGCTCGGCGCCTACACCGGCGGCCTCGATGTCGCCAGCCCGGCGATCGCCTGCCTCTTCCCCCAGGGCGCCCGCGCCTTCCTCCTCGGCAAGGGCCGCCTGTTCGGCTTCCCGATCGCCCCAGCGTCGGGCTCGCCGATCGCCCCGGCGTCGGACTTGCCGATCGCTTGCGCCGAACTCTGATGTTGCGGCGAGAGCTTTGATGACCAACATCATGGCGCGATGCACAAGCCGCCGCCCGTCATCCTGTGGTTCCGTAGCGATCTGCGTCTGAGCGACCACCCGGCCCTGGCTGCCGCCATCGCCAGCGGCCAGCCCGTGCTGCCCGTCTATATATTAGAGGACGACATTCCCTGGCCGATGGGAGGCGCCTCGCGCTGGTGGCTGCACCACAGCCTCACCGCGCTCACCGCCGACCTCCAGCAACGCGGCGCCCCCCTCCTGCTCCGCCGCGGCGACCCGGCCGAGATCCTCCCCGCCCTCATGCACCACACCGGCGCCGACGCCCTGCACGCCGGCCAAGTCCACGAGCCCGCCGGTCGCAACACCGAAGCCGCCCTGGCCAATCGCCTCGGCGACCGCTTCCACCTGCACCGCACCGCCACCCTGTTCAACCTCGACTCCGTCCGCACCAAGACCGGCGGCGTCTACGGCGTCTACACCCCCTTCTCCCGCGCCTGCCGCGCCCGCACCGGCATCGGCGAGCCGCTCCCCCCGCCCGCCGAGATCGCCGGCGTCGAGCCGCCCCAATCCGACCACCTCGCCGACTGGGACCTGCTGCCCCGCCACCCCGATTGGGCCGGCGGCATCCGCACCCAATGGCAGCCCGGCGAATCCAACGCCCTCGAACGCCTCGCCGCCTTCCTCGAAAACGCCGTCGCCCGCTACAAGACCGGCCGCAACCTGCCCGGCGAGGACGGCACCAGCCGCCTCTCGCCGCATCTGCACTGGGGCGAACTCTCCCCCCGCCAGGTCTGGCACGCCGCCGGCGCCCTGCCCCCCGGCGACGGCCTCGACACCTTCCTCGGCGAGATTCTCTGGCGCGAATTCGCCGCCTACCTGCTCTGGCACCAGCCGCATCTGCCCGACCAGCCGCTCCGCCCCGCCTTCGCCAACCTCCCCGTGCGCCACGAGGCCAGCGAACTCGCCGCCTGGCAGCGCGGCCAGACCGGCGTGCCGATCGTCGACGCCGGCATGCGCCAGCTCTGGCAGCGCGGCTGGATGCACAACCGCGTCCGCATGATCGCCGCCTCCTTCCTGGTCAAGCAGCTGCTGATCGACTGGCGCGACGGCGAACGCTGGTTCTGGGACACCCTGGTCGACGCCGACCTCGCCAGCAACGCCGCCAGCTGGCAGTGGATCGCCGGCTGCGGCATCGACGCCCAACCCTTCTTCCGCGTCTTCAACCCCGTGACCCAGGGCACCACCTGGGACAAGGCCGGCGACTACGTCCGCCACTACGTCCCCGAACTCGCAGCACTCCCCGAACAATTCCTCCACGCGCCCTGGACCGCCCCCGCCGCCGTGCTCGCCAAGGCCGGCGTCACGCTCGGCACCACCTATCCGCACCCGCTGGTCGAACTCGGCCCAGCCCGCCAGCGCGCGCTCGACGCCTACCGCGACACCGTCCGCAAGGACACCGCATGATCCCACCCAACACCAACCTCCGCGTCGTCGGCGACGTCCACGGCGACCTCCGCGCCTTCACCGCCGCCGCCAACACCGACCGCTTCATCATCCAGCTCGGCGACCTCAGCGACCACGGCCCCGACAGCGCCGGCGTGCTCCGCACCATGTTCGAGCTGATCGACGCCCATCGCGGCCTGTTCATCCTCGGCAACCACGACCGCAAGCTCGGCCGCGCTCTCTCCGGCTTCGCCGTCCGCGCCGACGCCGCCCTCGAGACCACCCTCGCCCAGCTCGACCCGGTCATGCGCGACCGCGCCAAGTTCGAGATCGCCCGCGCCCCCGCTTGGCTCATCGGCGACGGCTGCGCCTTCGTCCACGGCGGCTTCCACCCCGCCATGCTCGACACGCCGCCGCCGCCGCCCCTCGGCCGGGTCGACCCACTGCTCTCGCGCGCCCTGTTCGGCGAAACCACCGGCCGCATGCAGGCCGACGGCTACCCCGAGCGCGTCATCCGCTGGGTCGACCGCATCCCCGCCAACTTCACCGTCTATTGCGGCCACGACCAGCGCAGCACCGACGGCCGCCCCTATGTCCGCGCCGGCGCCAGCGGCGGCCGGGCCATCTTCCTCGACACCGGCGCCGGCAAAGGCGGCCATCTCTCCTGGATCGACCTGCCCGGAGGCAACCCATCCTCCTGAACCGAGTTGAGGACCCATGTCCGACAATCCCCTCGACCCCTCACCCGCCCACAAGGCCCGCGTCGAATCGCTCGCCCGCGAACTCTGGCAAGCCGACGGCAGCCCGGAAGGCCGCATGGACGAGTTCCGCGAGCGCGCCGACACCCTCGCTCGCATGGAAGAGGCCGGCCCCACCGGCCTCGAGCCCAACCCGATGAACAGCAACGACCCGATCCCCGGCGTGATCGTCGAGGAGGCGTTCATCCAGGAAAGCCTCGGCGAATTCCCCTCCGCCAGCAACATGGGCGACCAGGGCGAGTGGCGCGAGACGCCGATGACCCGGCAGGAACTCCGCGAAAGCGAGGACTCACCAGAAAGCGGCCAAGCCTCCTAAAATAGACGCCTGACGTCGCCGCCGCGCCGGGCGAGTTCCTGCTTGATCAATCGCTTCCGATCCAAAGTCTCGCCATGCGACCGCGCCAGCGCCTCCGCCTGAGCGGCAACGACGCCGATGAACCGCGACACCTCCTCCACCGCCCCGGTGTAGCGGAGCGTAGACCCGCGATAGACGGTCATCACCGCGAAATGGTTGCCCGCTCCCACGCCACCCGCGCCGCCTCCGCCCGCCGCACCGCCACCTTGAACATCTCCGGCTCCCGTGCCCGATGCCGCAGCGCCTCGAACGCATGCTGCCCCTCGACCGGCGGCCTCGTTCAGCACCCGCGACACGCCGACCACCCGCATCAGCGCCGCTCCACCGCCCGCACCAACGGCACCGCCAGATCCTCGTAGAGATGCGGAAACGGCGCCATCCCCGGCTCGCTCTCCTCCCACCGCACCGCGAGCCCGGCCGCGTCGACCTCCAGCACCACCAGCCCGCTCCGCGAAATGCCGCCCCAGCACGAACGCAAGCTGCGCCTCGGTGCACAGATGGATGAACCCGCCCGCCGGACAGGCGATCCGCCCGGCCCGCTCCGCCTCCGCCCAGCCCGCCTCGTCCGCGATATGCAGCAACCCCGTCATTGCCCGCCTCCCATCCCCCTCCTATGCAGACACTCCATGGCTCCATGCAATCAATGACGCCCCGCAACCGATGCCGCTGATCTACCTCCTCGCCGGCGAGGCCAGCGGCGACGTGCTCGGCGCCCGCCTCATGGCCGCGCTGACCCGCCACCGCCCCGGCCTCACCTTCGCCGGCGTCGGCGGCCCGCTCATGCAAGCCCAGGGCCTGAGCAGCCTCCATCCCATGGCCGACCTCGCCGTCATGGGCATCGTCGAGGTCATCCCCCGCCTGCGCACCCTGCGCCGCCGCTTCGTCCAGACCACAGCCGACCTCGAGCGCCGCCGCCCCGACGTGCTCGTAACCATCGACGCCCCCGGGTACAACCTCCATCTGCTCAAACGAGCCGCCGCCATGGGCATCCGCCGCGTCCACTACGTCGCCCCCCAGGTCTGGGCCTGGCGCGAGCACCGGGTCCGCGAATACCCGGGCCTGTGGGACAAGCTGCTCTGCCTGCTGCCGTTCGAGCCCGCCTGGTTCGCCGCCCGCGGCCTGCACACCGACTTCGTCGGCCACCCCGTGCTCGAATCCGGCGCCGGCAGCGGCGACGCCGCCCGCTTCCGCGCCCGCCACGGCCTCGCCCACGAGCGAATCCTCATCCTCATGCCCGGCAGCCGCCGCTCCGAAGTGCCCCGCCTGCTGCCCGTCTTCGGCCAGACCCTCGAGCGCCTCGCCCGCTCCGCGCCCGACCTGCGCCCCGTGCTCCCGGTCTCGTCCGTCGTCGCCGATGCCGTCCGCCGCGCCGCCCGCGCCTGGCGCATCCAGCCCATCATCGTCACCGAACTGGCCGACAAGCACGACGCCTATGCCGCAGCCGCCGTCGCCCTGACAAAATCCGGCACCTCCACGCTCGAATTGGCCCTCGCCGGCGTGCCCATGGCCGTCACCTACCGCGTCAACCCGCTCAGCGCCGCCCTCGCCCGCCGCGCCATCCGCGTCCCCCACGTCGCCATGGTCAACCTGCTCGCCGGCCGCCTCGTCGTGCCCGAACTGCTGCAGCAGGACTGCCGCGCCGACCGCCTCGAAGCCACCGTCCTCGACCTCCTCGACAACCCGGCCGCCGCCGCCGCCCAGCGCGACGCCTTCGGCCCGATCCTGCACTCGCTCCGACCGCTCCACGGCGAGCCCTCAGACGCCGCCGGCCGCCAGGTGCTCGAGGTTCTGGATCAGCCCAGAGGCGATCGCCACCCGGCGTGACGCGGCGATGCTGTCGGTCACCGCCAGCGCCGCCTCCAGCGCCCGCCGTCCCGCCTCCGCATCGACCAGCACCGGCGCCCCGTCCAGGCACGACGCCACGAACGCCTCATGCTCGGCCCGCATGCTGTCATGCTCCGTCCAGCCCACCGCCTCGCGCCGGAACCCGCCCGTCCCCGGCAGCGGCAGCCCCCGCTCGCGCCCGATCATCACCAACTCGCGCGCCACGAAATCCGCCGAAAGATACCCCTCCTCGGAAAACATCCGCATCCGCCGCTCGGTCTTGAGCGAGATCCGGCTCGCCGTGATCCCCGCCACGCAGCCATTCTCGAACCGCACCCGCGCATTGGCGATGTCCTCGAACGGGCTCGACACCGCCGCCCCCAGCGCATCGACCCCCGCGATCGGGCTGTCCACCAGCGCCAGCACCAGGTCCAGATCATGGATCATCAGGTCCAGGATGACCGACACGTCCGTTCCGCGCGGCTTGTACGGCGCGATCCGCGTCGCCTCGATATACAGCGGCCGGGTGATCCGGCTCGAAATCGCCCGGTGCTCGGCCGAATAGCGCAGCAGATGCCCCACCTGCAGCACCAGCCCCCGCGCCCGCGCCAACCCGGCCAGCGCGCTCGCCTGCGCCAGCGTCGCCGCGATCGGCTTCTCCACCAGCACATGCCGCCCCGCCTCGAGCGCCTGCGCCGTCAAACCGTAATGCGCATCCGCCGGCGCGGCCACGATCACCGCGTCGCTGCCGGCAAGCAACGCCTCCAACCCCAGCGCCGGCGCCCCCCCAGCCTCCCGCCCAACCTTCTCCGCCCGCGCCCCATCGGGATCATACAGCCCGGCCAGCACCGCACGCGCGCTCCCCGCCACCTTCAACGCATGGAACCGGCCAAAATGCCCGGCGCCGAGAACGCCGATCCGGAGCTGTGCCATGCCGGCCATGTAGCAGGGCCGCACCAACGGTCAAAGCCACGTCGGCGCAAAAGCCCCGCCTTGCACCGGGCCGCGCCTGGCGGCATACCCCCGCATCGTAAGGGGATCGCCGCACGACCATGACGTACTCATGATGTACTTCAGCAAGCTCAAGACCGCGCTGATATTCGGCGTGTGCGTCCTGGGCGCGCTGCTCTGCCTGCCCAACTTCATCCCCGCCCCTGCCTCCTGGATGCCCTGGCGCCAGGTCCATCTCGGGCTCGACCTGCGCGGCGGCTCCTACCTCCTGCTCGAAGTCGACATGGCCGCCGTCGCCCGCGAACGCCTCGATGGCCTCGCCGACGGCATCCGCACCGCCCTGCGAAACAAGGTCCAGTTCCAGCCGCCGCAGGTCCAGGCCGCACAGAACCGCGTCCTCGTCCGCCTGCGCGACCCCGCCCAGACCGAGGACGCCGTCCGCCTCCTGCAGGACCCGGCCCAGACCGCAGGCGGGCCGGCCGAATACGCCGTCGCCACCACCACGCCCGGCGAGATCACCCTCGCCCTCTCCGAAGCCGGCATGCGCGACCGCGCCAACGCCGCCATGCTGCAATCCATCGAGATCGTCCGCCGCCGCATCGACGAGACCGGCGTGCTCGACCCCCAGATCGCCCGCCAGGGCGACAACCGCATCGTCGTCCAGCTCCCCGGCATCGAGGACCCGAACCGGATCAAGGACCTGATCGGCAAGACGGCCAAGATGACCTTCAGGCTCGTCGACGAGAATGCCAACCCCAACGGCCCTGCCCCGCCCGGCGACGACATCCTGCCGACCGAGGGCCAGCCCAACGTCAAGGAAGCCGTCCGCCGCCGGGTCGAGGTCGACGGCGCCAACCTGACCGACGCCCGCCCCGGCCAGGACACCCAGAACGGCCGCTGGGTCGTCAACTTCACCTTCGACGGCGTCGGCACCCGCCGCTTCGCGGACGTCAGCACCGCCAACACCGGCAAGCGCTTCGCCATCGTGCTCGACGACAAGGTCATCTCCGCCCCGGTCATCCGCGAGCCCATCACCGGCGGGCGCGGCCAGATCAGCGGTAACTTCACCGCCAAATCCGCCCAGGACCTCTCCGTCCTGCTCCGCGCCGGCGCCCTGCCCGCCCCGCTCACCGTCGTCGAGGAACGCTCCGTCGGTCCCGAGCTCGGCGCCGACAGCATCCGCGCCGGCGCGCTCTCGCTGGCCGCCGGGCTGCTGATGGTCATGGCCTACATGGCGATCTTCTACGGCCTGTTCGGCTGGTATGCGAACATCGCCCTCGTCCTCAACCTGATCCTGCAGATCGCCGTGCTCTCGCTGCTCGAAGCGACCCTCACCCTCCCCGGCATGGCCGGCATCCTGCTCACCCTCGGCGTCGCCGTCGATGCCAACATCCTCATCAACGAGCGCATCCGCGAGGAGGTCCGCCACGGACGCACCCCGCTCAACGCGCTCGAGACCGGCTTCCGCCGCGCCTACGGCACCATCATCGACAGCAACGCCACCGCCTTCCTCGCCCACGTCATGCTGTTCGTGTTCGGCTCCGGACCCGTCCGCGGCTTCGCCGTCACCATCACCGTCGGCATCGTCACCACGCTGTTCACGGCGACACTCGTCGCAAGACTACTCATGGTCCGCTGGTACGTGAGCACCCGCCCCGTCCTACTGCCGGTGTAGAAAAAATGTTCTTCCGCCCGCTGTTCCGCCTCGTCCCCGACGAGACCACCATCAAGTTCATGCGCGGCCGCTTCCTCGGCCTGGCCACCTCCGCGGTGCTCTCCATCGCCTCGGTGATCCTGTTCTTCCATCCCGGCCTGCGCCTCGGCATCGACTTCCGCGGCGGCATCATCATGGAAGTCCGCACCCCCGGCCCGGCCGACTTCACCAAGATCCGCGCCGCCCTGATCCAGGCCCAGGTGCCCGACGCCGGGCTGCAGCGCTTCGGCGCCGCCGACGACGTGCTGATCCGGCTCGACCCCCAGGGCAACGAGCAGGCCACCCAGGGCACCGTCTCCCGCATCCGCGGCGCCCTCGAGCAGGCCGAACCCGGCACCCGGGTCGTCCGCACCGACGCCGTCGGCGCGTCGGTCTCCGAAGAGCTGTTCCGCAACGGCATGCTGGCGCTGGGCATCAGCCTGCTGATGATCCTGGTCTATATCTGGTTCCGCTTCGAGTGGCAGTTCGCCGTCGGCGCCGTCGTCACGCTCATTCTCGACGTCACCAAGGCGATCGGCTTCCTGGTCGTCACCCGTATCGAGTTCGACCTGGTCATGGTCGCCGCCATCCTCACCGTGATCGGCTACTCCACCAACGACAAGGTCGTCGTCTACGACCGCGTCCGCGAGAACCTGCGCAAATACAAGACCATGCCGCTGCGCCAGCTCATCGACCTGTCGATCAACGAGACCCTCAACCGCACGCTGGGCACCTCGATGACGGTGTTCCTCGCCAGCCTGCCGCTCGCCCTCTTCGGCGGCGCCTCGCTCTCCGGCTTCGCCCTGATGATGCTGTTCGGCATCGTCGTCGGCACCTCGTCCTCGATCTTCATCGCCGCTCCGATCCTGCTCCTGCTGGGCCAGAACAAGCTCCGCCGCGACGCTCAGGCGCCGCCGCTTGCAGCCCCGGCCGGCGCCAAACGCCCCTAATGGCCGAGGCGGATGAAGGCGGCCAGCGCTTCATCCCGCTTGCCGACTACAAGGCGCCCTCGCTGCCCGGCGAAGAGTGGTTCCGCCGCCTCATCGACCGCGCCAAGACCCTGCTCGGCGCCCCGGCCCCCGCCGCGGCCGAACGCCGGCTGCACCCGCCCACCAAAGCGACGCTCGACTTCGTTGCCGCACCGCCCGCCTGCGGCCCGCTCTGCGCCGAACTCGACCGCACCATCGCCGCCTGGCTCGCCGACACCCCTGCCCTGAGCACGAGCAAGCTGGTGGTGCTGCCGCCCGGCGACGAAGAGTGCCTACTCGCCGCCTGGGCCACCCAAGCCGGCCACCAGATCCTCCCCTCGCCCCCGCGCGCGACCCTGGTCGCCGTGCCGCACGCCGCACCGCCGGATCTCGATGGCGAGACGCTCCTCGTCATCCCCCGCCTCGAGGAGTGGTTCCTGCGCCACCGCAACGGCCTCGCCGCGGTACGCGCCCTGCTCGGCGCGGTGACGCAGAGCCGCCGCCCGATCGTGATCGGCTGCAACAGCTGGGCCTGGTCGTTCCTCTGCAAAGCCGTCAGCGCCGACCAGCTGCTGCTCGACGCCGTCACCTTTGCTCCCTTCGACGAGGTCCGCCTCCAGCACTGGCTCGCGCCCATGGCCTCACCCATGCGGGTCCGGCGCGCCTCGGATGGGTCCGACGTGCTCGCAGCCGATGCGGATGGCGGGCTGGTCGACGATTTCTTCCGCACGCTGGCCAGCCGCAGCCATGGCATCCCATGGGTCGCCTGCCACCTATGGCGTCGCAGCCTGCGCGCGGACGATGACGACGCCGCAACCCTCTTTGTCGTCGTCCCCGAGGAGTTCTCCCTCCCCAGCAAGCACGAGCAAACGGCGCTGCTCGTGCTGCATGCCCTGCTGATCCATGGCACGCTCGATATCGCCAGCCTCCGGCTCGTTCTGCCGATCGTGGGAGAATCGAACATCCTCGCCTCACTGGTCGCGTCGGGACTGGTCGAACGACAAGACGGGCGATTCGCAGTCTCCCCGGTCGCCTATCCCTCGATCCGCTCCGCCCTGGCGCTGGCCGGGCTGCCGCTCAGAGCGTCAAGCTCGTCAATAATCTCCAGGACATCAGCTTCTTCGAGATCGCCATCATCCTGCTGGCGACCACGCTGGCGATCTGGCTGATCCGCCGCACCGTCCTGTTCCTGGCCGCGCGCGGGCCGAGCAAGCTGCGCCTCTACGTCCTCGCCATCGTGCCGATCGCCCGCCTGCTGCTGCTCAGCGTCGCGATCCTTTGGATCATCCCGATCGTCTTCAATATCACGCTGCAGAACTTCCTGGTGATCGCCGGTGCGGCCAGCGTCGCCATCGGCTTCGCCTTCAAGGACTACGTCAGCAGCCTGATCGCCGGCATCGCCGCCATCCTCGAACGTCCCTACCGGCCCGGCGACTGGGTCACCATCGGCGGCGACTACGGCGAGGTCCAGAGCGTCGGCATGCGGGCGCTGCGACTGCTCACGCCCGACGCCAACGTCGTCACGGTCCCACACAGCAAGCTCTGGACCGACAACATTTCCAACTCGAACGACGGCGAGCACACCCTGATGTGCGTCGCCCACTTCTTCCTGCAGCCCCGGCACGACGCCGCCGCGATCCGCTCGGTGCTGCAGGACGTGGCCCTCACCAGCGCCTATCTCGACTACGACCACGACGTGATCGTCGTCCTCGTCGAGCGTCCCTGGGGCACCCACTACCGCATCCGCGCCTACCCGTTCGACATGCGCGACCAGTTCGCCTTCGTCAGCGACATGACCATCCGCGGCAAGCTGGCCATCGCCGAAGCCGGCGCGCTCGAAGCCGGCGCCGGCACCCCGCTCGGCCTCGCCGTCACCGATTGACCAGCCGCAGCCCGGCGCCGACGCACACCAGCCCGGCCAGCAACAGCGGCGTCACCGACTCGCCCAACAGCAGCGCCGAGGCGACCACCCCGAACAGCGGCGTGAGGAAGCTGAACGCTGCCAGCCGCCCGGCGGGATAGCGGCCGATCAGCCAGAACCAGGTCAAATAGCTCGCGAACGCCACGACCACGCACTGATACAGCAGCGACGCCCAGGCCAGCGCGCTCGCCTCCGGTACCCGCCACTGGCCGCTCACCAGCGCCGCCCCAAGCAGCAGCGGAATGGCGCCGATATGCTGATAGGCCAGCACCTTCTCCGGCGCGGCGGAGATCAGCGCACGGCTCTGCTTGACGATCACCGTGGTCGCGCCCCAGGCCGCCGCCGCGCCCAGCACCATCAGGTCGTCCCAGATCGATCCGGCCGGCCCGCCGCCGCCCATAGTCGCCGCCACCCCGACGAACGCCAGCAACAGCCCGAGCGCGTTGACCAAGCGCAACCGTTCGCCAGGTATGGCGAAATGCGCCCCCGCCGCAGTGAAGAACGCCGCCGTGTAGAGAATGATCACCGCCCGCGAGGCCGACGTCCGCTGCACGCCCTCGAACAGCAGCACGAACTCCGCCGCGAACAGCACCGCCGTGACCGCCCCGGCCCGCCACGTCCCGTCCGCCTGGAACAGCGATGACAAGCCAACCCGCCCGCGCCGCAGCCCCAGCCAGCCGATCACCAGCGGCCCGGCGACCAGCGATCGGACGAGCGCCTGGAACACCGGCGGCATCCCCTGCGTCGGCGCCACCTTGCTCGCCACCTGCTGCACGCCCCAAGCCGTGCACAGCAGCAGCATCACGCCGACCGCAAGGCCATCGAGCTTCGCCGCGCCCTTGGCTGCGGCACTCACCGGGTCAACGCCCGGTGAAGACCGGCGCCCGCTTGCCGAGGAACGCCGCCTTGCCCTCCGCATGGTCGGCGGTCAGGAACAACGAGGATTGCAGCTCGCGCTCCAGATCGAGCGCCTGCGGTCGATCAGCCCGATCCGCTCCGCCTCCGGCGCCGCCATCCGCTCGCCATACAGCAGGATCTGCCGTGCTCGCCCCTGCCCGACCCGCAGCGGCAGCGTATGCGGCAGCCCGAGATCGGCCATCAGCCCGACCCGCCCGAACCCGGCCGCGAACTGCGCATCCTCGGCCGCCACGATCGTGTCGCACGCCATCGCCAGCGACAGTCCGGCGCCCACGCAGTATCCTTCCACCGCAGCGACGATCGGCATCCGCAGCTTGATCATGGTCCTGATCAGCGCATGCGACAGCCGGAAACGCTCCCGCCCCGCCGCCAGGTCGGTCACGTCCATGCCGCTGATGTCGCCCCCGGCGCAGAACGTCCCGCCCCCGCCGGTGATCAGCACCGCCCGGATCGCCTGATCGGCCTCGGCCGCCTCGAGCGCCGCAACCAGGCCCCGCCGTATCTCGACCGCCAGCGCATTGCGCCTTGCCGGATAATCCAGCGTCAACACCAGGATCGCGCCCTGGCGTGCCTGGATCAGCACAGCACGCGCCCGGCCACCGCGTCGAGCTTGGCCATCAGCGCGGGGTCGCGATAGTCCACTGGCGTGATCAGCGCATGCTCGAGCGCCCGGTCGCACCCGTACGGGCACGGCCCCCGCCCCGCGCCCAGCCCGGGCACCACGTCGGCCACGAGCATCCGCGCCTTGTCGGCATTGTCGAGCAGCACGCGGACGATCTGGTCGACCGTCACCGCGTCGTGCCCGTCGTGCCAGCAATCGTAATCGGTCACCATGGCGACCGTGGCGTAGCAAAGCTCCGCCTCGCGGGCGAGCTTGGCCTCCGGCATGTTCGTCATCCCGATCACGCTGCAGCCCCAGCTGCGGTACAGATTGCTCTCCGCCCGGGTCGAGAACTGCGGCCCCTCCATCACCAAATAGGTCCCGCCCCGCGTCACCGGCAGCCCCAGCCGCCGGGCGGACGCCTCGAGCGCATCGCCCAGCCGCGTGCACACGGGGTCGGCGACCGACACATGCGCCACGCATCCCTCGCCGAAGAAGCTCTTCTCGCGGGCGAAACTGCGGTCGATGAACTGGTCCATGATCACGAAGTGACCCGGCGGCAGCTCCTCCTTCAGGCTCCCCACCGCCGACAGCGACAACAATTCCGTGCAGCCGACCCGCTTCAGGGCGTCGATGTTGGCGCGGTAGTTCAAATGCGACGGCGATGTCGTGTGCCCGACACCATGGCGCGGCAAGAAAGCGCAACGAACGCCGGCGAGCTCGCCCAACAGCAGGTCGTCCGAGGGGGGGCCCCAGGGGGTCTCGACCCGGCGCCGTTCGCGCCGTTCGAGACCCGGGATGTCGTAGAGGCCGGAGCCGCCGATGATGCCGATCATCGGCGTGAGTGTGGTGTCCAAACCGGGCTCCAGCGCTTACTTTTTGCGAGTCAGTGGTTACGAAAGGTTAGTGGACGTCTTTCCAAATCTTCTTTTTGACGCCGTAGGTCAGCCCGGTCATGAGCGCCAGGAACAGCACCAGCTTCACCCCAAGCTGCTTGCGACTCTCCATGGTCGGCTCCGACGCCCAGGTCAGGAACTGGACGATGTCCTTGCTCTCCTGCTCCAGCGTCGACTTGGTGCCATCAGCGTATTCGACCTGGTCGGCCCGCAGCGGCGGCGGCATGGCCAGGTAATGGCCGGGAAAATACTCGTTGTAATACTGCCCCTCCGGAACCTTGGTACCGGCCGGCGGGTCGACGTAGCCCTGCAGCAACGAATAGACGTAATTGGGTCCGTCCTCGCGCGCCTTGATGATCAGCGACTGGTCGGGCGGCAACGCGCCGCCATTGGCGGCCCGGGCGGCCTTGTCGTTGGGGAACGGCGCCTTGAGGTGGTCCGACGGCAGGCCGGCGCGCTCGACCTCTTCGCCCTGGTCGTTGGTGCTGCCGGCGATCTGCGCCTCGGCCGCCACAGCCTTCACCTGTTCCTCGGACAGGCCGAGGCTGCGGAGGTCGCGGTAGTAGACCAGTTTCATCGAGTGGCAGCTGGAGCAGACTTCCTTGTAGACCTGGAAGCCGCGCTGGGCGGAGGCGCGGTCGAACGAGCCGAGCGGGCCGTCGAAGCTCCAATTGTTGTGCATGAGCTTTTCGTGCTCTTGCGCCAGGGCCGGCCCGGCAAGCGCCAGGTTGAGCGCCAAGCCGAGCGCTAGGCCGAAGGAGAAGGCGCGCATCATGCCTTATCCATCGGCTTGGCGGTGGCGCCCTGGGGCAGCGGACCGCCACCGCCGGGCGGCAGGCGCCGGGTCAAGACGGGGTTGCTGATGCTCTCGGGCAGCGGCAATGGGCGTTCGATCTTGCCGAGGATCGGCAGGATGACCAGGAAGTGCAGGAACCAGTAGGCGGTCGCGACCCGGCCGAGCACGACGTAGAAGCCCTCTGGCGGCTTGCCGCCGACCCAGAGCAGCACGAAGAACGAGATCACCAGCAACGTCATGAACGGCTTGTACATTGGCCGGAAGCGGGTGCTGCGGACCGGCGAGGTGTCGAGCCATGGCAGGAAGAACAGCACCAGGATCGACGCGAACATCAGAATGACGCCGCCGAGCTTCCATTCCACGGCGCGCAGGATCGCGTAGTAGGGACGGAAATACCATTCCGGGGCGATATGCGCCGGCGTCACCAGCGGGTTGGCGGGGATGTAGTTGTCGGGGTCGCCCAGCAGGTTCGGCGCGAAGCAGACCAGGCCGGCGAACACCAGCAGGAACACGCACAAGCCGACGCTGTCCTTGGCCGTGTAATACGGGTGGAAGGGCAGCGTGTCCTGCGGGGTCTTGACGTCGATCCCCAGCGGGTTGTTGGAGCCGGTGATGTGCAGGGCGACGACGTGCAGGAAGACCACGCCGAAGATCATGAACGGCAGCAGGTAATGCAACGCGAAGAAGCGGTTGAGCGTCGGGTTGTCGACGCTGAAGCCACCCCAGAGCAGGGTCACGATACTGTCGCCGACATAGGGGATGGCGGAGAACAGGTTGGTGATGACGGTCGCACCCCAGTAGGACATCTGGCCCCAGGGCAGCACGTAGCCCATGAAGGCGGTCGCCATCATCAGCAGGAAGATGACCACGCCGAGCATGAACAGGATCTCGCGCGGCGCCTTGTAAGACCCGTAGTAGAGGGCGCGGAAGATATGGATGTAGACCACGATGAAGAACATCGAGGCGCCGTTGGCGTGGGCGTAGCGCAGCAGCCAGCCGTAGTTGACGTCGCGCATGATGCGCTCGACGCTGTCGAAGGCCAGGCCGGTATTGGCGGCGTAGTTCATCGCCAGGAAGACGCCGGTGGCGATCATGATGACCAGGTTGATCATCGCCAGGGCGCCGAAATTCCAGAAGTAGTTGAAGTTCTTCGGCGTCGGAAAACTACCGTACTCCTTCTGCATCAACGTGAACAGCGGCAGGCGGGTGTCGATCCAGTTGATTACTGGGTTCTGATAGGAGCTCTTATGGAGTCCGGCCATGATGGTCTCTCCTCAGCCGATCTTGATCTTGGTGTCGGTCTGGAACGCGTATGTCGGGACATACAAGTTCTTCGGTGCCGGGCCGAGGCGGATGCGTCCGGACGTGTCGTATTGGCTGCCGTGGCAGGGGCAGAACCAGCCGCCGAACTCGCCGCGCGGGTCGGTCGGCTTGTTGCCGAGCGGGACGCAGCCGAGATGGGTGCAGATGCCGATGACGATGAGCCACTGGTCGTGCCCGGCCTTGACCCGTTCCTTGTCGGTCTCGGGGTCCTTCAACGCGCTGAGCGGGGTGTCGACGGCCTCCTTGATTTCGGCGGGCGTGCGGTGGCGCAGGAACACCGGCTTGCCGCGCCAGACGATGGTGATGCCCTGGCCCTCGACGACCGGGCTCAAATCGGCCTCGACGCTGGAGAGGGCGAGCACGTCTCGGGCCGGGTTCATGCTGTCGATGAACGGCCAGACCATGGCGCCGACGCCGATCGCGGCGGCGCTGCCGGTCAGCAATTTCAGGAAGTCGCGCTTGGTGACGTCCGGATTGCCCACCGTGGTGATGGCCTCGCGGACGTTTGCGGCGGTTGCAGCTTCGGTCATGCCCTTCCTCAATCCTTCAAGCCAGGGCTCGCATCGCCGCCCGAGCCAATGATCCCGCCCGTATAAGGGCGCGCCGGGCCCCCTGCAACTCGCGCGAGCGCCGTCCTATGCTGGTGTCGAGATTGGAGGGAATTGGGATGTCGCAAGGCTCCGTTGTCGAGACGGTTTCATCGCCGCATGCGGATATGCAGGCCGAGGCGCGCGCGTGGTTCGAGGGGCTGCGCGACGATCTGTGCGCGACGTTCGAGGCGATCGAGAAGGAGCAGGACGGGAAGCTGGCCGAGCGGGCGCCGGGTCGCTTCACGCAGACGGCGTGGCAGCGGCCGACGGAGTCGGGCGATGCGGGCGGCGGCGGCGTGATGAGCGTCATGAAGGGCCGGGTGTTCGAGAAAGTGGGCGTCAACGTCTCGACCGTGTGGGGCGAGTTCAGCCCGGAGTTCCGCAAATCGATCCCCGGCGCGGAGGAGGACCCGCGGTTCTGGGCGTCCGGCATCAGCGTGGTGGCGCACATGCAGAGCCCGCGCGTGCCGGCGGCGCACATGAACACGCGCATGCTGGTGACGACGCGCGGCTGGTTCGGCGGCGGCGGCGACCTGACGCCGATGCGGCTGGAGGCGGCCGAGTCGCTCGAGGACGCGGCGCTGTTCCATGACGGGTTCCGGTCGGCCTGCGACCGGCACGATCCCGGCTACTACACGCGCTTCAAGGCGTGGTGCGACGAGTATTTCTACCTGCCGCACCGGGGCGAGACGCGGGGGTTGGGCGGGATCTTCTACGATCATTTGTTCTCGGGCGATGCGCGGGCGGATTTCGGCTTCACCCAGGATGTCGGCCGGGCGTTCCGGGACAGCTATGCCGCCATCGTGCGGCGGCGGATGCGCGAGCCCTGGACCGAGGCGGAGCGGGAGCACCAGCTGATCCGCCGCGGCCGCTACGTCGAGTTCAACCTGCTGCACGACCGCGGCACGCTGTTCGGGCTGCGGACCGGCGGTAATGTGGAGGCGATCCTGATGAGCCTGCCGCCGGAAGTGCGTTGGCCCTGATCGGGACATGGTTTCGACAAACCAGCCATTCACCTTGTGCGGGATCGTGAGATCGAGCCTACTCCGGACCGTTCCGTATCCAGTATAGTGAGGTCTTTCATGCTGCGTGCTCTCAGACTGCCGGCCGCCCTGTTGGTGGGCCTGGTGTTTCCCGCGATGGCGCAAACGCCGTCCGCCACCCCGACCCGGCCGGGCACGGCAATGCCGCCGGCGGCCGTTGCTCCGCCGATCGCGCCGCGGGCTCCGGCGGCGCCGGTCGTGCCAGCGGCAGCGGGCAAGCGGATCGACATCAACAGCGCCAGCGAGACCGAGATCGCCACCCTGCCCGGCATCGGCCCGGTGACGGCGAAGAACATCGTGCAGGGGCGGCCCTGGGAGGATTTGACCGACCTGGTCAAGAAGAAGGCGATGGCCCACGCGGTCTACGAGCGCAACAAGGACCGTTTCGCGCTGGCCAACATCAATACGTCGTCGGCGGCCGAGATCGCCAAGACGCTGCCGGGGATCGGCGAGAAGACGGCGCCGAAGATCGTCAACGGGCGGCCGTATGCGACGCCGCAGGAGTTGGTGAGCAAGAAGGTGCTGACGGATGCGCAGTATCAGAAGGTCAAGGATTTGGTGACGTACTGATCACTTCTGGCGGGCGAAGGAGGCGTGGATGGCCCGGACAAGCCGGGCCATGACGGGTTCAGTGGTCCCCTCAGGCCAGTCGGCGGCGACGGCGGCGTAGGACGGCCAGCATGTCTCGGATGTCGAAGGCGCCGACCAGCTGGCCGGCTAGCGCGTAGGCGGCCAGGCCGCTGCCGACCAGGCTGGCCAGGCCCAGCCAGCGCAGGCCGGCGGTCATCTGCACGCGGTCGAAGATCCAGCGTTCGGCGAAGATGAGGGCGACAGCCATGGCCAGCGAGGCGACCGCCATGCGGCCGAGGCGCCGGCGCAAGCGGCGGTCGACCACGAGCTGGCCGCGGCGGCCGAGCAGCACGCCGAGCATGATGACGTTGAACAGGGCTGACAGGCTGGTCGCCAGCGCCGGGCCCATGTGGCGCAGCGGCACCATGAACAGCAGGTTGAGACCGAGATTGAGGGCGATGGCGGCAAAACCGACCCGGACCGGCGTCGAGGTGTCGCCATGGGCGAAGAAGGCGGGCACCAGCACCTTGACCACGACGAAGGCGGGCAGGCCGAAGGCGTAGGCGGCCAGGGCCTGGGCGCTCAGCGCGGCGGCCTCGGGGCCGAACGCGCCGCGGCCGAACAGCACCTGCATGATCGGCTCGCCGGCGACGGCCAAAGCCAGCGCGGCCGGCAAGGTCAGCACCAGGCTGACCTCGAGCGCGCGGCTCAGCGTATGGCGCGCGGCCTCCGCGTCGCCGGCGCGGGCCTGGCGCGAGAGCAGCGGCAGCAGCGCGGTGCCGACGGCGGTGCCGATCACGCCGAGGGGCAGCTGGTTCACCCGATCGGCATAGTAGAGCAGGCTGGCCGAGCCCGGCGGCAGCAGGCTGACGATGATGACGTCGACGGCCAAATTGAGCTGGGTGACGCCGGCGCCGAGCAGGCCCGGGCCCATGCGCGCGAGCAGATGGCGCATCTGCGGGGTTAGGCGCGGGCGCGGGATGTGCAGCCGCATGCCGGCGCGGCGGACGGCCCAGGCGAGGAGTGCGAGTTGCAGCACGCCGGAGATGGTGACGCCCCAGGCGAGCGAGTGGCCGACGGTCGGCACGTAGGGCGTGAGCACGAGCATGGCGGCGATGGAGACGCCGTTGAACACCAGCGGGGCGGCGGCGGCGGCGGCGAAGCGGTCGAGCCCGTTGAGCACGCCGGAGAGCAGGGCGGCCAGGCAGATCAGCAGGACGTAGGGGAAGGTGATGCGGGCCAGTGCGACGGTCAGCGCCTCCTTGCCCGGCACGTCCATGAAGCCCGGCGCCAGCAGGCGCATCAGTTGCGGCATGAAGATCTCGCCGGCGATGGTCAGCAGCACCAGCCAGAAGGCGAGCACGGCGATGGTCTGCTCGGCGAAGTGGCGGGCTGGCTCGGCGCCTTCGGTGGCCAGGATGCCGGAGAATTCGGGGACGAAGGCGGCGTTGAAGGCGCCTTCGCCGAACAGGCGGCGGAACAGGTTGGGGACGCGGAGCGCGATGAAGAAGGCGTCGGCGACCGGGCCGGTGCCGGCCAGGGCGGCGATGAGCATATCGCGGACGAAGCCCATGATGCGGCTGGCCATGGTCCAGCCGCCGACGGTGAGGATGCCGCGGAGCATTCTGTCTCCTTATTCGTCCCGGCGGGGCCGGGTCATGAGGGCGGCGGCGGCGGCCTGGACGGTGGTCTGCCCGGCGAGCAGGGCGGCGACGGCGGCGCAGATCGGCATGGGCGTGGGCGCGGCGCGGGCCAGCAGGGCGGGCGCGGTTGCGACGCCTTCGACGACGCCGGACGCGGCTTCAAGGGCGTCGGCGATCGGCGTGCCGCGTCCGAGCGCGAGGCCGAGGGAGAAGTTGCGGCTGGCCGGGCCGGTGCAGGTCAGCAGCAGGTCGCCGAGGCCGGAGAGGCCGGCGGTGGTCTCGGCCTTGCCGCCGAGGGCGGTGACGCAGGCGGTGAGTTCGGCCAGGCCGCGGGTGATCAGCGCGGCGCGGGCGTTCTCGCCGAGGCCGGCGCCGATGACGATGCCGGCGGCGATGGCGATGACGTTCTTGGCGGCGCCGCCGAGCTGGGCGCCGACCGGATCGTCGTTGCCGTAGAGGCGGAAATTGGCGGTGGCGAGGCGGGCGGCGAGGCTTGCGCGTAAGTCGGGGGCGGCGGCGGCAATGACGGCGGCGGCCGGCAGCCCGGCGGCGATCTCGGCGGCGAAGTTGGGTCCGGTCAGCACGGCGGACGGCGTATCGGGGTGCAGCTCGGCCAGGATCTCGAGCGGCAGGCGCAGAGTGCGGGCCTCGATGCCCTTGGCGCAGACCACGACCGGGGCGCAGGGGCGGAAGCGGGCGAGCACGGACCGCATGTGCTGCACCGGGATGGCGAGCAGGATGGCGTCGGCGTCGGTGGGGAAGTCGGCGGTAGCGGCGATCGTGAGGCCGGGATGGCGGGCGGGGTCGCGGGCCCAGAGCGTCACCGATCCGCCGGCGCGCTGCGCCTGGAGGACCAGGGCGGCGCCCCAGGCGCCAGCGCCGATAATGGCGAGCCTACTCATCGGCGAGACGGAGGATATGGTGGCCGGCGCCGGGTTCGCCGAGGCGGTGCTGCAGGGCATCGAGGATCGCGGCGGCGGCGGGTTCGAAGCCGTAGGGCGGGTTACGGACCAGCAGGCCGCATCCGTTCAGGCGCGCCGGGTCGAGCGGGGGGCGGAGCCAGAGCTCGGCGGCGACGATGTCGCGCAGGCCGGAGAGACGGACGGATTCGTGGAAGGTGGTGACCGGGCTGCGGTGCTTGATGGGGTACCAGGCGGCGTAGATTCCGTGGCCGAAGCGGGCGGCGCCGTCCTGCAGGGCGGTGGCGACGCGCTCGAACTCGCCGGGCGCCTCGTAGGGCGGGTCGATCAGCACGAGGCCGCGGCGCTCGGGGGGCGGCAGCAAGGCGCGGATGGCTTCGTAGCCGTCGCGCTCGTGGATGCCGGCGTTGGGGCAGGCGCGGAGCAGGCGCTTGAGGGCGGCGGCGTCCTCGGGGTGCAGCTCGCAGCAGGCGAGGCGGTCGGTTGGGCGGAGGAGCGCCTCGATGAGCAGGGGCGAACCCGAGTAGGTGAAGGCGGCGCCCGGGGTGGCGGCGGCTTCGACCAGGGCGACGTAGCGGCGCAGCGTCTCGGGCGGCTCGTGCAGCAGGCGGGCGATGCCGTCGCGCCACTCGCCGGTGCGCTCCGAGGGCCCGTCGAGCAGGTCGTAGCGGCCGGTTCCGGCGTGGGTGTCGAGCACGAAGACCGGGGCGGGTTTGCGCAGCAGGGCCTCGACGATCCAGACGAGCAGAGCGTGCTTGGCGCAGTCGGCTGGGTTGCCGGCGTGGAAGGCGTGGCGGTAGTTCATGCGGCCGGGGCGAGCTCGGTCAGGGGCCAGCGCGGGCGGGGGCGGATGCCGATCGGGTCGGCCAGGCCGAGGCGGAGGCGCTCGATGGCGGCCCAGGCGACCATGATGGCGTTGTCGGTGCACAGGCGGAGGGGTGGGGCGACGAGCAGGATTGCGTGGCGTGCGGCGGTCTCGGCCAGGGTGGCGCGGACGGCTCCGTTGGCGGCGACGCCGCCGGCGACGACGAGCAGTCGGGCGTCGGGCATCATCTGCAGGGCGTGGGCGGCGCGGTCGGCCAGGACGGCAGCGACGGCGTGCTGGAAACTGGCGGCGATGTCGGCGGCGGTGGCGCGGGGCAGCGGTCCCGGCGCCAGGGCGGCGACGCGCTGGGCGACGGCGGTCTTGAGGCCGGAGAAGCTGAAGTCGCAGCCGGGTCGGCCGAACAGCGGGCGCGGCAGGGGAACGCTGGGCTGGCCCTCGGCGGCGAGGCGTTCGACTTCGGGGCCGCCGGGCCAGGGCAGGCCGAGCAGCTTGCCGACCTTGTCGAAGGCTTCGCCGATGGCGTCGTCCATGGTGGCGCCGAGCAGGCGGTAGCGGCCGACGCCCTCGACGGCGACGCACTGGCAATGTCCGCCGGAGAGCAGCAGGAGGAGGTAGGGGAAGTCGGCGCCGCCCTCAACGCCGTCTTTTGGGACCAGTCCGGGCAGGCGGGGGGTGAGCGCGTGGGCCTCGAGGTGGTTGACGGCGACGAAGGGGATTTGGGCGGCGAGCGCGATGCCTTTGGCGATGCCGGCGCCGACGATGAGGCCGCCGATGAGGCCGGGGCCGCAGCTGGCGCCGACGGCGGCGAGGGCGGCGGGTGCCAGGCCGGCGCGGGCGAGCACGTCGCGGACCAGGTCCGGCAGGTGGGAGAGGTGGGCACGGGCGGCGATTTCGGGAACCACCCCGCCGAATTGGCGATGGTCCTGTTGGCTGAGGACGGCCTCGGCCAGGATGGCGCCGTCGGCGTCCAGGACGGCCGCGGCCGTCTCATCGCATGAAGACTCCAGGCCCAGGACCGGGCCGGGGCGGTAGCGCGCCAGCATGTGCTCTTTTCCTCGAACCGGCGATCCCATAGAGCAATCCGATGCCCGACGCCCAGCCTTCACAATTGCAGCCTGGCGATTTGCCTGACCGCACCGCACCGCATGCCCGGCGCGGCTTGCCGTTGCGCGTGGGCACGCGGGGGTCGCCGTTGGCGCGGGTGCAGGCGCGGATGTTCCTGGGGCTGCTGGCGCGGTTCTGCCCGGTGCTGGCGCCGGGGTTCAACAACCAGGACGTGTTCCAGGAGCACGTGATCACGACGACGGGCGA